>Ga0265293_10002808_pt1 | contig 33781 bp, 36 predicted proteins | sample Munlanlewell138R_FD_192505 | JGI IMG/M metagenome (GOLD analysis project Ga0265293, IMG submission 192505) | Leachate microbial communities from a municipal landfill in Southern Ontario, Canada - Leachate well 138R | ecosystem: Engineered > Solid waste > Landfill > Unclassified | place: Canada... | reverse complement strand
GGCGTTGATCAAACTGCCACGTGGTGCCCTGACCATCAACGGCGTGTAATCGGCCATCCACTACAAAGAGGCTTACTTCCTGATCCGACTCAACAGAGAATCCGCGACCTGTGCCTTTTTCCTCGATATAGAGCGTTGTGGTTGGACTGAGACTCAGCCTCTCATGCTCAACAGAGCGAAACTGATCGGTACTAATGGCCACCCGGATGGCGCGTATATAGAGGGGATCATAGACATCAAAGCGTACAATCTCTCCCTGAAACACTGTGGCCACAACTTCCTCAAAACCCACCTTAACCGCATCAAGGGGGATACTATGGATCTCATCGCCCCAGTGCTGAAAGACCTCCACATCTGCGCTAATCGGCAAGAGTCCGTGGTGGGAAAACTCCACCCTTGTCTGGGAGATGCGCAGGATTTTGTCGGCGGGCAACGTTAAGTGATCCTCACAGACAATGGGCGACCCTAATGAGTTCGCTGGCACCACGACCCCCACAAGGACCAGAAGGCACAGCACAGACAATAGGGTTGTTGTCACCTGCTTCATCGTCTCTCAGACCCCTTACACGCGATCTGTTCTTCCTTCGCCGCTTTGAGTAAACCGGGATCCGTCAGCAGATCAATGGCTGTAAAGGCCAAGGCTTGAGCTGCTATAATGCCAACTTGGAGTCCCTTTTCACCCAAACTTGCCTTAGCGAACTCAGAGGTATGGGCGATCAAATCATCTCCAATACTCAGATACGGATGAATGGAGGGAACAACCCTCGACACATTACCCATATCGGAGGATCCTCTCCCAATGGCAAATTCCTCAATATCCGTAACCCCAAGCCTCTGCAGATTCGCACCGAAAGCTAAGGCAATAGGATGACTTGGTCTTAGATCATCCGTACCCAACTCAAACTCATTCCACTCCACAGCGGTTCCAGTCATCAACGCTGCACCCTTCGCCACATTTATTACCTTCTCTGTAATCCTGTTCAATAATTCCCGCTCAGGCGCGCGAATATAGAAGCGAGCGACAGCTCGTTCAGGTACGATATTAGCTGCCGTCCCTCCTTCTGTGATGATTCCATGAATACGCACACCTTCAGCCACATGCTCCCTGAGAGCATTCACACCCTGGAAGAGAGCAAGCACGCCATCTAGGGCATTGATCCCCTCTTCTGGCGAATCTGCTGCGTGGGCTGCCTTACCCTTGAAGTGAAACTCATAGGCGTCCAGTGCATTGCCTGTGGCCATCAGTAGGTTCTGGTTCGACGGATGAAACATCATCGCCGCATCCACCTGTTCAAAGAATCCAGCCTCTACCAAGATCACCTTTCCGCTTCCAGTCTCCTCAGCAGGAGTCCCAAACACGGAAATCGTTCCACCAATTTCGCTCAAGAACGGAGAGAGCCCCAGGGCCGCGCCTACACTCGCCATTGCGATTAAGTTATGGCCGCAGGCATGACCAAGCTCCGGTAGCGCATCATACTCGCAAAGCAAAGCGATATTCGGCTGACCATGACCACAGACTCCGAGAAAGGCGGTCTCAAGACCTGCAATACCCCGAGTTACGTGATAACCACTTTCCTCAAGTACTTTCGTCAAGAGGCGTGCTGCCTTGACTTCTGCAAAGCCCATTTCGGGGTGCTCTCCAATGGCCAAGGCAAGCTCCTCTAGAATGTTTCGTTTGTCTTCAATCTCTGCACTCACTCGTGCCTTCCAATCCACACAATCACCTCTACCGGGATAGCCTCCGGTGTTCCTTAAACATGCACTTATCCTGGACAAAGATTAACCCTCGCTCTGCAGCTAGCTTCTCAGCCTCTGAGCTGGTAATCCCCTCCTGCAACCAAATTCCCTTAAGATCATCGCGTTTAAGAGCATCTTCGACCACAGGCAAGACCTCAGCTGACGGCCTAAAGACGACAACAAGGTCTACGTCACCCTCAACTTCACTGGTCATATCATATACCTTTTCTCCAAGTAGCTCTTCGCCACCAAAGGGATTGACGGGATGGATCGTATAACCATGTTGTTGCAGATAACGGGGAACCGTATGCGCCGCCTTAGTCGGGTCTTTGCTCAAACCAACAACCGCAAGATTCTTAAGTTCTAACGCTCTTTCCACTGCAGTCTTCATAGTTCTCTCCTTTCTCATCTCCACAAAGGCCAAATGTGATATAATAGATGCAATGTTACCCAAAGGAGCCTGATCGTTGTCTAAAACTTGCCTTATTCTGGACTGCTTTTCTCTAGTATACCGTTCTTTCTTCGGATTACCAACAACAATTAAGCGACAAGATGGACAAGCCATCAACGCTGCCCTTGGCTTTTACAACACTCTTACAGGGCTGATGGAACAGTTCCATCCCGACTACTTATTCGTGGCTTCGGATCACCCCAGCCCTACATTTCGCCATCGGCTTTTCCCTGACTATAAAGCACAAAGGCCCCCCATGCCTGAGGAGCTTAAGACCCAGATTCCCCTCATTGAGGAAATCATTCATAGCTTCAGCGCGCCCTTGGTCAAACTGGCAGGCTACGAGGCTGATGATGTCATTGGCACGATTGCCAAACACACGCCTAGTGATACCCACTGCTACATCATTACAACCGATCGTGACGCGCTACAGCTCGTATCGGATGATGTGACAGTCATCGCCCCCAATAGCAAAGCCAACCGTGTGTTCACACCTGAATTGGTGCATCATGAGATGGGCGTTCCCCCAGAGCGCATACCAGATCTCAAGGCACTCATGGGCGACGCGAGCGATAACATACCCGGAATCCCCCTCGTAGGACCAAAGACGGCCAAGCGCTGGCTTGATACCTATGAGTCCTTGGATGGAGTCCTGGAAAACGCCCATCACCTGCCAGGTAAAGCAGGACGTAATCTTATGGAAGGGCAAGACGATGCTCTCCTGTACCGTCGCCTGGCAACGATTGAACGGGATATCCCGACATTCTGTTGCTGGAGAGCTGGACGCCTCGCCTTTGATGAACGTCAAGTTCGATCAACCCTGGAAACGCTGGGGATTAGAGCTTCGATCCCCGAGGTTTCGTAGTGGGCTTCATGCAACCGATTGCGTTAAGCAGGGCAACACTCCCGAGGATCGACATGGTGGAACCCAAGGGTACACCAGTCGATCTGGCTAACGCTGCGACAAGATCTCGCTGGTTTTATCCAGGACCTCCTGTGAACGTTTGAAGTCCGCGAGGGCAACAGCTACAAACAGAGTGTCAATGGTCGCGAGCTGTGCGATGCGCGAGGATATCCCCTCTTTGGTAAACAGATCTCCTCGGCTACAGGTTAGCAAAAGTAGATCAGCAACTTGTGCCGCGCGGCTTGTAGAATGATTCGTAATGGCAATCGTTGTGGCTCCGCGCGCCTTTGCGGTCTCGAGGGCCTCTACAATCTCCCTCGTTTCGCCAGAATGGGTCAGCCCAATGGCTACATCACCAGGCTGCAAGAGGACGGCCCGACTAATTTGCATATGGGTATCTGCAAAGGCACTTGCCCAACGCCCAATGCGGGAAAATTTCTGTTCGCCATCAAAAGCCGCAATACTTGAAGACCCTAAACCATAAAAATGAATCTCCCGGGCCTTCGTTAGCACATCTATGGCCCGCTCTAGAGCCAGGTCATCCTGTACCTGGATGGTATCTTGGAGTGCACAAATGTTGGCTCGAAAGACCTTTTCCTTAATGGTACGGGAGTCGTCTCCCGGTTCTACTTCACCATCAACTAGAGTATGTGTTACGACTATGTCTTGGGCTAACAGAATCTTGAACTCCTGAAAACCCTGGTAACCTAACCGTTTACAGAACTTCACCACTGTGGCGTCGCTGACCTTGGATGCTTTGGCCAGTTCAGTGATGGATACATGGACAACACGTTTAGGACTACGTAAGACATAGTCTGCAACTCGGCGCTCTGCAGGCTTAAAACTCGGATAAATGCTCTTGATTTTTAGTAACGTATTACTTCTTTGAGTCAAATCAATGCCTCCTTCGCATTAGCCTCTTCCTAATAATTAGTACTATCGATTAATTCGCACTTTATCGACAGGATCCTCCTTCATCATCTCATTCCAACATAGGAGCTTTTTTTCTCCAGTTATCTGAATATTCTTGACATTTTTGTCATTTGACTGTACAATTTGTGAAGAAGAAAGGAGTTGATGACCATTTGGTTAGCACTATTCTTTAGCTTGATCAGTTCCCTAGAGCCCTACGAAACAACTAGATATGAAGGGCTAATAGCACAAAGCACGCCCTGGGACTGCGCATCGGCCGCTGCAGCCAGTCTCTTCGTCTTGGCCAACGAATCCGCGGAACCTAGATTTGAAGTTGAGGATCAAGGTGCCTCCCTGCTAAGCTTGAGCCAGTATTTCGAGGCTCGGGGGTGGGAGAACGTTGCCTACAACCTCACCTGGCCACAGATTCTATACTTCTTTGAACAGACACCTAATCGACCATTACTGGCCCATTGCCATATGGAAGAAGGTCATTATGTTGTGCTCTTAGGGATAGTCCAAGAACTCCTCGTGGTCGCAAATCCCTCTTCTGGAGTGCAGGCTGTATCACCTGCTGACTTCCTCCAGGATTTCTCTGGCTTTACATTGTATTTCCCCACTCTACCCCCCCTCTCTACCGTTGAGAGAATCCTAGATTCGGTGGAACAACGACTCAGACTCTTGAACTACTCTGTAGCAGAACTCCAAGGAGGGCGACTATGAACAGGATCAAGATTGCGTGCACATGGACTTTAGTATTCCTAGTACTTGGGTTCGGTCGCTCCCAAGCTGCGTGGATACTTGAAGGACAGGTTTGGCGTTCGCCATACCAAGAAGGCGAGCTTTACTTAAGCCAGCTTGGCGTAGTGCTAGAGCCCCATGAAGACCTCGACTTTTCAGCATTCCTTCCCATCCAATACAGCCGTGGACCTGAGTTACAGAAAATGCAGTGTTTGTATCCCCGTTTTTCCCTAATATACAGGCCGTCTTTTGATCCGATACATTCAGCCATCCTGAGGATGGATTACCATCTCAAACCTCAAAAACTGAGCCTACAAGGGGGTATCTCCATGCTCCACGATCCCCTTGCTATGAATCTTGCCATCTCATATCATGAAAATAAGTTTTCTCTAGAAGGCTCCCTTATCTTTGCAGTAAATGAAAGATGGGCCCTAGGGGCCCACCTTCACTACGCAAGAAACTCTCTGTTAACGTACGAAGTTTTCCATACTTCAAGAAAAGGCAAACAGCGGCAGATTCGGTACAGCCGGTATCTCGATGGTTCAATGCAAAGTCTTGGTTTTAAGCTAACTCTCTAAAGTGCGGTGTCGGCCAAATGCTCAAGCTCGCTTAAGAGTTCTTCAAAAACCTTCATAGCCTGCACGATAGGTTCTGGTTTACTCATGTCAACCCCAGCCTTCTGCAGTAGATTGACTGGATAGTCCGAACCCCCGCTACCCAAGAACTCCAAATAACGCTCCACGGCCGGTTGCCCTTCCTCTAGAATCTGCTGGGAGAGGGAGACCGCTGCGGAGAACCCTGTGGCATACTTGTAGACATAGAAAGGTCGATAGAAGTGAGGAATGCGAGCCCATTCCATGGCAATCGCCTTATCAACAACCATATCTGAGCCATAGTACTTCTCATTCAACTCATAATAGATCTCACACAACTTTTCGCTGGTCAGGGCTTCACCTGCACCAATTCGGCCGTGCACAATCATTTCAAACTCTGCAAACATGGTTTGCCTAAAGACTGTGCCTCTGAACTGTTCTAGAAAGTGATTCAAAAGGTAGGCGCGTTTCTTTGGATCCTTAGTCTTCTTCAAAAGATCGTCCATCAAGAGCGCTTCATTCAGAGTCGACGCAACCTCTGCCACAAAAATCGTGTAATGCGAGTTCACGAACTCCTGTTTTTGATCGGAGTAAAAGGAGTGCATAGCATGCCCCAGCTCGTGTGCTAGAGTGAACACGTCATTAAGGGTTCCCTGGTAGTTGAGGAGCACATAGGGGTGGACACCGTATGTTCCCCACGAATAGGCACCACTCGTCTTGCCACGGTTCTCTAGCCAATCGATCCATCCATCACTAAAGCCAGCACTCATATCATGGAGATACTGATTGCCAAGGGGATGTAAGCCTTCTTGAACCATCTCCTTTGCTTCCTCACGACTAAACTCCATATCTTGATCAGCAACCATGGGTACATAAAGGTCATACATATGCAGTTCATCTACACCTAAAAGCTTCTTGCGCAGACGTACATAACGATGCATCAAGGGCAAATGATCGTGAATCGACTCGATCAAATTGGTGTAGACTTCAGGATCTACATTGTCTTCGTGTAAAGCGGCATGTAGGGACGACTCGTATTTTCGAGCTTTCGAGTAGAATCGCTCCTTCTTCACCGCAGAGGTGAAGGTCTCACCTAACGTGTTCTTCCATGCAGTATAGGTGTCATACAATGCTTCGAATGCTCCCCGCCTCACATCACGATTCTGCGATTCCAGGAGCTGACCATACCGTCCGTGGGTCAACTCGACCTCCTCGCCAGCGTCGTTCTTGACGTTGGGGAATTTCAAATCTGCATCATTAAACATCCCGAAGATATTTCTTGGTGCTTGAGCTATTTCGCCTGCCGCTGCCAAGAGTTGTTCTTGCTCTGCGGGCAAGGTATGGGTTTTCTTGCGAAGAATGTCCTCCAGGTGGTGTTTGTAGAGCTCTAGACCGGGAATATCTTGAATCCACCCTCTAACCACGTCTGGGTCCAAAGCAAGGATTTCTGGTACAAAGAACGATTGCGCTTCATTGAGCTCCACCATCACAGCCATAGCAGATCCAGCGTAGCCTTGATACAGAGTATTCCCGTTATCTTCATCCTTTCGCATCAGCGCATAGGCGATTACGCGGTCTACAGTTAGAGAGATCTCGTCCTGCAACTTCAGGGCCTTCAAAAGATTCTCTCCCGAGGTCAGCGTTCCCCTTAGATCAAGCACCCGCTGCTTACTTTCCTTAAGTACCTCCAAGTCCTTTTCCCATACATCATTACTACGATAAATATCCTCTAAACGCCACTTCAGATCAGATGATACCTCATCGCGCGTTTGTAGTTGTCCCATACTGTCACTCCTTGTTTTTCTCTTAGTCTAATATTTGTTCTCCTTCGAGGAAAACTCTCCTCCATACATAGGGAAAAACAGGATCAGGACTGTTTGTGTAGAAATGGTAGGATTGAGGTGAGGTCGGATGTATAAGGATGAGGTTTTTGCCCTAGATATTGGTACACGAACCATCGCTGGTTTGATCTTAACTTCTACAGATGAGGGGTATGAGATTAAGGATGCCAGTATGCATCAACAGTTGCCAGGGGCCATGGCCGATGGACAGATCCACCACATTGGGGCTGTGGCTAGTAGCATCGCCAAGATCAAAAGCGAGCTCGAGGCAAACCTAAATGATCGCCTGACAAAAGTGGCCGTTGCTGCGGCTGGACGTTCGCTCATAACCAGAACCGGTAGCAGTAGTTTTGATATAGCGCCAACCCATCGCTTGAGCGCGGATGAGGTACGAGCTCTAGAACTTGATGCGGTACGTGAAGCGGTAAAAAAACTATCCTCTGATCAAAGCGGTAGCGTGATGCATAGTTACCTCTGCGTTGGCTATAGCGTGATCCAATATTATCTAGATGGCGAACCGATCGGCGCTCTCCAGGGGCACCAAGGCCAAAGGGCGCAGGCCGACATCATTGCCACCTTCCTGCCCCGCATCGTCGTTGACTCCTTAGGAACCGCCGTCAATGAAGCAGGCCTAACAATGGAAACCCTCACCCTCGAACCCATCGCCGCTATGCACGTAGTTGTGCCTCCCACTATGAGGATGCTCAATATCGCCCTCATTGATGTAGGTGCCGGAACATCAGACCTAGCCATTTCAGCGGACGGAACCGTGAAAGGCTATGGCATGGTAGCATACGCGGGAGATGCCATTACCAAGGGAATCGCCGACCACTTCCTTTTGGATTTCAAAGTTGCTGAACAGGTTAAAGTCGGGTTGACCCCAGGGCAAGACTCTGAGTGCCAAGACGTCTTTGGAAACACGCTACATTTGTCGTACGACGAAGTTCTCGCTGTTATCAAGCCTCGAGTCGAGATTTTGGCAGACAAGATCGCCCAAGAAGTGATGTTTCTCAACGGAGGTGCACCTAAAGGTGCCATCCTCATCGGCGGTGGTAGTCGTGTTCCTGGATTTGCGGAGCTCTTGGCGAAGCATTTGGGCTTACCAGAGAATCTAGTTCGGATCCGAAGTCGAGACAGCCTAGAAATTGTCCATGGCCTACCACACTTTGATGGTCCAGAAGTGATCACCCCAATCGGAATCGGCTGTACGCACTTAGACAGACGTTCTATGGAGTTAATTCACGTCAGGGTAAATGATCATCATCTCCAGTTTCTGACCATGACCTCATCAACAGTGGGTGAAGCACTCTTACACGCGGGTCTGAAACCGGCTGAGTTAGTAGGTCGACCTGGTACTGCCTTCACCGTAGAGCTAAATGGCCGCTACATTCCCCTACCAGGAACGTTGGGCAGACCCGCTATGATCAGGAAAAACGGAGAGCCATGTGAACTCAGCACCCCGTTGGCCGATGGCGATCACGTGGAGGTTCAACCTGGCGAAGCGGGGACCGCGCCCCAGATCACGTTGGGCGAGTTTGTGGATGAAGCTGCACACAGCTTCTCGATTACGTTCAACGGATCACCTATAACAGTTCATGCGTCGATCTTAGTCAACGGCCAGAAAGAACCTTTTGACTATGTTCTGCAAGATCGGGATCAAATCTCCCTAGAGCCCCTCACAAACCTCAGGGATCTCTTCGGACACTTGGCTATCCCCGTCGAACAAGAGGTATCGTTCTACTTAAACGGCGAGAATAAGCAGGCTCTAGAAAGCGTCGAAGTCTTCGTCGGCAACACCAAGAAATCACTAAGTACACCTCTCCAGTCTGGGCAGGAAATTAGCTATGTCCGCAAGCCTTGCACGCTGCGTGACGTTCTCGCCACGCCCATGGGAGAGATACCAGAGATCACAGTCAAGGTAAATGGACAGAGCCTCACCCTCACCCGTAAAGAACCGACGCTAGTGGTGAATGGACAACAAGTATCCTTTGACTATGTAATAAGACCCCATGATCGCATCGAGTACAACTCGGGATCCACTGAGGTCCTTAGTGCATATATTGTCACCGACATCTTCCGGGACTACGAACCGGACGAAGAGTTTGCCAAAAAGGGAGGCAATATCTTAGTCAACGGCAAGCTTGCCGGCTTCACCACTACGATCAAACACGGTGATCATATAGAGTTCGTCCCCTATGGGGTCGGGATTGCAAACTCCTGAATACCATGGGCATAAGGTGCTAACTCATAGAGCCCGAAGCAAATCACTGCCTGGTCGCCTTGCAGATAAAAACCCTGGTCTTCCTGGAAGTCACTGACGCTAAAGGAGTCGACGAAGAATAGATCAAGCTCTTTCTTGATACTAGCGTCGATGGTCTCTGCGGCTCTGTTAAGCTCAGCATCGGAGTCGAAGAGATCGCGGAGAGTTATCGTATGCCCTGACGTAAGATCGACATTGATATAGTCATAATACGTCATGCCGTGGGCACCGCCTGTGTAGGCATAGTTGACGAGGACCAGACTCAAGAGTCCTCCTCGATTGAGCTTGATCTCAAAATCCATAATACCTTCATACGGAAAGCCAGTGTACTCAAGATTCTGGAGTTCTTGGACCTCTAGGACCATCTCTTTCAGACCTGTCACAAACTCATCGAGATGATCCCGCATAGTTTGGTTAAACCTGGCCTGCCAAAGTTCACTGCCTACGCCAACGAGCTGAGGTATTCTCGCGGTGATTTCTAGGTTTGGAGCCAAATATTCATACGCGTACTCATGAATGGCAACATCATTGGGGAACCCTTCGGCCATTCTCTGCCAATAGGAGTTCACCGCCGCTACCCCAACGACGTTTGCTGCAAGTAACAACACGATGAAAGATAGAATCCAAACGACCCGATGTCTACTCATTGACTATTCCCGTCCTCTCCGTATAGAGCGTGATAAGAAGCTTAGTGCTTACCAATATCTGTATTCAAGTAAGCAGTGCTCTTACCTGCCTCCAGCAAAGACATCCCTCAAAAAAAGAACCTCCATGCCCCAAAGCATCAGATCGATTGTCAGAACAAAGGAGCGATAGAGTGACCTTATTGTTAGTTGCATTGGTTCTCGGGTTTTCCTTGGCGCGGTTCGAACGTTCCGCCAAGACAATAGGCAAGCAAGTCGGTGCTATAGGTCAAAGCGCCCTACTTGTCCTCCTCTTCTCTATGGGTCTTTCCCTCGGGGCGAATCCCGAGCTTACCCTGGCTCTTCCGAGTCTCGGACTCAAGGCTGCAATCCTGAGCCTGGGAGCTATTCTTTGTAGCGTTTGCCTCGTTTGGCTTGTGACCAAGGCAAGGAGGACACCTCGATGACCCTTAAGATCCTCAGTAGTCTCGTCCTGGGCTTTTTTGCAGGACTCTTCTTGTTGCCAGAAGGATTGCCTAGTGTTCTTGAACCCGTCACCGATATCTCGTTGGCCGTTTTGCTTTTCGCAGTGGGCTTTGACTTAGGGCGCGATGGAGAGCTCGGAAGAAAAATCAGGGACCTGCCAAGAATCAGTCTGGCGGTCCCATTTGTGATAGCCCTAGGCTCCATCATAGGAGCGGTATTGGCTGGTTTGGCAATTCAGATACCCGTGGGAGATAGCGCCCTGGCAGGGGCCGGATTTGGCTGGTACTCCCTCTCTGCCGTTATCATCACGCAAGACTATGATGTCACAATCGGGGCCTTAGCCCTCTTGACCAACGTCTTTCGGGAGATATTTGCTATCCTATCGATTCCCTACATTGCAAAAAGAGTTGGGTTTCTGCCTGCAATCGCCCCTGGAGGGGCCACAGCCATGGATGTCACATTACCCATCATTGCCCAGAATACCGATGCCCAAACAACCCTCATTGCCTTTTACTCAGGGACAGTCCTCTCCGCTTTGGTTCCCTTCGTGGTTCCTCTAATCATAGCCCTACTCCAACGTTTCGGTTAGTCCAGGGGTTCCAAAGGTGGTACGGAAACATTCGCCAGGTGCTTTGACCCGCCTGTAGTTGGCCGAGCCCAACGCACTGCGTTTGTGATCACTTGCTGTACCTCTTCTTGATAATAAATGGGGTAGGTCTCGTGACCCGGGGAGAAATAGAAGATCTTTCCCCGGCCGCGCTGGTAACAGCAACCGCTTCGAAACACCTCTCCGCCAGCATACCAACTGACAAATACCAGAGTATCGGGCTCTGGGATATCAAATCGCTCCCCGTACATCTCGGTCTTGGGGATCTCAAAGTAATGATCGAGTCCTTCAGCAATGGGGTGTCCAGGCTCGATCACCCAAACACGTTCCTTTTCACCCGCCTCACGCCAGCGGAGGCTACAAGTGGTTCCCATCAGTCTCCGAAATATCTTCGCATAGTGGCCAGAGTGGAGGACAATCAATCCCATCCCTTCTAGCACACGCTGATAAACCCTCTCTACGACGGCATCTTCCACTTCGTGGTGGGCTATGTGTCCCCACCAGATCAAGACATCGGTCTGCTCAAGCACATCTGCTGTCAAGCCATGCTCCTCGTCCCGTAGTGCAGCGAGGCGAATCTGCATGTCAGCTTCGTTAGCTAGAAACTCACCGATAGCACCATGAATTCCCTTCGGATAGAGCGCTCCGATCGCGGGATCCTCTACCTCGTGTAGATACTCATTCCATATTGTAACCCTAATTTGCTTACCCACGGACATTCTCCTTTTCGAAGTGAAAGCTCTCATTGCTTTGCTCCAAGAGCCACGAAAACAGCTCTGGCTCGGAATAGGCGCGATTCCAGGAGTTGTGTCCCACTCCTGCATACTTTGTAAAACGGACTGGAGCATCGAGTTTCTGTAATACCTCAACGAGCTCCTCTGTTTGGCGGACGTGGACGACTTGATCATCCGCCCCGTGAAACGCCCAGATTGGCACATCTTTCAGAACGGCTACTTTTTCAGGAAAACCCGTTAAGGGCATAGCTCCGCCACATATGGGAACAAGAGCAGCAAAGGCCTGGGGTTGATGACTCGCCCAATGCCACGTGCCAAAGCCACCCATGCTCAATCCTGTAAGATAAAGTCGCTTTGTATCGACGGGATAGGTTGCTATGACCTCCTCTAACAGACAGTCTAAGGCGTCGAGGTTGCGGTCCCATGTCGAATCGACAGGGCACTGTGGTGCCACCATGATAAAAGGAAACTCCCTTCCCTCCTCCACTTCGCGCACAAGCCCCTGGCTCGCTAGAGTTGTCAGGTCTGTCCCTCGCTCGCCAGCTCCATGTAAGAAGATAACCACGGGCCACTTCTTGGCTTGGTCCGCAGAGAAATCACGGGGCAGATAGACACGATAAGGAAGGGTTAGGTGTTTTGCAATCGTCTTCTCCAGACTGCGCGTAATGAGACGCAAGAGGCATCATCCTTTCCTTGCCTAGATACACAAGTCGGTAATCATTTCTTCACGGAAATCCGATCTCCTTGCTAGTAGCGAAGAAAGATACGCTCCCTTGGCCGGTGCCAAAGGCACCTCTACAATTGGGCTCTGGGGAAACATGAGCCGTAGTAGATGTTGCACTCGTGCACGAATTGTCTCAGAACCCAAGAGCACTTGTCCGTACAATCCAATGGTGGGTTTGTGACCACCCACCCCACGAAACAGTTCAGTCGCCATGCGAACTAGATCCAAGGCAATATCGTGGGCCATCTCCAGCGCCAACATGCTTCCATGACAGGCAAGCCGATCTAAGCTATCAGCGAACGCAGTGATGTCCTTGCCCAGAGAAAACAGGGTCTTCATATGTAAAAGGCCTTCTTTGCATTTCTCATAGGCCATATCTTCTGTCTCTGCTAATTTACGATTTATCCGGACCAGAGGGCTCCACGAGAAACTGTCTTGTCTGGTTTGAAACTGTCTGCCCTCAGCATCCTCCAAGAAGGCCAAGCCGCAATGACCTCCAATTAGGATTAAGCGGTTTTCGCTACCACGCATTCCTAGAAGAGAACTTGTGGCGAAGTCCTCCACATTCACATCGACTCCCTTTAAGAATCCCGAAACCAGGTCGAAGGTTCTCCAGTCCGACACCGTAAAGTCTGCTTTATACGTAAAACAAGCCTCTACCAGACGAGAACATCCGTCCAAGCCTATAGTCTGACGGACTAGATCTCGAAAGTTTCTTCGCGCTTGTTCCATTCCCCAATAATGATGGTTCACGGAGCCTCCGGTACTAGTAGCAATAATCCTACCCGAAAGGTCGCCTACAACAGCGGAAGCAAAACGGTCGTTGTCAGCGATACCCATAATAAAACGTTTCCCCATGTGTAGCAGCTTGAGTATCCGTGTTTGACCACAGATCAACTATCATTAAGATTCTGTCTATTCTAGGCGAAACACAGACTACTCTTAGCTTTCCCTCCTTTATGCCGAATTGCGCAATCTTTCACATTATACCACGTATGACGAAATAAACCTAGTTGTCCGGGATATGGGCTAGACCTCGTTCTCAGCCCCTACCGCAACTTGATGTAGAACATCTCCCAGAATACTCCTTCCGGTGATACCCCGCAGGGCACTATCCGCCTTCAACACGAGGCGATGGGCCAAGACTGGTATGGCCATAGCTTTCACATCATCGGGCGTAACATAGCTCCGATTGTCCAGGGCAGCTAGGGCTTGAGCTGCCCGAATGAGAGCTAGACTGCCCCTAGGCGACGCTCCCAGTTGGACCTGAGCTTGTTGCCTGGTTTGCTGAACAATGCGTACTGCATAATCACGCACCGATTCTTCCACAAAAACCTCCCTGACCACCTGCTGCAGCTTGACCACCTCACTAGGTTCAGTCACCGGACCCAAAGCAGTAATGGGATGATCCCCTTGCATCCGAAGCAAAATCTCGTTCTCTTCAGCCACTGTCGGATAGCCTAGTTGGAGCATTAAGAAAAACCTATCCAACTGGGCTTCTGGCAAAGGAAACGTTCCATCAAACTCGACAGGGTTTTGAGTCGCTACAACCATAAAGGGCCGGGCGAGCTTGTGGGTAGTGCCATCAACTGTAACCTGCCCTTCGCCCATGGCCTCCAAGAGGCTGGATTGAGTGCGTGGTGTCGCCCGATTGATCTCGTCTACCAGGACTATCTGTGCCATGATTGGTCCTGGTCGGAAGACAAAATCCTCTTCTTTTTGGTTGAAGACCGATAGGCCAGTAATGTCCGTGGGTAACAGGTCAGGTGTGCATTGTATGCGGCTGAAGCTGCCTCCAAACGATGCGGCTAGACACCGGGCTAACATCGTCTTTCCTACCCCGGGAACATCCTCCAAAAGGACATGCCCTTCACTTAATAAGGCCACTAGAAGTAGCTTCGTAGTGGACTCCTTTCCCACCATGACCTTGGCGATATTGGCTGTGACCCTCTGGCCAAACTTCGCAACATCACTTGTCGTTGACTGTGGCATCTGATCCTTCTCCCTTCAAGTTCTCGATGTTTTCTATGATTTCAGCACCAACCTCCAGAAGACGCTGTTCTTCTGAGTTAGTGACGTTGTGATCGCTGTAGCGCACCTCTTGATAACCAGAGAAAAACTCTCCCACCGCTTCCTTCCCTTGAGGCAGTTTGTCATGTAGGATTTCTCCATACTCCCACACCGTTAAGCTAGGCCTGTAGTACAGCCCCCTCCGCCCCGCTTCTTTGGCTATCTGGCGAAACATAGCTCGGACATTCTTCAGTAGAGGCCTTCTCTTGTGAGTGGGGTTTCTGGATAGGTCGTCTCCCGGCAAGGAAGGTCTCTGCCTCTGGCTGGATACCTGCAGATAACTCCTGATCTTCCTGGCGCCATGAAGAAGCTGTCCAAAAGCACTTTGCATCCCCCGATAGATTTGCACAGCTAATCGCGGTAAGCCCTTGAGTCGTTCGATTTCAGCTCCGAGGATCTGAGTGATGATAAAGCCAATAATCCCTAAGAATAGTAGCCCTACGACAATCATTATGGCAAAGATGGTAGCCGCAAGTATGATACCCCAGGGACCTGTGGCTATTTCCTCGGAAAACGCTAGAACCTCCATCTCCTGCTGGCTATTCCCTCCAGAGCTCTCCATTTCAATTAGCGGATCCGGGCTATGAAACACAAAACCGCGCATGATCTCGGCAATCCTTGCAGCAGTCAACGGCCAGTAGTCAACAGGCGCCACATTCACAACAAGCATCGTGCAGAGTAACAAGGTTAGAAGAGTACGAACCCAAATCTGCCCGAGGACCGGATTTACATCCGCTTTAGCGTGGTTCCAGAGAATTTGCAGACGAAAGAGATAGGCACACGCCTGCAAGGCTAACCCACTAACCACCGCTATGGTACCCATCGCCCGGAGAAAAGCCAACTCTCCCCCCATGACTCTCACCCCAGTAGACCTGCAAGCGATGGCCAACAGGGCGATAAGGGCTCCAAACACTAACAAACGCTGCCAAAAATATAAGATCGATCCCTTAGTTGCATCCCCGCTCTCCAATGATTCATACTCCCAGGTCACGGTAGAAGCTCCTTGGTCTCCGAGGTAATCGGCCACTCGTTCCATGTAAGCAAGTTGCGAACCATAGCCTCTGGCCATCAGCCAAGTGCAAAGGACAAATGCACTATAGGTAGCGAACACATCAAGGGCACGACCGGCAAGAAAGTACAATGGTCCCAGCCACAAGACTAACTCGAAGAGTCGAACCAGAAATGGCGTACGCGGACTTAAATAATAGGCACTAAAATAGGCGCTTTCGAGGGCAGCGAAAAACATGATGAAACCAAGCCAGAATGGAACATCCAAGCCGGGGAAAAGTAAGACTATGTACCGGCCAAGAATGGACACGATGGCCAAGCTGAATAGGGCGGCTAAGGCAGGCAATAGACCTTTGGTTTTCATACGATCCCACCTCCGCGCGAAACAGAGAACACTTGTAGAGCCGATCCATAAGGACGGTGTAGAAGATCTCGATGCAACACTTCATCCACAACAAAGATCTGGATTTGACAGCCCCTTCTCGCTAGCTTCCATGCCTCTTCTATAATCTCTGGTGTGTCCTGAGCCACTACCCATAGGAGGATCGTGGCACTAGCAAGGTTAAGTGTGCTTTCCCTCAATAGGCCGAGGAACTCCTGCTCTTCCTGGGTTTTCACAGCGGCCAGAATCGTTAAGATCTGCGTCAGCTGGGTCATACCCTGGCGGGGAGAGACATGAACTGTCCCATGGATTTGCGATGGAGCCACCTCCTCTGGCAAGTACTCCATGAGGGCAGCATTCGAGACAAACCCACAGGCTTCTCCCCTCTGAATCAAGTGAGCGGCTAGCGAAGCGACCGTAGCTATAGCCAGCTCGGTGGTTGCGTGAAACGTAGAAACCTCGTAGGATTCTTTATAGAGATCAAGAAACAGCACACAGGTGGCCGTTACGGTATGGTCAAACTGCTTAACCTGCAAGGTCTGTGTCCGGGCAGTGGCAGGCCAGTGAATAGTACGCAGCTGATCTCCTTCTTGGTACTGACGTAAGCCTGCGAGCCGTGTAGGGTCGGGGTTGATACGCTGGAGCGCCTTGAAACTACCAATAGAGAGACGAGCCGGCAGAGTCAGTTCTGTCAGTTGAAATATCTCGGGAAAGACAACTACGGTCTTGCCTTCGTCCACCCTAAAACTCTGCGTTCGAACACCAAAGAAGTCGCCTACTGAGACATCAAGTGCTCCTAGGCGATAGACACCCCGCTCTCTGGCCGTGATTTGAAAGTGGAGCTTGTGTGTGGCGTGGGGTGCAAGGGAAAAGACACTTCTTTGGGGGTGACTTCCAGTTCGAAGAGCCGCGGGGATACGATCAAATATCGAGATCCAGGCAAAGGGAAAAAAGGTTGGGTTTGCGACCTGCAGTCCAAGGGCGCGGGAGTCCCCTGGGAACAGGTAATAGTCTTCAGGAAGACGGCTTACCTGCAAGTTCACGGCCGCCTTCTTCTGCCAAAATGGAAGGATAAAGAAGAGAAAGAGACAGATGTATGCGAGAGAATAGGCGGGGCGCGTCCCCCACAAAAGGGCGACGGCGATAGTCAACACTGTCAAAACCTTCCACTGCACCAAATGGATCCCCCCCTTGCATCATACTCTTCGAGCCTGATGTGGCAAATCCTGTTGATTTTCAAGGTGAGTTAGGTATACTGAGGACAGCCTCACGAAACAAAATGAGGGGGATATCTATGAGATGGGAATTAATATCGCTACCGATTGTAGCTGCCATCATTGGTTGGGGCACGAATGTGATTGCCATTCGAATGCTCTTTTGGCCTCGGGAACCAATACGCATCCTTGGCCTTGAGCTCTTGGGTGTTCTTCCCAGGCGTAAGGGGGACATTGCCCAGAGCATTGGCGAGGTGCTCGAAGACGACATCCTGCCCGTCGACGATCTCATTGCTGCAGTAAATACTGAGGACACCAGGGCACAGGTAGCGGAACTTATTACAGATAATCTAACGGCCAAGATTCAACGATTCTTGCCTCGTTTCATTATGGAGCAGGCCGAAGATAAGATTCGATACCACCTGAGAGACCTATTGGACTCGGAGATCGAAAGTCTCTTTGATCAGCTCGGCCACAGTCTTAGTCATGATCTACAGAGCAAAAGGCTACTTGGCAAGCTTGTAGAAGACAAGATCAACTCCTTCGACCTCATCCATCTTGAGAAATTGGTGTTAAAGGTGACCAAGAACGAACTGCGCTACATCGAGTTCTTTGGAGCGATTTTGGGCCTCATAATTGGCTTGGTCCAAGTAGCACTAGTCGCCGTATTGTAAAAAAGACCCCTGCACGGGGTCTCGAAGGTTATTTCTTGATGAAAATCTGTGTCACATGATAGCTTGTCCCCTGTTTGACGATCCCTACACCGATATGTGTATAACCGGAATGTAGGATGTTAGCGCGATGACCCGCACTATTCATGAACAAGGGGTGTGCTCTAGCAACGCTGCCTGTACGGGCTATATTCTCGCCCGCCCGGGAGTAGCTCACTCCAGCCCTATCTAGCATTGTGTAAACGGTGCCTAGGGTTGGCGACACATGGGAAAAGTAGTTGTTGACTGCCATATCATGACTCTTTTGCTTGGCCAGAGCGACTAGGCTGTAATCGATCTTAAGGGCCTGCAAGCCGTTTTTGGTTCTCTCCTGATTCACCTGGTTGATCAGAGTCTGCTCATCACTTGTCAGCGATGAACTAGGCAATGGCACCTTAGTTCCGGGATTACTAGGCTGCGCCGGTAATATTGGACTGCCAGGATTTGGCGTTGGATTTGGCGTAGGATTGGGCTGTGGATTTGGTTGTGGAGTTGGTTGTGGGTTCGGCTTCGGGTTCGGACTTGGCCAGCTCGGCTGGTTCCAGGATGGTGGTTGTATATTGGGTTGGACTGGTGCCCACCATCCCCACGAAGCTTCAGCTAGTGGTGCCACAAACAGAACACAGACCAGGACAAACAACAGAATGCGCTTCAAGCTGATTTCCTCCTAGATATTTAGTAGCATGTCGTGTCCTATTATAACAGGATTGGACAATCAACTTGAAATGCAATTTCTGGGACTATCCTACTACACTTGGCTTCTGCGACTCAGCTCCTTCACAACTTGGGGTATCGAGAGCTCCCCTCGAAAAGCAATCTCGCCATCGATGATCACAAGGGGTAAGGGACCTTCCTTTTTCCAGTGGTCCTTCGCTTCCCGACTTCTCACATCGAGAAGACGCACCTTGTGATTCGGGCCTAAGCTCCTTTTTACTGCACGTTTCAAGTATAATACTGCCTCTCCCAGAGGCATGTTCTTTCTTCAGCCCCCGCATGATGAGAGGGGGGAATTTCCTTTGCCATAGACAATGATCTCCACATCTAGCCCTCCAGTCTCCTGGTTTTGGACTAGTATATGAGCTAACCCCTCCTAAGGACCCTCGCCCAAAAGGGAAGGGGCTTGTTTTTTTCTGCATCCTCAAGTACTCCAATGCGCATTCTGGTCCTGGCTAATCCCTGCTCTAACTGGTTCAGACTGTCTTCCCATGCTTTCACCTTCGCCTCCTGGGTCTGTTGGAGACTAAGCAGACGACGTTCTAGGCGTTCGATCCTGGTTACTAGAGGTGTCATATCGACTGGTTCTGGCAGCCTAAACTTCTGTTTCCATTGAACGACTTCCTCTCGGACCTTCTCCCATTCCTGTAGAGTCCGAAAAGCCTGTTCCATAAAGGCGGCTTGTAGTCTCTGATCCGCATCGTCCCTCTGTTTCACTTCAGGGGCTGACGTCGGTGTTGGTGTCGGTGTCGGTGTTGGTGTCGGTGCTGGTGTCGGTGCTGGCGTCGGTGTTGGCGCTGTGTCAAGAGTCTCCCTCTCCTCCTGCTGGGGCTCTGGCGGTTCCAGTTCAGCCTCTACTTCAAGCACCTCAATTCTAGGTTCGTAAACAGCAAGCGTCTGGTTCCCTTCAACGACCCATTCGTAATCGTAGTCCTCACGTGGGACTGCCCTTCGGTCACTCCATTGGTCAAAAGGTGCCTCGTAAAACTTGCTTTCCTCGCCCCAATAGACGTTCCATGTACCATCTTTGAGAAAATAGCCCACACTAGACGCATGGCCTTCTCCAGAGGAGACTTGCACAACCGCAGACCACTCCCCCTCCTTATGCCGAACCTGTAGGGTGTTCTTTTTTCTGTCTTCTTGCCAAAATAAGTATAAGCGTCCTGGAATGTGAATGAACTGGGGATAACTGCATCGTTCCTCAGAAAACCCCACAGCTCCACTCCAAAGGCGGCGCTCCAGGTCAAAGACTCTATAGAGTAACTGCTGGTCTGCATGCCCACAATAGACCAGGTGCAAGTAGCCATCGTCATGCCAGCTCGCCGCGTAACTGGAACGATCGGCGAAGACATTGATGGAGACGGTTTGAGGAATACTCCACTTGCCTACATAGCTTTGGTGCCTCAACTGGACACCATGTCCCACAGCCTGCTGCACAAAGTAGAAAAGATGACTGTTACCAGCACCATCACCAACAAGACGGCCGCCTCCCCGATAGACTTGGCCAAGCTCAATTCGCTCACTTCTAAACTCATCCGACCCTCGAAAGCACCAAGCGTAGTCCTTGTTCGCAAAGCCCACGATGTGGATCGTTTCACCATGAACCACAACTGCGAAATCATCTACACTCTCCTGTAACACCCTAGCCTTCCCCTGCATAGAGTGGATTACCAAAGAACCATCGCGCAGCTCGACACTACTGAATTTTGGATGTTTGATTTTGATTAACAAAGCGACACCTCCTCACAACTAAAGTATGCAGGAGCCTGGACATTCAGACATTTTCTTGTGAGCTACGCACCGCATTTCACAGTTCGCATAGTATGGTTTAGAGAAAGGAGGATTAAGTATGAATTGTGATTATGAACCCGATTTCGAGCGGGAGGTCATTTACGTCAATAAGGTCTACAACGAGTGTTCCATCATCGACTGCCCTACCTATCGTATTCCAATTCCCCCCACCTTCCCGTTGGCAGTCAACATAGTTGACTGTGCCATTACCGACATTGTCGCCGAAGGCATCATTGTTGGGAATGACGAGATCGACATCGTTGTCAACTTTGTCATGAATGTCGAGTATGACAGCAATGGAACAAGCCAGTTTATCCAACAGACTGCCCAGTATCGCCGTCGTGGGGTACGTCTGGAGGGTGCTGTTCCTGGGATGAATGTGGTGATCCTACCCCTCGTCCGTTGCTTATCTTGTCGAGCTGTTGACGGAGGAACAGTCATTGAGTGCGATGTGGGTATCTACCTAGTGCTAAAAGCCGTCGCCCTAGTTCAGTTGGAAGTCTTGGGCCGCTTTGCCCCCGAACCACCAGAGTGTGAGCAGGTGTCTCCCATTGGTTGCGCAGAATGGTTCGAGCTGGCGGAATCTGGTGCGTTCTGGCCTCCATTTCCACCACAGCCACAAAGAGAGCATCGGTAAGGAAAGCCCAAGTCCAGCGTTTAGCTGGATTTGGCTTTTCCCAGCTTCAGGACAACCCTAGAGAGGACGGTCCACCTTGCGAGTGATCCTTACAACCCGCTTCTACAAGAACGGCCAGACAACCCACGTTACAGACCTTTGCACTGAACTTATGCGTCAAGGACATCAAGTCCTGTTGATCATAAACCACCTCCATGATCCCCCCTACGCTCGGTGGCTCCAAGAGACGATGATACCCCATGTGACAACGACTGAACTTGGCAAACTCAAAAAGAGCATCCATCGGTTGCTCCCCCAGCCCCACATTATTCATAATCATTCCGTACGCACCCTGCCACTAGCTAATACCTTGGGAAAGATCTTTCAGATCCCCAAGGTCACAACTGTGCATTACCTAGACTTCGATGCTAACCTCTTATGTACACAGGATGCTGTGATCTCGATTAGCCAAGAGATGCAGGCACAGCTTAAGAAGTTGGGCATTACCAGCCATGTTATAGAAAATGGAGTCCGTATACCAAAGCAGTTATCTACCAGAAACACTTGGAAAAAGGCTGCACTCTTCCTAGCACAAGTGACTCCCGCCAAGGAAGCGAATTTTCGGCAAATGACCGAAAGCCTTTTAGATTGGGGATGGACCATCACTAGTGCAGGCAACTGGTCTCATAGAGGCGTGACTGCCCACGGATGGATCAATGATGTAGGAGCTGTGTTAAGGGACAGCGATTTGGTGATTGGTAGCGGGCGTGCCGTACGTCAAGCTATGGCTTGGGGTAAGCCTGCTTGGGTCTTAGGTACGTACTCTGATGGTCTCGTTACGCCAGAAAACATAGTGCAACTTGAAGAAACCAATTTTAGCGGCCGCTTCAGCAAGCAGCCCTTCTCTCGAAGCAAAGCAAGCGTTTATCTAGAGAATCCCTCACCCAAGGAAATGCAGGAATTAGGGCACTTTGGAAGAAGACATGCTACAGAGCAGTTCTCCATTGAACGCATGGTGAAAAAATTGGTCCTGATCTATGAGAGTTGTCTCTTGAAATCTTCGGGGGAAAAGGAAACTTAAACAGGAATACCGAGGAGAGTGTCAAAAATAAAAGGGAGTGGAAGGGGGAGATATTCATGAAGCTTGTGATCACCGTAGTCGAAGACAATGATGTTGCCTTCTTGATGGAAGCCCTAATTGACAAAGGATTTCAAGCCACTCGACTAGCCAGTACAGGAGGCTTCCTCCTCCAAGGAAATACAACGCTGTTAATCGGAGTGCAGGATGGCGAAGTCGATGACGTTATCAAGATCATCAAGTCCACATGTGCACCGCGTAAAAAGATCATTCCTCAAATGACGCCTGAGCTTCCCACAGCAATAGGCGTTCCTGTTGAGATAGAAGCCGGCGGTGCGATTGTATTTGTGATCGAAGTCGATCAGTTCTGGAGGCTATAAGCTGAAGAGCCAAGCGAGCAAAACAAGGCTATTAGCTGTAGCGTGAGCTATGATTGGAATCACGATGTTCTCGGTGCGTACAAATAGGATGCCTAAGAGAACTCCGGCAATTAGGACCGGAACAAATTGAAGCAGATAAAAGTGCAGGAGTGCAAAGGTAAGGGCAGAAAAAATCACTGCTTTCTTGGCTCCATAGCGCTCCCTCCATAGATTCAAGAGTAAACCCCTGAAAAAGAGCTCTTCGCCTAGAGGTGCACCAACGACCAAAAGGAGCACTATGCCGAGGAGAATCAGGGGTTCTTTGCTATTCAGCAAAGCTCCCGCGCTACCGATTTCCCTGAGTATTTGGCGTTGCACTACCTCATGGCCAACAAGTTCGATGGCAATCCTTTGACTCAAGACCCCTGATAGACGATTGGCAACATGAATTCCCAGACCCGCTAGAAGGCCCTGAGCAAACATATGGCCTAGGGGTTGTTTCACCTTCTTTTGAGAGAACCCCATGATGCCTGCTAGTACAAATAGGGTCTGCTGCAAAACAAGAAGACCGAGGCGAACTTCTTGCGTTGCAGGGAGCAGATGAGCCCCAAGGGACATGAAGACAAGTGCTCCGAGCACGCCAATAATCCAAAGTGCCCTCGGGTCCAATCCATTCACATCCTTCCTAGTAAGATCAAAGAGGCGCACCTGCGCCCCCTTTTAACATCATCTCTTCTGCAAGCTGGAAAACCTCTGATAATCGTTAACAGGATAAGGTGTCCGTGTCATGATTTCCCACCAATAACGATACGCTTCCCCATGTAGTGCATTCCAGTAAAACCTCACATCTGAGTAGCCTATGGTGATCGCCTCCTTTATACCACTTGTACGCACATGTGGGAGGGTATGCCATAGTCCGCGATTCCTAAATTCGATAATTCGGTGCCTCTTTGGTAATCTGGACATGATGAGGATGGCTTTCCTGCGTTCCTGCAGGGGTAATTCTGACAAAGCGACCCTTGGAGTAAAGGCTCTGCAGATCAGGTGCACCGCAATAACCCATTCCAGCCCTCAAGCCGCCAATCAGTTGATAGATCGCATCAGGCAGAGAGCCCTTGAAAGGTACCCGACCCTCGATCCCTTCAGGAACCAACTTGTTCGCATCACTTTGGAAATAGCGATCCTTACTTCCCGCTTTCATAGCCCCCAGGGAGCCCATGCCCCTGTACACTTTGTAGCTACGTCCCTGGTAGATTTCTGTCTCACCAGGGCTTTCCTCCGTTCCGGCGAGGAGGCTACCGAGCATCACGGTTTGACCTCCTGCGGCCAGTGCCTTGACAATATCACCAGAATAACGAATCCCGCCATCGGCAATAATGGGAACTCCGTGCTTCGCCGCTACTTGGGCACAATCCCAGATGGCCGTAAGTTGGGGAACCCCGACGCCTGCAACAACCCTTGTGGTACAGATCGATCCAGGGCCAATACCAACTTTGACTCCATCGGCCCCCGCTTCGATTAGGGCCTGCGTGGCCGCCGCAGTGGCTACATTACCAGCCACAATTTGTACACGTTGTCCATAGCGTTCCTTCAGCTCCCGCACAGCATCAAGAACCCCTCTAGAATGACCATGGGCGGTATCGATTACCAAAGCATCCACCCCTGCATCCACCAGGGCATTACTCCGTTCAATGCGGTCAGGACCCACGCCAACGGCTGCTGCTACGACAAGACGTCCTGATTCATCTTTAGCCGAATCAGGATATTGTCTGGCCTTCTCAATGTCCTTGATCGTAATGAGGCCTTTGAGCGTGTAGCTGTCATCCACAAGAGGCAGCTTTTCAATTCGATACTTATGTAAAATAGACTTTGCTTGTTCTAGCGTCGTATTCACCGGTGCCGTAACCAGGTTGTCCTTGGTCATGACATTACCAATCGGCTGGTCCACATTCTCCTCAAAAACCAGGTCCCGATTTGTCAGGATTCCCACCAGTTTGCGCTCTTGATCTACAATTGGTACACCCGAGATGCGATATCGCGCCATCAAAGCCAAGGCATCGCTAATTAAGTGTTGGGGATGCAGATAAAAGGGATCCACAATAACTCCACTCTCGGATCGCTTCACGCGATCCACCTCTCCTGCCTGCTCATAGATGGAGAGATTTTTATGAATAACTCCTATTCCACCTTCTCGGGCCATGGCAATGGCCATGCGAGACTCTGTAACAGTATCCATACCCGCACTTACAAGCGGTATATTAAGACGTATCTTCCGAGTAAACCACGTCGCCGTATTCACATCTGATGGTAAGACTTCTGAAGCCATAGGGATCAACAGCACATCATCAAATGTAATCCCTTCTAAGCCAAACTTCTCATGAAAATCCACATTGTAGCCCCCCTACTTAAGTGAATGCTCCCTGCATTTTGTGGATATTTTATCATAACCGGAGTAAATAGCAACCAAAAAGCACCGAAAAAAGCAGGAAACCTGAAGCGGGATTAGAATTAGCATCATGTGTAGGAGTGAATATAGGAGGTATTGAAAGATGGATATTCGTAGAGTTGCAGTACTAGGCGCAGGTCGCCTTGGCCGCGGCATCGCCGAAACAGCTGCTGGAAAAGGCTATGATGTAGTACTTTTTTCGCAAGGAGCTGGCGGAGCAGATGCTGTTGCTCGCATTGAAAAAAGTCTGGATCGGAAATTAGCCAAATGGGGAATTACCGAATCAGAAAAAAGGCTCATTTTGGGCCGTATTAGTTATACCCAGGACCTCAGAGAGCTTAGCAACGCAGATTTGTTGATTGAGGCAACCTTGGACCATATGCATATTAAGAGGGAACTACTGCAGACGGCTGACCAACTGTGCCGTCCTGAGGTGGTGTTCATCTCCGCGAGCTCCACGAAGAAGGTGACTGACTTGGCCAACGAGATCAGTCGAGGCGATATGCTTGTAGGCCTACACTTCATTCCCCCAGTCCCAGATGTGGCCGTCGCCGAGCTCGTACGAGGCGCCCGTACTGGCGATCACGCAGTCGAAGTTGCAAAAGCTTTCGCCCAGCGCCTCGGGAAGACAGTAGTAGAAATTGCTGAGAGTAGCGGTTTGGTGAATCCCAGAACCCTGGTGGCCATGATCAATGAGGCTGCGTACTTGGTAGATGAAGGAGTATGCGAAGCCGCTGATGTGGATCTGATTCTCAAGTCCAGTTGGGGCATGAAGCAAGGTCCTCTGGAAATGGCGGACCGGCTCGGTCTCGATCTCGTCCTTAACTGGATGGAGCAGTTGCAGATGACATTCGGTCCACGTTACGCCCCCTGTCCCATTCTTCGTCGTTATATCCGCGAGGGCCGGCTTGGTGTTAAGACCCGACTGGGTTTTCTTGCGTATTCCGAAGATGATGCTGTCTTGACTGACGATGAAGGCGACAAGGAGGATTAATCATGAATATTTTTGTATTAAACTGTGGTTCTTCTTCGCTAAAATACAAGCTCTACGCTATGGAGAATGAGCAAGTCTTAGCAGAAGGACGAGTAGAACGTATTGGACAAGAGAATGCCATTATCACTCACCAATCGACGGGAAAAGAGAAGGTCTCCAACACGATGCCAATTCTAGAGCATACTGTGGCTATCCGGGAGTGTCTAAATCTATTGACACATGCCGAGCACGGAGTGATTAAGAATGTGAATGAGATCGATGCCGTTGGTCACAGAGTGGTCCATGGCGGTGAGTCGTTCTCCGATTCAGTCTTGATCAACGAACGTACCAAGGAGATTCTCGATTCGTTGGCAGAACTCGCACCCTTGCACAATCCGGCTAACGTGACGGGAATTCGGGCTGCTGAAAAAATCATGCCAAAGACACCGCAGGTAGCTGTCTTTGATACGGCCTTTCACTCCACCATTCCTCCCCATGCGTTCTTATATGCGATACCCTACAGCGTTTACCAGCGTCACAAGGTAAGGCGTTACGGGTTCCACGGAACGAGTCACAAGTATGTGTCTCAGCGCGCCGCGGAGATGATGGGTAGAGACATCGCTGATCTAAAGATTATTTCCTGTCATCTGGGCAATGGCGCAAGTATTGCAGCCATTGAAGGTGGGAAATCTGTTGACACCTCCATGGGCTTCACTCCTCTAGAGGGTCTGATGATGGGTACCCGTAGCGGTGATATTGATCCAGGTGCCATCTTCTACATCATGAAGAAAGAGGGACTCTCCCTCCACGAAATCGATTCGATGCTCAACAAGCACTCTGGTCTGTACGGTATTGCTGGAGTTAGTGATATGCGGGATATCGAGAAGGGTATCGAAGAGGATGACAAACTAGCCAAGGTCGCTTTCAATATCTATGAGTACCGTATCCGGAAGTATATCGGATCCTATGTAGCAGCTATGAATGGTGTAGACGCGATTGTGTTCACTGCAGGAATCGGCGAGAACACGCCCGCCCTACGCACAAAGCTTATCTCACATCTCCCATACTTAGGAATTTCCATGAATGAAGAGAACAACAAGAAACGTGGAGAAGACATAGAAATCTCGACGCCTGACTCTAAGGTTAAGGTCTTCGTCATTCCCACCGACGAAGAGCTCGTCATCGCTCGAGATACAGCCAGTCTTACCTCCTAAGAACGCAAAAGGTGCCGCAAGGCACCTTTTATGTTGTGAACCGGTGGCTACCGATGGTAACCTTCGTAGGACGACTGTGCATGAAACGATCTGTTGATTGACGCGGATTGAAAAAGAACAACGCGCCTCCGGTAGGATCCTTTCCTGCCAATGCTTCAAGGGCAGCCCTGCGAGCACTCTCATTCGGGGTCAAGTAAAAACTACCGTTTTGAATGGGCTGAAATGCGTTACGTTGGAATAGGACGCCGCGCAATGTATTAGGAAACTGCGGACTCAACATTCGATTGATAATCACTGCTCCAACCGCAACTTGCCCCACGTAGGGTTCACCACGAGCCTCGGCATGAATCATCTGCGCTAGCCATTCGACTTCCTGTGCAGACAGGGTCACACCTGCTGGATAGTATTTTACAGTATCCAAAGGGACCACTAAACGTTGCCCCACTCTGATGGAATCGGAGTCCAGACTGTTAAGTGCCTTCAACTCTTGCACGGAAAGCCCATATGTGGCAGCAATCCAATACAAGCTATCACCTGGTTGCACCTGATACACTGTTACATGTTGTTTGCGTGCTTGGGCAGGTTGCCCTGCATGCTCAGAAGGCTCAATAACCGGAGTCTCTGTTGCGTCTGGAGCAAGGATTTCCTCTCCTTCGCTGACGCCGCCCCCAATCCCGCCGATCATGGCCGATTGGAAGAGCAATAGGACTGCCAAGGACAAATAGCCCACGGTTACTGCCGTTTCCTTCCTTTGAAGGGATTGTCCAATCATTTTGGAACCTCTTTCTAAGAATGATTGTCATATGATTATACAAGTAATTTGGTAAGGTGTCAATTTCTTGCCAGTATCGAGTAGATCCGTTTCTTAACCGATTATTGCAAATGATACTCGAACATTATATACTGATAAAGAGAGTGAAAGGAGGTTGCCTGGTGAGCCTATTACGGGAGTATCTGACGCCCAGACGCGTCATAGTGTTCGTCCTTATCGCCGTATTTTTGGTCTTTTTCTCCAAGCAACTCGCTACGATTCTCTTACCCTTTCTCATTGGTGTTACGTTCGCGATTATTCTGGAACCCATCATTGGCCTTCTTGAACGGCGCTTACGAGTTCCAAGAGGTCCTGCTGTCTTCGCGACATTAATCTCCGCAGGCGCTCTAGCTGGCTATGGAGTGTTCTTGGTCGTCAGTCAACTAATCGGAGAGTTGGTAGAACTAGCTTCATTATTACCAGAATACCGGGAAACCATTACCAATTTAACCACCGATTTACTTCAACAGGTGGAAATTCTTAACGAAAACCTACCTGCAGTCATGAGCCTTAATATTCAGCTCAGTGTCCAGGAGTTCCTACTCGGACTAGAACAAGGTACTAAGGACCTAATCAATCGCGTCTTGGCTACATTCTCAGGTCTACCTTCGTTCATCGTGGTGAGTATCATAACCTTGGTGGCCACCTTCTTTATTGCCAGGGATAAGGACCAGATCATTGAAGCCTTCATGCAACTGGTACCCCCTCGCGCACGTAACCAAGTGCAGACGTTTAGAGAAACGGTAAGTGTCGATCTATTTGGCTACATCAAAGGCCGTGTCGTCATCCTGCTCATCTCCATACTTATAGCAGGCGTTGGACTCTTTCTCATTGGAACCCGTTATTGGATCTTGCTGGCAATTCTCATTGGAATCCTGGATCAAATCCCGATTGTGGGACCAGGATTTGTGTTCACACCCTGGGTCGCAATGAGTGTTATTGCTGGTGATATTGACCGTGCCGTGTACTTAACGATCCTCTACTTTATCATTTTCGCCTTTCGGAACTTCTCGGAGCCGAAGATCATGGGTGACTCAGTGGGTCTTCATCCACTTATTATGATCCTCGCTATATACGGAGGTATTGTCTTTTTCGGTGTGACCGGAATCGTCGCTGGACCTGTTATTGCCATCATCATTCGTGCAACGACTGCTTCTGGTTTGTTTAAGTGGCCCCTCTACTCCGAGGAGTAATCTCTGTACGCTCGATTAAGGTCCCTACATAAAAGGGGCCTTTTTTTTGTACACTAAACGAAATACCGTATGCTAAAAAGGAGACTCCCTGATGCCAGCACTGCCACTAAGTGTGACCATGCTTGCAGTCGTCACTGTACTGCTTTTCTTGGGTCTCGGGCAAAGGATCCTAGACAATATGCGGCTTACAGATCGTACCGCAATCTTGATCCTACTTCTCATGATCGTCGGTCACTTCTTGCCCACCGTGTCCCTTAGCCCCTACCTTGCCATTAATCTTGGAGGTTTCATTCCCATTGGGGTTGTTGTTTATCTCTTGATGACTACTTCGCGGGTTGAACAAAGGCGAGCGGGGATTGTCAGTTTGCTTACCGCCCTCATCATCCTCCTTACTGACAAGTTCCTTCCCCTTCAGCCCGGCCTACTTGATCCCCTATATAGTGGAGGTATCTTTGCAGGCCTGCTAGCCTCCTTCATGGGTCGTTCAAGACGAGGTGCCTTTATTGCGGGGATGGTTGGAGTCTTGGCGGTAGACGTCGTTGCCATTGCCGAGCTCTGGTTCCGAGGGGTGAAAGAGCGAATCACTGTCGGCGGCGGCGGGATCTTCTCAAGTATGGTGATCAGCTCTTTCTTGGCGGTTGTTGTAGCAGAAGTAATAGGAGAGGTTCGGGAAAGAATCAAACTAGGAGGCGATGAATCTGGTTAGGCAGATTGTTATACTTCTGGTTTGTGGTCTTCTTCTATTTGGGCCATCGACCGTGGCCTTCGCCACTGAAGATATCTGGGGTGGTTTTCTCCCCATGGGTGAGTATTACACGATGCTCGACCCCGAAGGTAATGTTCTCATGGAAACGGGAAGAGAGATCTATCTACAAGACCAGTACCTCACATCGGACAACTCTCTCTATGAGGTTGTGGAAATCGATGAAGAGAATAAGACAGCCCGAACGAAACTGGTGGAGAAAGTCCAGCTAGAAATCATTTCCATAAACAGACTACGACAAGAGCTCGGCCTTACTGTGATTGAGGCGGCCAAGAATGGTTCAAAGGGAAGAATCGCCCTCTACCATACCCATAATGCGGAGAGCTACGTGCCAACAGATGGAACGGACAGCATCTATGGTCGGGGCGGAATTCATCATGTTGGCCAAGTATTTGCAGATAGCCTTGCCGAGCGAGGGATCACCGTTGATTACTCCAACGCCCTACATCTTCCCCATGATCGAGGCGCCTATCGGCGTTCGAGGGAAACAGTATTGGAGCTCCTCGCTAGTCATCCTGATGCGATTTTTGACATTCATCGAGATGCGGCTCCACAATCGGCGTACGCCATAGAACTGCAAGATGAATGGATGACTCAAGTCCACTTTGTAGTGGGAAGGCAAAACCAGAACCTAGGAGTGAATCGAAAATATGCGCAGTCGCTCAAAGCCATAGCCGATGAAATGTATCCTGGGCTGGTGAAGGGCATCTTCTATGGCAGAGGGAACTACAATCAAGACTTAAGCCCCCTCAGTCTGCTTCTCGAGGCCGGAGCCCATACTAACAGTCGACCTGCAGCCGAGCGGGGAATTAGCCTGTTCGCCGAAGTAGTCGATCACTATTTTTACGGACCCACGGCGGAAGCGGCTGGTCATGAACAGGGTGCTGTCGCTTCCCGCAGTATTCTGGGAGTCCTTGGTTTCACCATCACTTTGAGTGTTGTCATCTACGTAATCAACACTGGGGGATTTGGACCCGCCTGGGAGCGCGCTACAGCCTTACTACGGCGTCGTAGGTTAAAGTGAAGGTAATTCATGCTCGATTCGTTTTCGCCCTGTAAAAGAGCAGTATTTGCGGTAACCAGATGACCTGGCTATAGCCACCACTTCTTCCCAACGATCACCTACGTCGGAAGGGGTGTGAGCGTCTGACGCTATAGTAATGGGTATGTTGAGACTCGCTGCTTGTTGGATTAGGTTCCGGTGAGGATAGATCTCCGCAACGGGTTTACGAATTCCGGCACTACTTACCTCTATGGCTAGGTTCATCTCGCCCACCAGCTGAAGAAGGCTCGCCCATTCGACATCTAGACTTGTTTTCGCCCGGTGTCCGAATACCTTGATCACATCAAGATGTGCAAGTACATCAAATAGCTTGGACTGGGCCATCTTCTTCATCAGGTTAATATAAGCCTGATAAACCGAATCAACGTCTCGACTAGACCAACCACAATCGGGCTTCCAGTCAAAAGACCAGGCCTCCAGAAAGTGTACTGAACCCAAGATAAAGTCAAAACTGTACGTATCAAGAAGTGACCGAATTTCCCCTTCGCAATCAGGGAAATAATCTGCCTCGAGCCCAACCTTCAAGGGGATTCCTGCCTTCTTCGCCCCCTCTAAAAGCTCAAGATATTCCTCAATAGAGTACTCGAAATGGCGTTGTAACCATGAAGATGTTGCCGCGTCATGTGAGGGACTATTCCAAAGATGCTCATAGATCGTCTGAAACTCGCGGAAATTGTGGGCGTGCTCAGTAATTCCAATTTCAGTTAGACCTCGTTTTTCTGCCTGTGCCCAGAACTGCTTCACCCATTCTAGGTTGTATGGGCCTCGTTCTATGTGAATGTGATAATCAATCACAGCGTCAACTCCTCTACGGCAGCCTTCGAAGCCGTCACGAGATCTTGGGGAGCCAGTTTCAACTGGGCACCCCTCGAGCCAGCACTCACCACGATAAAGTCATGATCTAGTGCACTGATGTCAAGAAAGGTGGAGTATTGCTTCTTCATCGCGAGAGGCGAGCAACCACCCCTCACATAGCCCGTCAAGGATAAAACATCCTTTGTCGGTACGAGATCTACCTTTTTGTTCCCAGTCAGTCGGGCCACGCTCTTCAGATTCAGTTCCGTGTCACCGGGGATACAGCAAACGAACACGCCTTCCTTGTCGCCACGCAATACAATGGTCTTAAAGACCTGATTTAAAGGGATTCCTAGAGCTGTTGCCACATGGTCAGCACTAAGGTCCTCTTCATCAACCTCGTATTCTAGCAACTCATAGGATATGTCCAAACGATCAAGTAGCCGAGCTGCATTGGTCTTGCGCATAATACGGTTCTCCTCCCTTAAACACACTTCGCTTTCCCGCTCAATTCGCCACTGCAAGTTACCGCTCCTCCAGAATTCATCTGACAATAAGAAGGAAACGGACGAATGACTTCCGAATACCTAAACGATAAAATTCCCGTTAGAGGGTCGTGTACTATGACTATTCGAAATTGGTTGGGCCTTGTAATTTTCACCATGCTTCTAACCTGGGCTCGAAGTACTCCACTCCTGTATGAAGATAGACCGCTAGTTATTGCCCATCGTGGTGCCTCGTCCTTGGCTCCCGAAAACACCATGGCCGCAGTGTATGCTGCGCTGAACCTTGGCGTTGACATGGTTGAAGTAGATGTGCACAGCACATTAGATGGTGAACTGGTTGTGATTCACGATGCTACCGTCAATCGCACGAGTAATGGAAATGGTTATGTACAAAGGCTCACGTTGGAGGAAGTACGGGAGCTTGATGCTGGTTCATGGTTTCGCAGAGGCTTCTATCAAGAAAAGATTCCGACCTTGAGAGAAGTACTTGAGGCAGTTAAGGACAAATCTATCCTACTAATCGAGCTTAAGGAACCAGATATCGAGGGACGCACCATAGAACTAGTGCGTGAACTTGATGCTTCTGACCAGGTGATTCTCCAATCCTTTGACTACGTCCAAATCCAGAAAGCTAAACAACTAGCGCCAGAGATCCACACCATTTTTTTGGTTAACAGACCGAATTATGGTTCAGAGCCAATTCAGGCAGCCCTATGGATGTTGGATATCGTCCAAACGGTAGGCGCAAGTGGGTTGTCCGTTCATTACAACTGGTGTACTCCTGAGCTAGTAAGCCTTGCAGCCGAACGCGACGTTGATGTTTACGTTTGGACCGTCAACAGGAGATCGAAGCTAAGAAAGTCTGTTACCGCTGGAGTCAAAGGCATTGTCACGAACAAGCCTCAGACCTTACTCTCCCTGTTCTGAAAGTAGCACATAGCAAAAAAGACACCCACATGGTGTCTAAAAAAATGGCTCCCCGGGTTGGACTCGAACCAACAACCCTTCGGTTAACAGCCGAATGCTCTGCCATTGAGCTACCGAGGAGCGAAGCCTCCAATGCAACGCCGGAGCCATCACAGCATCACATAAGAGAAAATTAGTTCTTGGCGACGAGTTACTCTCCCACCACGAGATGTGGCAGTACCATCACCGCTGAAGGGCTTAACTGCTGTGTTCGGTATGGGAACAGGTGGAACCCCTTCGCTTTTGTCACCAAGAAAATGGTAAGGTGATCGTCTTCCGGCCTCGTGGAGTTTTGCGTAGCAAATACTCCAACGGCTTTAGACTATCCAGACTATCATGTCTGGTTGACACTAGCCTGTCTAAAGACGAACCTTCAAAACTGCACAATATGATGGTTTTCTATTCCTCTAAAAAGAAAGGAATCTCTAGTTGCGCTTTGCGCTTGTAGGTCAAGCCCTCGAACCATTAGTACCGGTCAGCTTAGGACATTACTGCC
>Ga0265293_10002807_pt1 | contig 33789 bp, 27 predicted proteins | sample Munlanlewell138R_FD_192505 | JGI IMG/M metagenome (GOLD analysis project Ga0265293, IMG submission 192505) | Leachate microbial communities from a municipal landfill in Southern Ontario, Canada - Leachate well 138R | ecosystem: Engineered > Solid waste > Landfill > Unclassified | place: Canada... | reverse complement strand
CAATGCGGTTGCGGCATGTTCCATTCGCTACGTCGGCACGACGGGGCTCGCCGGACGGGAAGAAGTAGAGGCGTTGCTTCAGAGTGATTCCGAGGCAGGCAAGGAGTAGATCATGAAGAATTATGGCGCATTGCAAAACGGAAGCGATATACGCGGTGTCGCAATGGCCGGCGAACCCGGAAAACCGGTGGATTTAACGCCGGAGGCGGTCATCGATCTGACCCTTGCCTTCGTTTTGTGGCTGGCAGCAAAAACAGAGAAAAAACGGGAGGAGCTCACGGTAGCCGTCGGGCGCGATTCGCGCTTGACAGGCCCCGAGCTTTTGCGCATCGTCTGCGAGACGCTGGCCGGCTGCGGCGTACAGGTGCTCTGCTGCGGCATGGCCTCCACACCTGCGATGTACATGGCGACCGTTTTCCCCGAAGTCGCGGCGGACGGCGCTATCATGATTACGGCAAGCCACCTTCCGAAGCATCGCAACGGTTTCAAATACTTTTCCAGCGAGGGCGGGCTCGACAGCGAAGACATCGCGTCCATCGTGGGCACCGCTGAGGCTCTTGCGCCCTTTACGCCATCCAGAGAGGGCGCGCCGGTCGAAACGCTGGATTTGATGGCTCTGTACACGGCTCATCTGCGAAGCTTCATCGCGGATGGCCTGGGCGCTTCGGAAGAAGACCGACCGCTCGAAGGGTTGCACGTAGTCGTGGACGCAGGAAACGGCGCGGGAGGTTTTTTTGCAACCGACATCCTGGCACCGCTCGGGGCCGATACGACGGGCAGTCAGTTCCTGGAGCCGGACGGGACTTTCCCCAACCATCCGCCGAACCCGGAGGATGCCGGTGCCATGGAATCCGTGTCCGCCGAAGTCAAGCGGTCGGGCGCCGACCTCGGCCTGCTGTTCGATACGGACGTCGACCGTTCGGCGGCAGTCGGCGAAGACGGGCAAGCCATCGCCGGAAACAGAATTGTCGCCCTGGCGGCGGCACTCCTGAAGCCCGGTGCCCCGGGACGCATTGTCGTAACGGACAGCATCACCAGCGACCGGCTAACCGGTTTTCTGGAGGACGTGCTGGGGCTTTCCCACTTCCGCTACAAACGAGGATATCGCAACGTAATCGCAAAAGCGATCGAGCTGAACGAAGAGGGGGAGGACTGTCCCCTGGCCGTCGAAACATCGGGTCACGCAGCGTACCGGGACAATTACTTCCTGGATGACGGCGCCTATCTGGCGGCTCTGGTTACGGTTCGTGCAGCGCAGCTGAAGCGCGAGGGGAAGGGAATCCGTTCGCTCATCGAGGCGCTTGCCGAGCCGGTGGAATCGCTTGAAATCCGGATTCCCATCCGGGCGGAAGGTGCGTCCATGTACGCCGACGGTGTGCTGATGGAACTCGAGAGTCTGCTGAAAAGCGGCCCGTGCACAGAGGAAGCACCCTGCGAAGGGCGCTGCCGCTGCGGTATGAGCCTGGTGCTTCCCAATTATGAAGGGGTTCGCGTTGCCTGCGATGAGGAAAACGGGGACGGCTGGTTCCTGCTGCGGAAATCGCTGCACGAGCCGCTGATGCCGCTCAACATCGAGAGCAATACAGCAGGCGGTACCCAGGTCATCGCCCGGAAAGTGGCGGATCTGCTTTCCGTATATTCTGCACTGGATCTGGATGTGTTACGAGAGTAAGGAGGGAGTGACATGACCGATTATGAAGCATTTGCCGGCCTGAAGGAAAGACTCCTGGCCGAAAATGAGGAAAAGTATAAGAACGAGCTGATCGCGCTGTACGGCGAAACGCAGTTAAAGAAAGCGCGCGAGCGATTTGCGGCACTCACGCAAGAGGAATTCGAACGGGCCGAGAAACTGGCGGCCGACTTTACACATGCGCTCAAGGAGGCTGCAACGACCGGCGATCCCGCCTGTGCCTCCGCCCGCGAAGCGTGCAGTATCCATCGGGAGTGGCTGGCTATCTACTGGGGCAAGGGGACGCTGAAGCCCGAGGCTCACCTGGGTCTTGCCGATATGTACTGTGCCGATCAGCGTTTCGCTGAGAACATGGAAGCGCTGGCGGAAGGACGCGCCGAGTTCTTTAAAAAAGCGCTCGCGCTATACTACGACGTGTAAGGAGAGCCTGAGCATTGTTGAAATTTAACGAAGAACAGTTTGTAGAGGGTGTCCGCGGTGCGCTGGCGCTGCGGTCGCAGATCGAACCGATCGTGGACGATATCTGCCGGGAAGGATACCGGAATATTCTCCTGCTCGGAATCGGCGGCACGTACGCATCGTGCCTGCAGACCGAAGTCCACATCAAAGAGCGAAGCGACATCGACATCATCGTGGAAAATGCGGCCGAATATCTGACAACGGGCAACAGGCGCATCGGGCCCGGTACGTTGGCCGTCATCTCTTCTGTAACGGGATCGACTGAGGAGATGGTAAAGGGCGTTGCCAAGGCGAAAGAAGCTGGTGCCAGGGTGCTCGGCTTTATCGACGACGAACAGGCCGCGCTTGCCGGCATGGTCGACTGGCACATCGCCTACCCGGAAAACGAGCAGCTGAAATTGTTTATGGTCGCAGATCGGCTTATGTTCAACGCAGGCGACTTCGGCGAGTACGATGAGCTATACCAGGAATTTGACCGCTTTCTGCCGGAGGCGCTTGCTGAAACGACGAAGCAGGCCGACGAGTTCGGCCTTGCGTTTGCTCAGGCGCACAAAGACGACGCCATTCACTACTTTGTCGGTGCAGGAAATCAGTACGGTGCAACGTATTCGTATGCGATGTGCTACTGGGAGGAACAGCACTGGCTTCGTACGAAATCCATTCACTCGGCGGAGTTTTTCCACGGCATGTTCGAAATCGTCGATCGCGACACGGCAGTTACGGTCTTCGTCGGCGAGGATTCGCAGCGGAGCTTAAGCGAACGCGTTGCAAAATTTCTGCCGCGCATCACCTCGCGGTATACGATCATCGATACGAAAGACTATCCGCTCAAGGGAATCCGAGCGGAATTTCGCGGCTGCATTTCGCATCTCGTGATGCGCGCCATCGCAAGCCGCATCGACGTGCACATCGAACGGCTGAACTGTCATCCGATGGATATCCGGAGATATTACAGGCAGTTGGAGTATTAGAGATGCACGCGTAATCCGTGCGCTGAAGTGCCAGCGGAGACCGTGGGTATTCAATGATCTGTTATCAACACTGCCGACGTCTGAAGAAACGACGTCGGCAGTGTTGAATCACGTGTGTGGATATAATTATTCCTCTGAGTATTCAATAGCGTGAACCGGGCACTCTTGTATAATGGTTTGCAGCAACGCCATATCGTTTTCTTCCGGGTGGGCGTTCTTTACAATTGCCTTTTTGTCTTGCATCTCAAATAAAGCCGGTGCGCTGTTTGCGCAAATGGAGCAGCCCATGCAGGCATCCCGATTGACATGGAGGCCGGGCTTCGTCAGAACTTCACCCGGCAGGTCTTCGTCTTTGATTACTTTATCCGATATCCAGGAAAAGACAAGAATTGCTGCGACCGTGAGCACCCAGCGGATAGCCATAAATTTCGGTCCCAAAAACTTCGCCTCATTGAGCAACATGGGCACCTTAATAACAGCCCAGGAACTCAAAATGATAACGATGTTGCGGATAGAGGCACCTTTTTTGTGGAGCATCACGCACATGGGAAATGCTGCATAAATCGGTCCTGCCGAAATACTGCCCACTACAAACGAGAGGAAAATACCTTTTGCCCCGGCATCTCTGCCCAAAAACTGCATAATTTTTTCTTTTGGAACCCAAAGATCCAGCAATGCCGTCAGAATGAAAATAACCGGCATAATCATGAGCATTTCTTTGATGTAGTATCCGCTGTTTTTAACAGATGCGCTGCCCATAGAAGGATTGATCGCAAACACGGCGATATACATGACCGCTACAACTGTTAAGAATAAATTTTCTTTTAGTTTTTTTATCATCGTCACATGATCACCCCCATAACAAGCGCAATGACAATTGCAAATAAGAAGCTGAGGCCGTTTCGTATTGCGGTAAATTTTATTCCGAATTCTTTCTTTTCGAGCGGAAATGTTACGACCCCCACCATGGTAAGCGTGGTGAGAAACGCAACTGAAGGCACTATGCTAACCCCCGCATCAACTAACGTTCCAACGAGTGGAAATGCGATGAAGGCAGGCACGAGCGTAATTGTTCCAAACAACGCCGCAACAACCGTCGCAAGCAATACAGATTGTTTCCCCACGTAGCCGGCGATCTCTGCAGGCGGCAGCAGTGTTAAAATCAGTCCGATTGCAAAAATGATGGTGAAGACACTCCCTGCCATCCCTTTGCCCATGCCCAGACCCATTTTAAGCGCTTGCTTTGTTTTCACTTTGTCTTTGGCAAAGGAAAGAGCGAGGAAAATCAAGGTGCCAATCCATATTGCCAACGTAAAGATGTCCATACTTACTCCTTTCGACACAATAATAGCGAAATTATAAAATATCTGCATGCGCATAGATAGACACGTAGGTTTCTTTATTGCATAATAAAGAAAGAGAGGTAGAACAGATGACAGAAGAAGTAAAGCACATTGCACTCTTTCAGGGAATTGATTCCGCTACACTGGAGCGGCTGGTTGTGGAGCGGGAGATATACTGCCGGTCGTATCACAAGGGTGCAACCGTGCACGAACAAGGCAAGGTATGCATCGGAGCGGACGTCGTGCTTTGTGGTAAGCTGATCGCGTACGCGTTGGCCGACAACGGGTCCGAAACGGTCGTGTTTACATTTGGCGCCAACAGCTTAATCGGTGCGAACCTGGTGTTTGCGGAACAAAATACTTATCCGATCAATATTTACTGCACGGAGGGCTGTGTGTTGTATCACGTCACAAAATCCGGCATCGAGGAACTCCTGAAACATCGTGAATTTGTGATGCGATACGTGCAGTCACTGTCGGAAAACTCACAAGGAATGAACCAGAAGATTGCCATGTACACGCGAAAATCTTTGCGGGACAATTTGACGGATTACTTACGCGCTCTTTCTGTTGAGCAAAAATCGGATACGATATCACTGCCGATAACAAAAAAACAGCTGGCCGATTACTTCGGTGTACAGCGGCCATCGCTGTTTCGCGAGCTCAAGAGGATGAAGGACGAAGGGATAATAGAAATTGCAAAAAAGGAGATAACGTTGAAATTTTAAATAGGGATTTGTGCCGGTTGCGGTTGATATGATCCACACTGCCAGGCTTTGACAGAGTGAGGCGTAACATGAAAGCGAAAAGGCGAAGCCTTATGGTCTATAACCCAAACCGTTCAATTAAACTTTCCTGGAGCACCTTCGACAGGCTGATGTTCCTCTTTTGGGCTTCGTCGCTCATCCACTTCGGAATGGAAATCGTTTTGCGAATCGCTCTCGTATCTCTGCGAAATTTATCGACATCAGAGCTGACATAGCCTGCATGACCTTCTCTTAGATCGAGGTCTTTGATATCGGTCGGTTTGGGAAGTTCAGTTCCGTCTTCCATTAAGGAAGCAAGGTATAAGCCTAGGGCTTCCTGTGCCATCTCGGCAGCATCTTCGATTGTTTCGCCCGAGGATTGACAGCCGATTAAATCTGGAAATTCGACCCAATAGCCTTCATCTTCTTCATGGAAAATTGCTGGATAAACTCGTATCATCTGAAACCTCTTCTCAACTTACATCATCCTGTTCGAGGCGCTTTAATATAGCCTTAAGCAATCCCGTTGGGAGATCTCGATTGTGTACAGGGATCACTTCAGTTTTTTTGCCATTCTTCATAACGTAGTGGCTTCCTTGTACACGATCAACGTGCCACCCCTTTTTGTGCAATAACTTGACGAGTTCTTTTCCTCGCAAAGCGTGACTCCTTTGTAAATAATATTACATAAATTACGTAATGTCAAGCTGAAGGCTTGTCGACCATATTATATATTGTAAATTTATGTAAATCAATAGTATTCTTCTCCAGCGGTGAACTTCCGTACCGTAACCTGCATGAAAAACAGGATACGTTGACCGATAGAACCTCAGATGATACTATCGAAGTGCCTGTCACTTATGGCATCTAATTTATTTCCCTTCGCATCTTGAGAGGAGCAGTATCAGTGAGCGACAAAACGCAGCTGCTTATAAAATCAAAACTGCGGGTGCAACGGCATGGTGAAGTCTTTACACCTGATTGGGTTGTGGATAAGATGCTAAGTGCCCCAGGCATCGCTGAAAAGGCCCGGGACCTATTCGCCACCTTTCTTGAGCCAAGCGCCGGCGAGGGAGCTTTTCTCCTTGCCATAGAAAATCAGAAGCTGGCTGCTGTGTCGCAGGCACACGATGGCGACAGCTGGAACGACCATGCTCTTTGGGCACTTACAAGCATCTACGGAATTGAACTCCTGGAGGACAATCTTGAAATAGCTCGCCAGAGCATGCTCGACCTGTTTTCTGACTATTACAAATCTGTGCACGGTAAAGCGATATCCAAACGCACCGGCATCTACCGATCGGCCAAAACCATTATCGAAGCCAACATCGTTCAGGGCAACACTCTTACCCGCAAAGAGCAGGAAGGAAACGAGATTGTTTTCAGCCGCTGGAAACCTCTAGAAAAAAGTCCGGAACTCGTCCAGAGGAAGATATTTCCTTACTCGTTTTTATTTGGGGAGGACGATGTTGCTGAGGAAGGGCTCCAAATCGATATGTTTGACAGCTTGGCAACCTTGACGCAGACTGAGCCTGCTTGCGAGGGCTTTGCTATTTGCAAAATCGATGCCGTTTGGAAAGAAGAAAAGGATATGGCGGAACGCAAAGCAACAAAATTCAAATTCGACGTGGTGATTGGGAATCCGCCTTATCAGGAGGAGTCTACGGGTGACGGCACGCAAACCCCGCCGATTTATCATAAGTTCATGGATGAGGCCTATAAAATAGCGACGACAGCGAGTTTCATTACGCCTGCGCGTTTTCTCTTCAATGCGGGTGCCACTCCAAAAGCATGGAACAGAAAAATGCTCGAAGATGAGCATCTTAAAGTAACTTATTACGAGAAAGACAGTTCAAAGGTATTTTCGAATACGGACATTAAAGGTGGAGTAGCGATTACGTACCGTGACTCTAACTTGAAATTTGGGGCTATCGGAGAATTTACAGCATATCCAATTCTGGATATGATTCTTAAAAAAGTCCAGAGTTATACAAAAAACAGTTTTGAGCAAATTATTTTCAACCGGGGTGCATACAGATATTCCGCAAAATTTGATGAAGAGCATCCTGGAAAGAGGGCTAAAGCGCAAGGAGAATCAGAATACAGAGTTGAATCAAATGCCTTTTTAAAACTTCCTTTCGCTTTTCAGGATATAAAACCTACTGATGGCGAAGAATACATACAGATACTTGGACTTGAAGGTGGCAAGCGAATATTCAAATGGGTGCGTCGAGATTATATAGTTGAGCATGAGAGTTTGCCTAAATACAAAGTATTCATTACTAAAGCAAATGGAAGCGGAAATTTTGGAGAGGTCTTGAGCTCTCCGTTAATTGGCTTCCCTGGCACAATCAGTACGGAGACTTTTTTGACTATAGGACCTTTTGACGTTAAAGGGGAGGCCAAAGCTACTTATAAATACATATGCTCGAAATTTGCAAGGGCTTTGCTCGGCGTATTGAAGGTTACTCAAGACAACACCTCCGCAAAATGGGAATACGTGCCCCTGCAGGACTTCACAACCAACTCGGATATCGACTGGTTGAAATCCGTTAAGGAAATCGATCGTCAACTTTATAAAAAATACGGTCTCAATGAAGAGGAAATAGCTTTTATCGAGTCGAATGTAAAGGAGATGGGATGATGGCGAACACAACCATAAGGGCAATAAATCAGGTCAACCCGAAGATCTATGCCTACACCACTCCAAACGACAGATCGAAAACAGGCTGGGTAAAAATCGGTCAGACGTTTCGCGATCCTATCGAGCGAATCGACGAGCAGACGAAAACATCCGGAACGAAATATGATTTGCTTTGGGTAAGCGACGCACGCTACGACGGTGGTGAATATTTCTCAGACAGCGATTTCCACTGGTATCTCGTGCAGTGCGGCATCGAGAGGGGAACGTTCGAAGACACAGGGAGACCATCGGAATGGTTCTATTTCGGTAAAGGAAATGAGGGGCAGGCGCATCAGCTGTTTCGAAATTTTGTGTTTAAAGACTATTCTTCCATTCAGATGCCGGCTGAGGGCACGCAGTATTGGTTGCGAGAGGAACAGACGCAGGCTGTTAATCTGACGCTCGACTATTACCGATCCGGCGAGACGCCCGCTTCGTTTTTGTGGAATGCGAAACCTCGCTTTGGTAAAACGCTTTGCACCTACGATTTTATTCGAAAAGGCAATTTTCATAATATCTTGATCCTTACGAATCGCCCTGCAGTGGCAAATTCCTGGTACGATGATTTCGAAAAGTTTATCCGTTGGCAAGAGCCGGATATGTATTTCATATCTGAAACGGATTCGCTGAAGGGTACGAGAGCGCTGTCGCGCAAAAAATATCTGGATATTTTGGGTCACCGCCTAACCGACCAGGCAGAGTTGAAGCAGATCGCTTTTGTCAGCCTTCAGGACTTAAAGGGTTCCATTCACTTCGGCGGCGGTTACGAAAAGCTCGAATGGGTGTCAAATAACGAGTGGGACTTGCTGGTCGTGGACGAAGCGCACGAGGGAGTCGACACATCGAAGACGGATTGGGCTTTTTCCAGGATTATCAGAAAGTTTACGCTTCACATGTCCGGCACACCGTTTAAAGCGCTTGCAAGCAGCAAGTTTCGCGCAGAGCAAATCTATAACTGGTCGTATGCCGACGAGCAGGAAAAAAAGCAGCGTTGGGAGTACGATAAAGGATCCAACCCGTACGAACCACTGCCCAGGCTCAACATGTTTACATTCCAATTATCGGCTATGATCGAAGAAAAACTATTGGAAGGCCACACCGTAGGGGATACGACCTACGATTTTGCATTCGGTTTGAATGAATTCTTTTCCGTAGAAGAGGGAAAAACCACACTAAAGCACGAAAAGCACGTAAAAAAGTGGTTGGAAAGGTTGACGAAGAACGAGAAATACCCGTTTTCGACTCCGGCACTGCGAAAAGAGTTGAAACACACCTTGTGGTTATTAGATCGCGTGGCAAGCGCCAAAGCATTGGCGAAACTTCTAAGCGATGATGCTGTGTTTATGCACTACGAGATCATCATTGCGGCAGGGGATGGAAAGGATCTCACAGAAGAAGCCGAAGACTTTGTTTCCAATGAGAAGAGTTATAATCGTGTGCGCAAGGCCATCGCTGAGAATGAATATACGATTACACTCAGTGTCGGCCAGCTGACGACCGGCGTCACGATTCCGGAGTGGACGGCGGTAATGATGCTCAGCGACATCGCAAGCCCGGCGCTCTACATGCAAGCGGCGTTTCGATGCCAAAATCCCCATTCGTATGAGTACAAGGGTAAGTACTACAAAAAAGAGAATGCTTATATATTCGACTTTGCGCCACACCGAACGCTCGTGATGCTCGATAATTTTGCAAATAAGTTAATTGATGACGGCTTTGCTGATGATAAGGACAGAACCAAGAACATTAAACGATTGCTGAACTTCTTTCCAGTCATCGGAGAAGATGAGCACGGGACGATGGTCGCGCTCGACGCAACGCAAGTGCTCACAATACCAAGAACGATTCTTGCGACAGAAGTCGTTAAACGTGGATTTATGAGCAATTTACTTTTTGCAAACATTTCCGGCATATTCGCCTTACCCAAGGAGATTGTAGACAGTATCCTAAACGAATTGCCGGTCGAAAAACAAGGGAAGAAGGGCGTCAATGTCTCTCCATTAGATTTATCCGGAACAAAGGTAGATGAGAAGGGAGATGCGATTGTTCCTCAGGAGACGGTGATTGCCAAGGCGACAGAGCTGTTTGGTGCAAAGGTTTACGACACGTCGGAGGTGAGCGATGCGGTCGAAACAACCGTACAATCTCTTTCTACCGAAACGGGCGTACCGAAGGCAGCAACCGACAAAATTGTGCGTGCAGCCATGGATCTGGCGAAGCCCATCGTCGTCGACACGATAAAAACCGGGTTTGAGCTGACGAATTTCCAAGCAGAAAGAATCCAAAAGCAGGTTCAGAATACCTTGACTGAAAAAATTTATGCTGTAGAAAACGAAAACTATCACAAGAAATTTGAAGCAAAACAGAAAGCTCAGGAAGCGATTGAGGAGGCCGAACAGACGCTTTCGAAGCCTGATTTGAAAGTTGCGATCGAGGAAATCGAGACGAAGCAGCAGCAAGAGCTCGAAGCTCTCCATAAAGAACTGGCCGAAAAGCTAAACAGGGCGATTGTCGAAACGATCGAAGAACAAAAGGTTGTGCAAGTCGAGGAACAGGCCAGAATACAAGCGCAACGCCAGAAGAACTCGAAAGAAGAAGAAATCCGAGGCCACCTGCGTGGCTTTGCCCGCACGATTCCAAGTTTCTTGATGGCGTATGGCGAACGGGAGACCAGGTTGAAGAATTTCGAAGACTATACTCCGGAAGAAGTCTTCTTAGAGGTAACCGGCATCACGGAGGAGCAGTTTCGATTTCTGCGAGATGGGGGCACCTACATCGATAGCGAAACGGGTGAAGAAAAGCAGTTTAGCGGAGGACTGTTCAATGAAATCGTGTTCGATGAAGCGATTCAGGGGTTCTTAAACAAGAAAGAAAATCTCGCAGACTACTTCGATGAAACGCACGAAGAGGACATCTTCAACTACATTCCGCCTCAGGAGACAAATCAGATCTACACCCCAAAACAAGTCGTTCAAAGGATGGTGCAACAGCTCGAGGAAGAAGACCCACATGTGTTTGAAAACCCTGCCAGAACGTTTATCGACCTGTTTATGAAATCGGGGCTTTACATTACGGAACTTGTTAAACGCTTGTTCAATAATCCAGTGATGAAAGAAAAGATTTCAAATGATGAAGAACGGTTGAAGCACATCCTCGAAAAGCAAGTGTACGGTCTTGCTCCTACGGATATCATTTATCAGATTGCCATCAATTACATCTTCAGCTTCGATACGGAAAATAAAATCAGCCGCGATAACTTTAAAAAAGTCGATACGCGCCTTGCGGTAAAAGAAGAAAGACTTAATGAATTGTTAGAAGAGCTGTTCCCCTCAGTTGGAGATACAGAACGTAGCGTCACGACTGTTTGATGTGATCAGCCGATCTCCAACACCAGGTCAAACGACGTTTTCCCATCTTCCTCCTTCGTTCCGCGGAAAAAGAGTCCGGTGGGATGGGTTGCGGCGGAGACGGTAAAGGCGTCGTTTTTTCTAAGCTCTGCAGAAAAATACACTTCCATGCGGCGCAGGTCCACAAGCGAGTCGATTTCCGCATCCGTCATCGCATCGTAGGCAAACTCGGCGTAGCGGATGTTGTTGACGTGCCCGAGCATGTCGAGAAAGCTGTTTTCGACGCGGCGGTTTGACCTTATTTGAAAGTTTGCTGCGATGTCTTCCGCAGCGTTGCCGTAGCTCTGTTTCCACGTGGCCGTGCCCGACGTGAGCGGCCCTCTGTCCGCCGTCAGCGCATACATCGGATGGCTGCGGTCGCGAAACACCTGCCGCGCGTTTAAGTCGAACAGCACGCTGTGCGACGTGCCGCGAAAGCACTCTGCTCCTTCGCTGTTGTAGAAGATGTAGTCGCGCAAAAAATAGGGTCCCTTCCTGCCGGACTTCCACGTTTCTGCCTGCAGGAGTCCGGGCGGCGGGCCCGGATTTTTAATGTCGATGGCCATCGATACGAGCACCCAGGCGAGTCCGGTTTCGCCTGCTTTGTCGCTGCCCACGCCGTGAGCCGACAGGTGGCGCTCGGCGAGCTCGCAGTACAAAGCCTGATAGGCCTGCGGTTTTAGTATTCCGTTTTGGTTGATGAGCGACGGGTCGAGCAGGATGCCGTAGCGATTATTTTTCTCATTGTTTAACATACGGACATTGTATTCCAACCGGCGAGCGAACGCAAGGAAAGGATAGAAGAACCAGGGCATATATGGTACAATTAGTACTCGAAAAGAGCTTGTAGGCACCAAAAGGAGTACTCATGGGATTTACCCATTTACATCTGCATACCGAATACAGTCTGCTTGACGGCGCCGCCCGGATCGACCGGGTCGTCGAAAAGGCAAAAGAGCTGGGGATGAAGTCGCTGGCGATCACGGATCACGGTGTGATGTTCGGCGTCATCGACTTCTACGAGAAAGCGCAGAAAGCCGGCATTAAACCCATCATCGGCTGCGAAGTCTACACGTCGACGCGGACGCGCTTCGATAAAGAAGCCGCTTACGACAAGGATCAGGGACACCTGGTGCTGCTCGTCAAGGACCGGGAAGGCTACGAGAATCTCATCAAGGTCGTGTCGGCGGCCTACACCGAAGGGTTTTACTATAAGCCCAGAGTCGACCACGATCTGCTGCGCGCTCACAGCGGCGGCCTCATCGCTCTGTCTGCCTGTCTGGCCGGCAAAGTGCAGTCCGAACTCCTCGAAGGGCGCTACGAGGGAGCACGCGAAGAGGCGCTCGCGCTTCTGGACATTTACGGCGAGGGCAACTTCTATCTCGAGCTGCAGGACCAGGGACTCCCGGAGGAGCGTCAGATTCTGCCGGACATGCTGCGCCTGTCAAAGGAAACCGGAATCCCGCTCGTCGCGACCAACGACGTGCACTATGTGGAGCGCGAGGATGCGCATGCGCACGACATCCTTTTGTGCATTCAGACGGGCAAAACGATCAGCGATGCAGACCGGATGCGCTTTCCCAACGACGAGTTCTATCTGAAGAGCGAAGAGGAAATGCGCCGCCTGTTTGCAAGCATCCCGGAAGCAATCGAAAACACGAACATCATCGCCGATCAGTGCAATTTCCAGTTCAACTTCGACGAACTGCATATCCCGGACTTCCATGTGCCCACAGGCGAGAGCGAAGACGAGTATCTGCGGAGGCTGTGCGAAGAAGGGTTGCGCGAACGATACGGCGATCCGGGGGACGAGCTTCGAGAGCGCATGGAATACGAACTGGATACGATTCGCAACATGGGTTACACGGGTTACTTTCTGATCGTTTGGGACTTTATCAACTTCGCGAAGACAAACGGTATCATGGTCGGACCCGGGCGTGGCAGCGCGGCGGGCAGCATCGTCGCCTATGCGCTTAAAATTACAGATATCGACCCGGTACGCTTCGGCCTGATCTTCGAGCGCTTCTTAAACCCGGATCGCATCAGCATGCCGGACATCGACGTGGATTTCTGCGTGGAACGGCGGCAGGAAGTCATCGACTACGTCATCGAAAAATACGGCGAAGATCACGTGGCTCAGATCATCACGTTTACGTCGCTCAAACCCCGGGCGGGCGTGAGGGACGTTGCGCGCGTGCTCGACATTCCGTTCTCAAAAGCCGGCGACATCGCAAACATGATTCCAAAGACGCTGGACATCACGCTGGATAAAGCGCTCAAAGTCAGCCCGGATCTCAAAAAGGCCTACGGGGAAGACCCCATCGTACAGCAGGTCGTCGACATCGCCAAAGCGCTGGAAGGCGTCCCGAGAAATTCGTCGACGCACGCAGCCGGCGTCGTCATTTCCAAGCGGCCGGTCGACGAATACGTCCCTCTGATCCAGTCGGACAAAGGGCTGGCCACGCAGTTTACGATGACGACAATCGAAAAGCTCGGTCTGCTCAAAATGGACTTTTTAGGCCTGCGGAACCTGACTGTCATCCGGGATACGCTTGCCATGCTCAAAAGGGACCGGGGCATCGAAGTGGATCTGACGGCTCTCACATACGACGACCCGGACGTCTACAACATGATATCGGAAGGCAACACGGTCGGGATCTTCCAGCTGGAAAGCGGCGGCATGACCCGCTTTATGAAGAACCTGAAACCCGACTGCCTAGAAGACATCATCGCCGGCATCAGCCTGTTTCGGCCCGGTCCGATGGACTCCATCCCGCAGTACATCGAAAACAAAACGCATCCCGAGCAGGTATCGTACATGACGCCGGAGCTCGAACCGATTCTGTCGGTCACGTACGGGTGCATGGTCTATCAGGAGCAGGTGATGCAGATCGTTCGCGATCTGGCCGGCTATTCCTACGGGCGCAGCGACCTGGTGCGACGGGCCATGAGCAAGAAGAAAGCGGCGATCATGGCGCAGGAGCGCGAATATTTCGTGCACGGCAAGGTGGATGCCTCCGGCAGCGTCGAGGTGCCGGGCTGCGTGCGGAACGGAATCCGCGCCGATGCGGCCAACGAGATCTTCGACCGGATGACGAGCTTTGCGGAGTACGCATTCAACAAATCGCATGCTGCCGCCTATGCCGTCATCGCCTATCAGACAGCGCATCTGAAAGCCCACTACCCCGTCGAGTTCCTCGCGGCGCTGATGAGCAGCATGGTCGGCGACGCTGCATCGGTGGCGACGTACATCCGCAACGCCAGGGATATGGGCATCGACGTGCTGCCGCCGAACGTCTGCTGCAGTCAGAAGCAGTTTTCCGTCGAGGACGGAAAAATCCGATTCGGCCTTCTGGGTGTCAAGAACGTAGGAGAAGGCATCATCGATGCCATCATCGAAAGCCGCGAGAGCAATGCACCTTCCGATTTTTTCGAGTTCATCGAACGCATCGATGTGCGGCACTTAAATAAAAAGGCAATCGAAAGCCTCATCCGGGCCGGCGCAACGGACTGTTTTCCCGGAAACCGCGCTCAGAAGCTGGGCGTATACGAGGGACTCGTCGAAAGCGCACAGACGAGCAGCCGAAACAACCTGGAAGGACAGCTGTCTCTGTTCGGCCCCGATGCCCCGGCGGCGACGGGCGGGCTGGCGGTGGCGCGAGATTTGCCGCCCGCCAACGATTACCGTCGCGAAGACCTCATGTTTATGGAAAAGGAGATGCTCGGTGTGTTCCTGACGGACCATCCGCTCGCCGATGTTACAGACAGGCTCCAGGAAGTCATAACGATGGACTCGGGGAGGCTCGAAACGGCCGAAGAGGACGACGAGATCCGCGACGGGATGGATGTCGTCATGGCGGGAATCGTGACCGGCAAGCGCACGCTCGTCACGAAGAAGGGGCAGATGATGGCGTTTATCGCGCTCGAAGATCTGTACGGAAGCGTGGAGGTCATCGTATTTCCCAGGACGTATGAGCGCTGCTCCGGCATCCTGGAGGAAGACAATGTCCTCGTCGTCACCGGCAGGCTGGACATGAAAGAAGAAGGTGTGCCCAAGCTGCTGGCCGGCAAAGTCAGCCTTCTGTCAGAATACCGGGGCAAAAAACCGGCACCGGCATCGGCGTCAGCACCGAAGCGCAGCAACGGCAGGAACGGCGAACAGGAAAAAAGCGTGGCCATGATCCGGCTCGTCATACCGGAGACATTCGAAGAAGGAGAAGGGCTCCTTGCGTTCCGGGACATCGCCCGCGAGTATCGGGGCGACATGCCGGTCGCGGTGATGGTTGCATCGACAGGGAATAAGTATCAACTGGATTACGATCTGTGGGTCGAGCCCTGCGAAGGGTTCTACAGGCGGGTACGGGATATCTTCGGCGAGGAGAGCATCCGTCCGTAAAAGGGAAAGGACACAGGAATGAAAAGAATCGGCGTCATGACGAGCGGGGGAGACTCTCCGGGTATGAATGCCTGCATCCGGGCAGTCGTCCGCGGAGCGATTCACAACGGCATGGAAGTGTACGGAATCAGACGGGGTTTTGAAGGTCTGATCGACGGAGAGGTCGAAGAGATGCACATCGCATCGGTAGCCGATATCATTCACCGGGGCGGCACCATTCTAAGGACGGCCAGGAGCGACCGCTTTCTGGAAGAGGACGGATTTTCCCGCGCTGTCAACATGCTGGATACGTTCGGCATCGAAGGGGTTGCCGTGATCGGGGGTGACGGCTCGCTCCGCGGTGCGGCGGATATGGATCTGGCCGGGGTGCCGGTGATGGGGCTGCCGGGAACGATCGACAACGATCTGGCCTACACCGATTATACGATCGGTTTCGACACGGCTGTCAACACGGCGCTCATGGCCATCGGAAACACGCGCGACACGTCCTCGTCGCACGGGCGGACCACCATCATCGAAGTCATGGGACGCTACTGCGGTGACATCGCCCTGTATGCGGGGCTCGCCGGAGGTGCCGAGACGATCCTCGTTCCCGAAGAGCCGCTGGATCTCGCATCGATTTCAAAAAAGCTTCTGATCGGGAAAAACAGAGGAAAGCTGCACAGCATCATCATCAAGGCTGAGGGTGTCGACATGCCTTCCGATGAATTGAGTCGCATCCTGGAGGAGCGCACGGGCCTTGAGACGAAAGTTGTCATCCTGGGGTACATTCAGCGAGGCGGCAGCCCGACGGCCAGAGACCGGCTGATGGCAAGCCGCATCGGTTATCGCGCTGTGGAACTCCTCCGCGACGGAAGCACGAGCAAAGCCATCGGCATACGCGGTGAGGAGATCATCGCCTGCGATATTCACGATGCGCTCAAGATGCCCAAACTGTCGAACGCGGCCGAAATCATCGAGCTGTCGGACATCCTGTCCTGACGCGTCGCAAAGCCGGCCTGCAGACGGGAAGAGGTTATGGAACGCTGGATACTTCACTGCGATATGAACAGTTTTTATGCGTCCGTGGAGCTGCTGTCGCATCCGGAGCTCCTGGATCGCCCGGTTGCGGTGTGCGGAAGTCCAAAAGACCGGCGCGGCATCGTGCTTGCAAAAAACGAAATCGCCAAGAAGTGCGGCGTCAAAACGGCGGAGACGATCTGGTCGGCGGAGAGAAAGTGTCCCGGGCTGGTGCTCCTGCCTCCTCACTACGATCGTTACGACGAGTACAGCGACATCGTCAACCGGATCTACATCCGGTACACGGATCTCGTCGAACCGTTTAGCATCGACGAATCCTGGCTCGATGTAACGGGCAGCCTCGAGCATTTCGGTAAGAGCGCCGTCGAGCTGGCCGACGAAATCCGCGCCGTTGTAACGGACGAAACCGGCCTGACCCTGTCGATCGGAGTATCGTTTAACAAGATCTTTGCGAAGATGGGCAGCGACTACAAAAAACCCGATGCGACGACGCTCATCGACCGGAATAACTACAAAGACATCCTGTGGACGATGCCGGCGCGCCACCTGTTCTTTGTAGGCGCTGTGACGGCCGAAAAGCTGAAGGGCATGAACATCCACACGATCGGCGATCTGGCGCAGGCGGATCCTGCTTTTCTGACCGAGGCGCTCGGCAAGCACGGCACGCAGCTCTACACGTACGCGAACGGACTCGACGACAGCCCGGTCGCAAAGTACAGCGAGCGCCGGGCGGTGAAATCCGTCGGAAACGGCATCACGTTTAAGCGGAATCTGACGGGGCGGGACGATGTCCGCACAGCGCTCAAAGCGATTGCAGACCGCGTGGCGGGCCGGCTTCGGGCGCAGGGCATGCGTGCGGGCGGCGTTAAACTCGACATCAAAGACCCGGGCTTTCGCGTTATCACGAGGCAGCTGCAGCTCGACCGGCCGACGGATCTTGCAGCCGACATCCACAACGCGGCGATGGATCTGGCGGAGCGGAACTGGAGGTTCGAGGATCCCATCCGGCTGCTGACGGTTACGGCGATCAACCTGCAGGACGATGCGCAGGACGAACAGCTCAGTTTCGATATGCTGGACAGCGGCGACGAAGAGCAGGATCGCGCTATGGAGGAGACGCTCGACTCCATACGCAGGAAATTCGGACGCCACGCCATCGTGTTCGGCAGCATTGTCGATAACGACCTCGGGATTTCGAGCGGAAGGCGGGAAGACATCGAGTACGAAGAACGGTAAAGATCATCGGTGCGGGGAAGTGCATCGATCGGGCAAAGCAACACGAAGGGAGAGCTCCGGGTGTCGGAGCGGAAATGAAATGAAACTGACCACACAACGAATCGGACAGGAGGAGCTGGCCCGTCTGTCGAGCCGGCACGGGGTGCCCGGGATTACATGTCAGCTGATTCGCGGAGGCGATCTGCTGGAGGCTGAGGCGTACGGCGTAAAAAATGCGCAGACCGCAGCGCCTATGGAAATCCACACGATGTTCGAAGCGGCATCGCTCACCAAGACGATGTTTGCCGTGCTCGTGCTGCGCCTCGTCGACCGGGGCATCTTCGAGCTCGACGAACCCGTTGCAAAGAGGCCGACCGGCCTTCACATTACGGATGACGAGCGGATCGAACGGATTACGATCCGGCACATTCTGTCGCATGCGAGCGGACTGCCGAACTGGGCGGAGAAGCCGCTGGAGTTCCGGTTCGACCCGGGGCACGGGTTCGGCTACTCGGGCGAGGGATATTATTTCCTTCACAAGATTGTAGAGCAGGTTACCGGCAAGAGCTTTGCCGACCATTTCCGCGACGAGTTCTTCGCACCGCTCGATCTGAACAACAGCGTGGCGGTCTGGGACGCATCCATCGTTCCCCGGATGAGCAACAAGTTCGACGAGCTGGGCAATATGATCCCGCTGCGCAACCACATCGATCTGGCCGGCAACGCACCGGAGCCGAATGCAGCCTGGTCGCTATATTCGAGCGCACCGGACTACGCAGCGTTTCTTCTGGAAATCTATCGGAACCGGGCACATCTGAGCGATAAATTGTTCGGAGAGATGGTGCGGCCTCAGAATAAAGCCGACGAAAACGTGTCGTGGGGACTCGGTGCAGGGATTCCCGCCGCAGACCCGTCCGTCGTGTGGCACTGGGGTGACAACGGAGGCTATCGCAGTTTTGCGGTCATCGACCTGGAAACCGGCGACGGTGCAAGCGTGTTTACCAACAGTTTCGGCGGTACGGATCTGTGCATGGAGTTGCTGGCTGGCTGCACGGATGCGACGTTTTGGAACGGGATTGCCCGCTTCCTGGAAACGGCTGAAGCGTAGCATAAACAGCGGTAAGAAAGAAGGCGCACCGTGAAACGCATCCGGATCGAAACAGACCGACTGATACTCCGCGAGTACGAGTGGAACGACCTCCACAGACATCACACGCTCATTTCAGATGCGGACATCATGTACTACATCCAGGATGTGTACAGCCGTTCGCTTCCGGAATCCAGAGAGAACCTGCGGCAGGCTCTGCTGTCCAGGCGGCAGGCGCCGCGGGTGCAGGTGTTTCTCGTCATCGAGACGAAGCAGGGCGATTACGTCGGCGGTATCGGCTATACGGTGACGGAGCAAAGTCCAGCCGGCAAACGTGCGGAGATCGGATATTTTACCTATCCGGTATTCCAGGGAAGGGGCTATGTGAGCGAGGCGTTCCGCGCACTGATGCGCTATGCGTTCTGCGAAGACGGCGTATACAAGATCAGTGGCACGTGCGTTACGGACAACCTGCGCTCCGCCCGCGTTATGGAGCGGTGCGGCATGCGGGCCGAAGGCATACGCCGGGACCACGACTGGCACGTGGACAGCCTCAAGAGCCGCAGCTATTACGGATTGTTGAAGCGAGAATGGACAGAAGAACGGAAGGAGGAACACGTTGAACGTACAACAGGCGATTTTACAGAGAAGAAGCATAAGAAAATATAAAGACATTCCGGTTTCGGATGAGCACCTCGCCATCCTGCTCGAGGCGGCCCGGCTCGCCCCGACGGGCAGCAATACGCAGACCGGCCGGTTTATCGTCGTCCGTGGAGACGAGATGCGAAAAAAGGTGGCAGAAGTGAGCCACGACCAGAAGTGGATGACGCGCGCGCCGCTGTTCATCGTCTGCGTGTCCGATCCGACGGCGCGAATCCCGGAGGGACTGGGCTATGTCGACGAGGAGAGTACGGCTTTCGAGCTGAAGCAGAGCATCCGCGACGTCGCCATCCAGGCCGAACACATCGTGCTGCAAGCCGAAGAGCTCGGTCTGGGCACGTGCTGGATCGCCTGGTTTATCCAGGAAGAGATCCGTCCGGTGCTCGGCATTCCCGAAGACAAGTTCGTCGTCGCTGTGCTGATCGTCGGTCATCCGGACGAAGCACCGGCCGCCAGGCCGAGGATGGCGCTCAAAGACATCGCCTGCGACGAAAAGTGGGGCTGGTGAGAATCATTCGACCGCCTCGAACGCCTTGTCGAACTCTGCGATGATGTCTTCCGCATTCTCCAGTCCGATGGAGAATCGCAGCTGGCCCATGGAGATGCCGGCGGCCTTCATCTCTTCCGGCGAATACTGACGGTGCGATGTCTTGGCCGGATACGAAATAGTCGTGCACACACCGGCTAGACTGGGCACGAACTTGATCGACTCGCAGGCGGCGATAAAGTCGCTGGCACCTTTCTCTCCGCCCCTGATATCCGCAGAAAGCATGCCGCCGCAGCGCCCTTCGACGAATTGGCGGTTTGCAAGTTCGTGAGAAGGAGACGAGGCGAGGCCTGCATAGTACACGCGCTCTACTTTGGGGTGTGCTTCGAAGTATTCTGCAACCTTGAGTGCGTTTTCGCTGTGGAGCTTAACGCGCGGTTCGAGCGTCCGCAGGCTCCGGGCGAGAAGCCAGGCATCGAACGGGCTCATGATATTGCCGTACAGTGTATTCAATTTGTGAAGAATCGGCAGGTCTTCCCGGTTGGCACACACGGCGCCGCCGAGGATGTCGCTGTGCCCGCCGAGGAATTTGGTGGCGCTGTACGCGACGATATCGGCGCCCAGGTCCATCGGCCGCACGACGGCCGGCGTGGCAAATGTGCTGTCGATGATGAACTTGCAACCGTGCTTGTGAGCGATATCGGCTACTTTTTTTATGTCCGGTACGCTCATCAGCGGGTTGATGATCGTTTCGCTGTAGATGACTTTTGTGTTGGGGCGGATGTGAGCTTCGATGTCGTCGGTATCAAAATCGACAAACGTGGTTTCCACACCAAAACGCGGGAGTTCGTTTTTCAGATAATCGTACACGCCTCCGTACAGGACCGGCGAGGAAATAACGTGGTCACCCGCCTCGACAAAACATAAAATCGAAGTGATGATCGCAGCCATGCCCGAGCTGAATGCAACGGCTCCGTCGCTGCCTTCGGCAGCGGCTAGCACCTCGCACACGCCGTCCGTGCCCGGATTGGTCATGCGCGCATAGACGTACCCGTCGTGAGTCCCGTCGTATACACCGTCGAGCGTCGGCACGTCGTCAAACGAAAATACGGAACTCATAAAAATCGGGGCGACTTTCGGAACGGCCACGCCACTCATGACCTTTTTCATAAAATCCACTTCGCCGGAATGGATGATATTCGTTCTGAATCCTTTGTCGTTCATCGGAATCCTCCTATAGATCATCATGGAATGTATTGTATTTCAATCCCATTGTACACCAGGAAGCAGGCGATGTATAACAATAATTCCGTCGGCATATTGAGCATGCAACGGGGCAAGTTTGTTGTATAATGATGTGGAATGGTTCTGTATCAGATGCGTACAACGATAGGAGGGCGTATGAATATCATCGACATGCATTGCGACACGCTGCTGGAGTGCTACATAAAAAAACAGCCGCTGCGGGACGGCCCGTTTCAAATCAATGTGGAGAAGCTGAAGAAGGGCGGCTGCCTGGCGCAGTGCTTTGCCATCTTCGTCGTATCCAACGACGTGGCCGACAGCCTGAATATGGCGTTGAGTCCGTACGAATTTTATCGCGATATGCTGGCGCTTTATAAAAGGGAAATGGAGGAAAACAGCGACCGGATTGCGCCGGCGCTGTGCGCAGATGATATCGGGCGCAACCGGTCGGAAGGCCGGATGTCTGCCATTTTGACTGTCGAAGACTTTGTCGCTGTCGACGGAAAGATCGACCGCATCGATGAGTTTTTTAACGACGGGGTGCGCATGGCTTCGCTCACATGGAATTTCGAGAACAGCATCGGTTATCCGAACAGCGACGACCCGGCCCTCCATGCAAAAGGACTAAAGCCGTTCGGCATCGAAGCGCTTTCTCGCATGAACGAGCTGGGAATGATCGTGGATGTGTCGCATCTGACGGAAGGTGGATTTGACGATGTCGCCGCACACGCGACAAAGCCGTTCCTGGCCAGCCATTCCAACGCACGGGCGATCGCTTTGCATCAGCGCAATCTGACGGACCGCCAGCTGAAAGTTGTGGCCGAAAATGGAGGAATTGTGGGGATTAACTTCTGTGCGCGCTTCCTCGAGGACGATACGGATTATTCATCCATCGAAAACATCGTAAAACACATGATCTACATCCGTGAAAAAGCCGGCGTCGAAACGCTGGCCTGGGGTTCGGATCTCGACGGCATCGAGGGGAGTATCCTGGAATACGAAGATTACGCAGGTTTCCCGAGGATACTGGACGCATTGTCAAAACACTTCAGCGATGACGAACTGGATCTCATCAACCACGGGAATTTTATGCGGGTGTTCCGGGATAACGCAGGATAAAGCCTCAGTCGGATTTTGGCGGCCACGTCCACGAAAACTCTTCTGTAGCGCGTTCCGGCTTTGCGGGGGCTGCTGTGGGACGTGCGACGCGCAAATCGTCACCGTTGAATAGATCTTCCAGTTCGAGCGGTGTAACTGAAAACGGTTCCGGCACTTCGACTTTCTGATCCAGAATATCGATGATGTCCTGCTTTTCGGGCGGTGCTTCAGGTGCGGCAGGAGCTGGAATCACGGGGGTTTTTGCTATCGAATTTTGAGGCGCCCCGTCTGCAATCAGGGCGATTTCTTCTTCGGTGAGCTGGATCGTCGGGTCCAGCAGAGCTGCCCGCGCAGCGCGCTCTCTTTCTTTTTCCAGTTTAGCGAGACGCTTTTTGCCAGCAGCATCTGCTTCGGCAGCCATACGGATTTCCCGCAGTTTTGCTTCCCGCTCGCTGCGGGTAAGGCGGCGAAGCTCATCGCGCTCCTGTCTGCGGGCCTCTGTAGCAGCCTGCTTTGCCTCCACGCGCGCCCGCGCCTGCGCCGCTTGCGGCCCGGCTTCGGGTTTAATCATATACATGGAATAGACGAGCTGCGACAGGCCGTTGAGCATCATCGCTCCGCCCACGAGCGTCAGTTGATTGGCTTGCGAAACGAGGCTGTGCATCAGCATAATTAAGCCGGCAACTGTACTCAGGATTGCCAGAGGCAATACTTTTGCCCAGTTGATGGGATCGATGCGGCTCACAGCGAGGCTTTGCGTAAAGCGTATGGATCCGGCCGCCGTCAGCCATGCGCCAAAAAACATGACGAGCGCAGTGTCGGGCACTTCGTTGTTCAGAATTACAAATCCGAACAGCAGTGTAATCATCCCTTCAACCAGCACGGTTTCGGGCAGACGCTTCTTGCCGGATACGATATAAGCGGCGATTAAAAAAACAGCCGACAGGATCAGGGCGATGGCCAAAACAAATGCGATGCTGGAAAATGCGCTACGATAATAGGCAAGGCACCAGGCACCCGTGGCCGAGATGATCACGCCGGACATAACAGTTAATATTCTCATCAATACCTCCGTGCCAAAAGACACGGACACATTATAAACAAAAGAAAAATGATAGTCAACTTATGTTGCGGGAACAGAAAGGATGCATATGAGAACAGCACGTGATTTCCATATAGCGATCATCGGAGCCGGTGCGGCAGGGCTCATGGCAGCAGTGGCTGCCTCGGAGATTGTACCGGGCAGACGCATTCTCCTTCTGGAGAAAAACGACCGTCCGGGGAAAAAGTTGTATGCGACCGGCAACGGGCGCTGTAACTTCCTGAACCGCGGAGCGGAGGCAGCGCACTATTTTAGCAGGGAGAGTGCTGAATCTGTCGAAGACTGGGTCGTACCTGTCCTGCAGGCAAGCCCTCCGGCTGCGCTGGAATCGCTGTTTGACGAGCTGGGTGTGACGGCTGTGCACCTGGAGGAAGGTCGGTTGTATCCGAGATCCCTCCAGGCGGAGAGCGTTGTCGAGGCGTTGGCGGATTGTATCCGCACCCGGGGCGTGGAGCTTCGCACTCAAACAACGATCGTCGAATGCCGGAAGACTGCGGACGGATTTATCCTCAAGAGCGATTCGGGCGAAACGCATCGCACGCGATGCGTGCTCCTTGCGACCGGAGGCAAGGCAGGCATTCAGTACGGATCCTCCGGCGACGGTTACAAAATGGCGACTTCGCTCGGACACCGCCTGGCAAAACCCATCCCCGCACTTACGCAGCTTGTCGTGGAGTCACCCGATCCGGCGCTTGCGGGCGTCCGGGTGCGGGGAGCCGTCAGCCTGTGGCGCTTCTCAGCGGCCGAAGCGCAAGAGGTCTCGCGCGACGAAGGCGAAATCCAGTTGACCGCGGACGGAATTTCGGGCATCTGCACGTTCAATATCAGCCGCTACTACGAAATTATTCCGAACCGGTCGTATGCCGTACGGCTCGATTTCTTTCCTGAATACGGAGATGAAGAGCTTTTTAAGTTTTTGAAGAAGCGAAAGCAGCAGCTTGCCGGACGGTCCGCAGGCATATTCCTCAACGGCTTGCTTCCCGCGAAGCTGGCCGCTCACCTCATGGCGGAGGCCGGCGTCGATTTCGTCGCCCGGTCGGGGTCGCTGGAAGAAGAACAACTGCACCGCCTCGTTGCGCAATGCAAGCGGTACGAGCGTCGGGTCGCCGGGACAAAGTCGTGGAAGCACGCGCAGGTGACAGCCGGAGGCGTATTGCTTCGCGAAGTGGATCCCGGGACGCTGCAGTCAACAAAAATCCCCGGCCTGTACTTTGCCGGGGAGATTCTCGATGTAGACGGACCGTGCGGAGGCTTTAACCTGACGTGGGCGTTTGCATCGGGTCGGGTTGCGGGGATGTCTGCGGCCCGGAGCGCCGCTTCAGAAGAGAACGTCCGGTCATCTCCGGCGGAACCGGCAGCTCCATAAGCTCCAAAAGCGTGGGCGCCACATCGCACAGGCTGCCGCCCTGTTCCAGGCCAATCCCTTCGGCGCCTGCGACGATCAGCGGAACCGGTGCGGTCGAGTGCGCCGTAACAGGCTCTCCCGAAGGAGTCAGCATGCGGTCGGCGTTGCCGTGATCGGATGTGATTACGACGCGTCCGCCTCGCCGGAGCAGTTCCTCAGCGAGGACTCCGACGCACTCATCGACCGTCCGCACGGCGGTCACGGTTGCTTCCAGCACGCCGGTGTGGCCGACCATGTCGCAGTTCGCAAGGTTTAAGACGATGAGGTCGTATGCATCTGTCCGGATTCGGTTCACCGCTTCCGCAGTGATTTCGTACGCGCTCATTTCCGGCTTCAGGTCGTAGGTGGGAACGGTCGGGGAGGGAATCAACATCCGGTCTTCTCCGGGATCGGGTTCCTCGATGCCGCCGTTGAAGAAGAACGTAACGTGAGCATATTTTTCGGTTTCTGCAATGCGCAGCTGGCTCTTTCCCAGATGCGACAGGAATTCGCCCAGCGTGTTTTTCATGGGGAGAGGCGGATAGGCAACCGACACGTTTTCGATCGTCGCATCGTACTCCGTCAGGCACACGTAGTGCAGGCGCTCAATCGGCCTTCCGCGGTCGAAGTGTTCGAACTGTTCATCGACGAACGCTCTCGTAATTTCCCGGGCGCGATCCGGCCGGAAATTGAAGAATACGAGCGCATCGCCGTCCTGCACGACCGGAAGCGCTTCGCCTTTTTTTACCACCAGTCCGGGCAGCACGAATTCGTCGGTGATGCCCCGCTTATACGAAGCGTTGAGCAGTTCCTCGGCCGAGGCAGCCCGTTCGCCCTCGCCTTCCGTGTACAGACGGTAGGCTTTTTCGACACGGTCCCAGCGGTTGTCGCGATCCATCGCATAGTATCTGCCGCTGAGGCTGGCCATTTTTGCGTGCGGATAGCCGGCGAGAGCCTGCTCCATTTCTGCGAGGTAGGTTCCGGCTGTCTGCGGACCCACATCGCGCCCGTCGAGCAGGGCGTGGATGAATACGCGGGGCAGCTCTGCACGCGCGGTCAGCTCCAGGAGCGCCAGAATGTGCCCGGTATGAGAGTGCACGCCTCCGTCAGACAAAAGACCCATCAGGTGGAGCGTCGAATCGTTTGAACGCACGTGTTCGACCGCCTGCAGCAGCGCAGGATTCCGAAAAAAATCCCCGGTTCGGATTTCTTCGCTGATCCTCGTCAGATCCTGCCAGACGATCCGTCCGGCACCCATGTTCAGGTGGCCGACCTCCGAATTGCCCATCTGACCCTCGGGAAGACCGACGGCTTTTCCGGATGCGCTGAGTTCGGCACAGGGCCAGGCAGATTCAAGGCGCGCCAGCGAGGGCGTGCCTGCGATTGTGATCGCATTTCCCCGGCCCGGCGGCGAAATGCCGTAGCCGTCCATGATGATCAGCATGGTTGTCTGTTTCATACGTTCCTCCGATTTCGCCTAATCATACCACAGATGCGGGCAATCGTGTATAATGAATAAATGGAGGAAATGCGACATGCAGTGGACCGATCGACAGCGTACCGCCATAGAGCGTGACGGCAACAATCTGCTCGTTTCGGCTGCGGCCGGTTCGGGGAAAACCGCGGTGCTCGTGGAGCGCGTTAAGCGACTGATACTGGAGCAGGATGTCGGCGTCGACGAACTTCTCGTCGTCACATTTACAAATGCCGCTGCCTCCGAAATGAAGGAAAAGATTTTCAAGAGCCTCACCGGCGAACTCATCCAGTCCCAGGACCGCCCGGAGAGACTGCAGCACCTTCGCAGGCAGCTGACGGCCATCGGAGCGGCGAACATCAGCACATTCCATGCGTTTGCCTACGAGGTCGTGCGACGCTATTATCACGTAATCGGCAAATCGCCCGGCCTGTCGCTCTGCGACGAAACCAGGCAGAGCATGATGCAGGCCGAATCCATGGACGAACTGCTGGAAAAGAAATTCGAGCAGGGCGATCCGGATTTCCTCTCTTTTTTGAATCGCTACGCTACGGTCAAGAGCGACCGAAATGTGCGCGATATGATTGATTCGCTGCACCGCTTTCTGCAGAGCCTTCCGGATCCGGACGCCTGGACGGAGGCTCAGCTTCGGCGGATGGATCGGTCGGATTTCGATGTGGATGACCCGATCGGGGCGCACCTGTCGAAGCGCGCGAGGCGGGAACTCGGCTGGGTCGTCGCCTATTTCGAAAGGACGACAGAGGTGCTCCTTTCCGTATGCGGCGCTGACGGACTTCCCGCGCTGGCAGGCCTGGCGTCAAAAAACGAAGCCGACGCAGAGGTGTTTCGAGCACTGAAAGAAACGGCGGATTCAAGAGATGTATTTGCCCTGCGTCGCGCACTGGAGCAGCGGCCTGCCTATGCGCAGATGCGCACGGTCGCTGCGGAAAAACCCTATTACAGCGACGAGCTGAAGTCGCAGATCACGGCGCTGCGGGATGCGGCAAAGAAACGGGTTAAAAACCTGACGGATCTTCTGGACCGCGAGCACGCGGAGGCGGTTGCTAAAGAATACGAGACGATGCGCCCCGATGTGCGCACGCTGTGCGAGCTCGTTCGCGAGTTCGACGGTATCTATGCCGACAAAAAAGAGAAGAAAGACCTGCTCGATTTTTCCGACATCGAACGCTTTGCGCTCCAGATTCTGGATGACCCAGACGTTCAAAAGGAGTACCGCGAGCGGTTCCGCTATATTTTCGTCGATGAATACCAGGACAGCAACGGCGTGCAGGAAGCGCTGTTACAGAAAATCTGCCGTACGGACAACGTGTTTATGGTCGGAGACGTCAAGCAGAGCATCTACAAATTCCGCCTGGCGGAGCCCGAACTGTTTATAGAAAAATACCGCTCGTACCGGAGCGGAGAAAAGCGCGACAGCAGCGTGGTTGATCTGAACAGCAATTTTCGATCCAAGCAGAGTATCATCGATGCAGTCAACGATTTGTTTTCCGTGCTCATGTATCCGGAGAGCACCGGCATGGAGTACGACGAAGATGCGGCGCTCGTCAAAGGCAGTCCGTACGAAGGGCCCTGCGACGAAAAACCGGTGCTTTACATCGTCGGAACCGAAGACAGCGACTTCGAGGTCGACGAAGAAATCGCCGACCTCAAAGCGACGGAACTCGAGGCGCTGCAGGCGGTCACCCTGATAAAAGAGCACGTCGGCCGCACGATCTACGACGACAAGCGCGGCTGTGAACGCCCGCTCCAGTTTCGGGATATGGCGGTGCTGATGCGCGCTGTGAGAGGAAACGGAGAAATATTCTACCGCGCATTTGTCGATGCGGGTATACCCGTGGTGTTTGAGCGCGGCGAAGGATACTTCAACACGGTTGAAATTCAGGTATTCATCAATCTGCTGCGGCTCATCGACAACCGGAAGCAGGACATCCCGCTCCTGAGTGTGCTGCGCTCGCCGGTGTTCGGCTTTTCGGCTGACGATTTGGCGGCGATCCGCATTTTTGCATCGGAGGCCGGCCTGCGTTCCTGCCCGTACAACGAAGCGTTTACTCTATACGCCGAATCCGGTCCCGGGGGAGATCTGAAAGACCGGTGTGCCGGATTTCTAAGCAGACTTTCGACGTGGCGCGACAAAGTGAGGCACTGCCCTCTCGGCGACTTTCTCGCTGAACTGATGAACGATACCCGGTATCAGATCTTTGTCCGCGCGATTCCCGGCGGCGCTCAGCGTCATGCCAACCTCCGGGCACTCATCGATAAAGCCGAAGCCTTTGAAGCGCAGAACCACGGCGGACTGCAGGAGTTTATACGCCATGCGGAATTTCTGGCAGACCGGAAGAGCCGGGCGGACGTCGGCCAGGCCGGACTGCTGGCCGAGGGGACCGATGCAGTCCGCATCATGACGATCCACAAGAGCAAAGGGCTCGAATTTCCGTTTGTGCTGCTCGCAGGACTCGGCAAAAGATTGACGTACACCCAGGCTGCGCCTCCGGCTGTTCATCACAGAGAGCTCGGCATCGGGTTTCGCCTCGTCGACGACCGGAAGGGAACGTACACAGACTCCCTCGCATTCCAGATGATCAACGACCGCCTGCGCGAAGAAGAGCTGGCTGAGTCAATTCGCGTGCTCTACGTGGCGATGACGCGGCCGATGGACCGGCTGATTCTCCTGGCGACGGCCAGGAGCGCGGATGCTGTTTTGCGGCGTGCGGATGCGGCGATTCCGGGCGATGTGGAAAGCGCCGGCAGCTATCTGGAGATGATCGTCCCCGTTCTCAGGGAGAACATCGACATCATCGCCGTCGATAAGGGCCGCCTGTCGATGGCGCGCGCGGAGGAGCGCGACATCCGGGAAGAACTGCACCTGAAGCTTGAGCGGGGCTTCGACCCGGAGGTGCATTTGCAGGATACACCCGACGGCGTGTGGCTGCACGACGTGTTCGACACTTGTTTCGCTGCGGATGCGCCTCAGGAATCCGTTAAGCTGACGGTGACGCAGATGGCTGCACTGGCAGCCGAATCGATTCGACCGGGCATGCGGCTGTCGGCCGACGGGCAGGATGAGGGTTGGGAAGGCCGTTCGGAGAGCGGGCCGTTTGTGCTCGTCCTGCCGCAGTTTATGTCTGCTAAGCGGCAGCTGACCGCTGCGGAGCGCGGCACGGTGTATCACGATATTCTGGAGCGAATTCCCCTCTCGGCGCGCTACGAAAGCGCCGAAGAGGTTGCGGCGTTTGTAGCCGGGCTGGTCGACCGGCGTCTGCTGGGGGACGAAGAAGCCGCAGCCGTCAATCCGGAAAAAGTCGCCGCCTTTTTTCGCTCCGGCATCGGCCGGCGAATTCAGGCTGCCGATGATGTGCACCGCGAAGCGCCGTTCGTGATGGAAACGGAATATAGGGGCAGCCGCAGGCTCGTCCAGGGAACGATCGACTGCTACTTCCGCGAAGGAGATCATTGGGTGCTTGTCGATTACAAGAGCCACGCGATGGACCGGGACGGATGGAGGGGAGCGCGCGAAAAGCTGGCGCGCACCTACGAGGTGCAGATGCGTCTCTACAGGGAAGCGCTGGAAGGCATCACAGGCATTCCGGTCAAAGAGGCCGTTTTGTATTCGATTACTGCAGAGGATTATTTTTCTGTAAAATTTGATATCAGCTAATGTTTATATACGAAAGGAGACCGATATGGTATTGGTGTATCTGGCAGAAGGATTCGAAGAAATAGAAGCGCTCACGCCGATCGATGTGCTGCGGAGGGGCGGACTCGATGTCAAAACCGTGAGCATGGGCGATTCGCTGACGGTGGCAGGTGCGCACGGCGTGCCGGTCGTCTGCGACACGATGTTTGAAGAAAGTCAGAACATTGACGCGCAAGCGTTGATTCTTCCGGGCGGCATGCCGGGCTCAACGAACTTGCTGGCGAGCAAAGCGCTCCTGCAGCGGTTGCGCGACGAAAATGCAAAAGGGACGACAATCTGCGCCATATGCGCGGCGCCGATGGTGCTGGCCGGCGCCGGCATTTTGACGGGCCGCACGGCCACCATCCATCCGGGTATGGAGCCCGAGCTCGGCGAAGCGACCGCCTGTGCGGACCGCGTGTGTATCGATAGAAATCTCATCACATCCCAGGGGCCTGCAACAGCCATGTCGTTTGCTTTTGCAATTCTGGAAGCGTTGACCGACGCAGCGCTGAGCCAAAAAATCAAAGGAGACATGCTCGTTGAAGGTTAATATCGATCTGCACCTGCACACGCACTACAGCGACGGGCTCGAGAGTCCGGAAGAGCTCGTGGCCCGGGCTTCCCGCAGTGGACTGCGGACGATTGCCGTAACGGACCACGACGGGATCGGCGGCGTGCAGGCGGCGGTCGACGCGGGTGCCGGACCCGGCATCCGCGTCATCCCGGGCATCGAATTCTCCGCTGAATGGATCGGCGGAGAGGCTTTCGGAGTGGAGGAAGCGCATACGATTCACGTGCTGGGCTACGGTATTGATCTGGACAGTGCTGTGCTCACGGATAAGATGCAGGAGATGCTGGGCAACCGGGCGGAGCGCAACGAAAAGCTGCGCCGCGTTTTCCGCAAAAAAGGCATCGAACTTTCAAGCAGCGATCTGGAAGAAGATTCGCGCGGCGGCTTTGTCGGGAGGCGATCGTTTGCGTCGGCGCTCGTGCGGAAAGGGCATGCAGCCAGCATCGAGGAAGCGTTTTCGTCCAGGCACCTGATGGGTGATCCGGCGGTCCGGGCCATCCGAAAAGAAAAGACGAGCGCGGAAGAAGCGATTCGCATCATCCATGCAGCAGGCGGTAAGGCGTTTTTTGCCCATCCGTTTCAGCTTGAGTATCCGTCGCTTGGTCAGAATAAGGAAGGTCTAAGAGAGAGGTTGTCGTATATCGTGCGCTCACTGGCCACACTCGGCCTGGACGGGCTGGAGTGCTACTATCCCACTCACGATCAGGAGGAGACCGAATTTCTCCTGAAGCTTGCAGACGAATGCGGGCTTCTCGTATCGATCGGGTCGGATGACCATGGCCCCGGAGCCCGAACGGTCAAGCGCATACATTCGTTTCAGGTCGAGGTGGACGTAAACCGGCTGCGCTGGATCGACGAATTGTAGAGCCGGCTGGATATGCGAAAAGCTGAAATCGCATAATCCTGTGTTGTCGGTGTGACATCTGCAGGTTACATGCAGCAATCATATGCAATCGCTGAACAGCGGCGATTGCATTTTTATAGCATGTAATCGCAATACAGGTGTGGCATATTTTACTGTATATAATCGCAACGTAGGTGCGGCATATTTCACAGTATATAATCACAATGCAGGTGAGGTTGCATATTTTCGAAGTATAGATTTTCCAACGGAATCCAACGGGTCACAAAGTCATCGATCCGCCCGGCCCCGACCCTGGCCAGCAGGCGGCGTTCCTGTTCTTCCGGCTCGATGCGAAGCAGCAGACGCAGATCGTATAGATGGCGCAGCACTTCGTGGAGGCTGTACGACCCTTCGATCACGGTGAGAGGTGCCCGGGGAACCCGGCGTTCAGGGCCGTATGCCATCGCCGTACAGTCAAACGGCCGGTACACAATCTCTTCGCTATGAGCTTTTGACTGTAGAAAAGGTGCGATATCCGCCAGGATGCGCTCGTAATGCACATTGCCGCCGGGCGCTGCATACCGCTGCTCCGTCCGGAGTTCCGCCGGGAGAAAGAAGTCGTCCATAGGGATAACCCGCGCACCGAGGCGGTCGCGAATCTCGTCTGCAAGCGTCGTTTTACCCGATGCGCAGGGTCCGTCGATCGCAAGCACCGTGGACGGGCGCTCTTGGATCATCTGTTGGAGTATGCTAAACAGCTCTTCCTTGTCGTTTAGCAGCACAGGTACCTTTTCTGTTCTTTTATCTCTTATATGCATCGGTGTTTATTCCTCTTTTGAGTGCGACAGTTGAGTGCACTGGGTCGTGTGACAGATTGCTTTAATGTCATATGAGCAAAAATTCGAGTTATTGTAACGCAACGGCATGATTGGAGGACTATTGGAGCAAAAATTGGAGTTATTCTATAATATTCACCTAAAATCTTAAATAACTCAAAATTTTGCACACTCCCCGCCCGGTTTTGCAGCAGTTGTCGGGATAGCTCGAAATTTTGCACATTCATTGCGGAAATCGCTGTCCACGCCATTATAGCACGGCGAAACCGGATGTCGAGAGTCCCGGTTTCTCCCGATGCCGTTTTATACAGCTGAGCATCACAGATCGTGGATCTGCGGAACCCTCACTGCGCAGATAATCAATGATATTATAAATATAATTGACATATAATAGCAAATAATGTACAATATGGAACAACTGGACAAACTGCCGTACACAGGAGTGCTCGAAGCTTTAGGGTACAGTGCAGTCCGGGAGGATACAGACAGAGGGCGGGTCCGTCATGCGAGAAAGGAAACGACATGAAGGGTCATGGAACACGCGAAGCGCAGGCAACAAGTAGAACACAAACAGCAGGAACGGTGCAGTACGCTGGATCCGAGCAGGAATCGAATCGTTTTGGGCCTGCCGAATTCCCGGATGCAGCCGAGGTGATGGAGGTAGCCAAATCGTATGAGGACAGCAAAGGGGAGGATTTCACCTTTGAAATCACGGAGCACATCGGCGTGCTGAAGACCAACGCGAGCGGCTGGTCGAAGGAGTTCAATGTGGTTTCATGGAATGGGAATCCAGTAAAATTCGATATCCGCGAGTGGTCGGAAGACCATAAGAAGATGTCCAAAGGTATTACGCTTACAGATCGGGAAGCTAAAATGCTCCACGGGTGGATCGGGAAGCAGAGGTTGCATGCCGAATCGGAGTAGCAAGCGGGCGGTGCTGGCATGCGGAGTTAGACAGTCAGCGACCAAACGCCAGCGAACAGCGGCTGAGTTGTGAAACTCACAAGCCGACAACTAAATCCAATGATGAGTCAACAGCTCACAAGGCGGCAATCAATCCGGTTAGTTATGGATCGACAACTCATACAGTTATAAGAAAGCGGGCGGAGGAAATAGTTTCCCCGCCCGCTTCTCATATGATACAATAATTCGTAATACTTTATAATGCAGTGAATGCAGCGCACCGAAGAACGGTCGCATCGTGCGCGCAGAAAATCAATGCGTGCGGCACTGCAGCAGGAACTCGAAAGGAACAGGGATGAATATCGACTTAAAGCTTGCACCGGGTGAACGGGCAATCCGCGTACAGGCAGATAAGGGCACGATTATCGCGGAGCTTGCAGAACAGTACCAGGAATACCTGCCGTACGAGATCATAGCTGCCCGGCTCGACAA
>Ga0265293_10002806_pt1 | contig 33790 bp, 33 predicted proteins | sample Munlanlewell138R_FD_192505 | JGI IMG/M metagenome (GOLD analysis project Ga0265293, IMG submission 192505) | Leachate microbial communities from a municipal landfill in Southern Ontario, Canada - Leachate well 138R | ecosystem: Engineered > Solid waste > Landfill > Unclassified | place: Canada... | reverse complement strand
GTAAATTCCCATTTAAAAGCAAGATGCCATAATCTTATATGTAACTCCATAATTAAAAAACGATTATGGGACAATCTTTAGTAAATAACTATTTGCATATTGTTTTTAATACAATTGAAATTAGGATCACTTTGAGATAATAGATATTCCTTTTCGAATTAAATCGACCGTCAGCCGACGGACTTTTTTCAATATACCCACACAGAATCATATAGAACCTTATTAAACTGCCTAAATCTACTTACTTTAAAGGTTTTTAGCATTTTATTAAATCGAACACCCTAGTTTTTTTTTGTGAATTTTGATTTCGAAGGGTATGAAACTCCATCCTGAGAGCTCGGGAAGAAATTGAAATTCACGTAGAATCAAGCGAAGTGAGCCTATGAAGACCTTGAAAAGATAAACAAACCTAAATAAAAAGAATAATTAATTTTAATTTATCGGGTACTTTACCAATAGATTGAGAAAACATTAATATCGACTGATAAAAGCGTGAGATCCCACCACTATTAATAAAATCTTTGATTTTAATAATAGTAGGACCTCTTCTTTTCATCGCTTTACTGGTAAACATCCCGATAAGCATTTTAATTTTAAATGGATTACACCTTTACAAAAGGGTGGTTGTTTCTAACCATACGACTTGAATAATGAATGATGAATCCAACAAAATTCATCACTCACTATTTATAATTATTCCTCACTCTTTCTTTAGCTTCTTAGGCGGATTAGCTTGAAACGCTATCTTAGGATCAACTAATCTTCCTTCTCCTTTGATATCTCGGATTGCTTCTGAAACACTTGGGAAAAAATTATCCTCTCCTAATTCAACGAACATATTGGTTTGCTCAAACTTGTCTCTTACAGGTCCTTTTAAGCAAGCTATAACCATTCTTATGTTTCTGTCTTTGTATTCTTCAGAAAGCTCTTTTAAAGCGTCTAGAGAGGTGGTGTCTATACTGTCTATTGATGTTGCATTAATGACAACATATTTTAGATGGTCTTTCTGATTCTCAAATCTCTTTAAATTTTTAAGAAAGTGAGGCACGTTAGCAAATGAAAGAGCGGCATCAAATCTATAAATTAGAATTTCATCAGTGATGTCAATGTCTTCATATCGATCAACGTTTCTATAGGTATGGAGAGAACCTTTCACTAACCCTACTTCAGCAGTATGTGGATAGGAGATAGAGTAAACCAAAGACATAATGGATAAAATTACTCCTGTGATAATTCCTTCCTGAACACCAATCAAGAAAGTAACCAAGGTTGTTACGGCAAACATTAGGAAATCACGCTTATCGATTGACCATAGTCTTTTTAAATACTGAAAATCCATTAACCCAATTATTGCTACAATAATAATAGCTGCCAAAGCTGCTTTTGGCAAATAATAGAAATAAGGAGTTAAAAACAAAAGTGTCAACACCACAAGTGTTACCGTAAATAAAGTAGCAACATTTGTTTTTGTTCCTGCTTGTTTATTCACTGCAGATCTTGAAAAGCTAGATGAAGTTGGATAAGCAAAAAAGAATGCGCCTACAAGTTTAGAAGCACCAAGAGCAATTAATTCTTGATTAGGTTTTAAATTACCATGGTCCTCTTTGTCTTCCAAAGAAACTCCAATAGCATAAACCTCTACAAAGGAAATAAAAGCTATTGTTATACTAACAGGTAATAATATTTTCACAAGTTCCCAATCAAAATAGGGAACAAAAAACGTTGGAAGTCCTTCAGGAATTACTCCTAAAATAGAAACGTTTTTCTCTTCCATTCCTAAGAAATAAACAATTCCTAAGGTTAAGAACATCACTATTAATTGATTTGGTATCCTTTTACTAAATCGTTTCATATAGAAAAGATAAGCAATAGAAAGTACAGATAGAACCAGGGTATAAATATTCAATGAAGTGAAGTTTTTAGCTAATTCAACAAGGGTATTAAAAGATCCTCTAGCATCGATACTAATTCCTGTAGCGCTTTTCACTTGACTTAAGAAGATGGTTAGAGCAGCCCCAAAAATAAATCCTTTCAAAACTGGTTTAGAAATGAAATTGACAATCTTTCCAAGTCGGAATGCCCCCATTAATAGTTGAATTATTCCGGATAACAAAGCAATAACGAATACAGCATTTAAGAACCCCTTTTCTTCGGTGATTCCAGCATGTGTTAACCCAGTTATAACTAAAAGAGAAGTAAGCGCAGCAGGTCCGATAGCAGCATATTTGGATGTTCCCAGCAGCATATAAACCAACAGTGGAACGATAGAGGCATAAAGACCATAAACAGGCGGAATTTCAGCGATATATGCATAAGCCATTCCTTGCGGTATCAACATCACCCCTACAGTGAGTCCGCCAACTAAATCTTGCGTGAAAGTTTTACCGTTATAAGCTTTAAGTTGTTGGAAAAAAGGAATTTTAAACTGCATAAAGAAATTGAGTTCTTATATTTTAATACTAAAATTACAATCTACAAATATAAAAAGGATTCTTATTAATTGGTGTGATAAAAATCACACAATTAACTAATGAACGACTTAAGATTTCAACGCGATGCAGTGCGATGGGCTTGGCGATGCGAACTTGCCGCACTGAAGTTAATTATCAATTACGAATTAGTTGGAGAGTATATGCTTTTGTGCAAGAAAAAAGAGGGTAAAAATTGATGGCTCTATATGGATTTGTGTGGGTGCAATTAAATAATGAATTTATATCACTTTCATTTACATTAAAAAGTCACGACTTATTATGAATTATAATCATGTTCTGCATTCAGAGTTGAATTACAAAAACTTACTTCAAAATCTCAAAGTGAAGAAATGCGTTAACCTAGATTGTAACTTCAGGAATAATACTTATTCAATTTGTGCCGTCCTTTCAGATACTAAAATCGACTCATCCTATCCATCCCTAGGACTTACGTCCTAGGTTGTTGCGTACCATCCCGTTGGGATTTGGAAGTGATTCTTCCAAAAAAAAGTTCTGAAAGGACGAAATGCGTTAACCTAGGAGGTAACTCCTAAACTTATTAATAAAGCAATCAATAAAGTATCTGAAAGGACGGCACATACTGTAATTTTCCAGAGTAAATTCCCATTTAAAAGCAAGATGCCATAATCTTATATGTAACTCCATAATTAAAAAACGATTATGGGACAATCTTTAGTAAATAACTATTTGCATATTGTTTTTAATACAATTGAAATTAGGATTACTTTGAGATAATAGATATTCCTTTTCGAATTAAAACTGTTACCACGAGATGGAATCTCGCGGTAACAGTTCAAGAAAAGAGATAATAGTCAAAACAAAAAATAAGCTGCGAAATTTCTCTCGTGGAGGCTTATTTATCTTACAGATTTATTTAGTTATTACACCAATAAAAAAGAGGTTCTTCTTACGAAAAACCTCTTTTTTTAAACTTTTTATTTCACGAACTATAAAGTTCTTATTTAACTATCCATTTAACGCTTCTGCACCACCAACGATTTCAAGGATTTCGTTTGTAATTGCAGCTTGACGTGCTTTGTTATATTGTAATTTAAGATCGCGTTGCAATTCCGTAGCGTTATCTGTTGCTTTATGCATTGCTGTCATTCGTGCTCCGTGCTCTGAGGCGTTAGAGTCAAGAACTGCTTTAAACAATTGAAGTTTTAATGATTTAGGAATTAATTCTCCGATAATCTCCAATTTTGAAGGTTCAAAAATATAATCTCCGATTTCACTTGAATTGTCTTCAACAACAGCTGGTATAATGGGTAAAAGTTGCTGTTCACGCACCAATTGCACTGCAGCATTCTTGAATTCGTTATAAACTACAATTACTTTATCATATTTCCCATCGATGAAACTATCCATTGCATATTGAGCATACTGAGAAATATGTTCAAAAGTTAAATCATCAAATAAAGAGCTGGCGTCGCCTAGGTGTTCAGGACGGTTAATTAAATCTCCGTTCTTAAAAGCATCATTTACTTTCTTCCCTATGGTTAATAATTCAACTTTTTTACCTTGTAAATCATTTGATAATAAATCGTTGATTTTTTTGGTAATATTATTGTTGAATCCACCACAAAGTCCTCTGTTAGATGAAACACCAATGATCAATACATTTTCAACATCACGTTGTTCTGCATATCTATTTTCAGAAAGATCAAGCGTAGCACTTACGTTTCCAAGTATTTCTTGGATTTTTTCTGCATACGGACGCAATTGTGTAATTGCATCTAATGCTCTTTTCAATTTTGCAGCAGAAACCAGTTTCATGGCTTGTGTTATCTGCATCGTTGAAGAGATAGAAGTAATACGGTTTTTAATTTCCTTTAAATTCGCCATTTCTTACAATTCAATTCGCTTTCTAAAAGAAAGATTAATATTTAGAAGCAATCTCCTTAGCAACTCTAGTTAAAGTATCTGTAATTTCTTCAGTTAATTTACCAGCTTTGAGATCGTTCATAAGATCTTTATGCTTAGCATCTAGGTAATCCAAGTATTCAATTTCGAAATCTTTAACCTTTTCAACTGGAACGTTTTGAATCAATCCTTTGGTACCAACAAAGATAATAGCTATTTGTCTTTCAACAGTAAATGGATCTCCCTCATTTTGTTTAAGGATTTCCACGTTACGAATACCTTTGTCTAGTACACCCTTTGTTGCTGCATCAAGATCAGAACCGAACTTTGCGAAAGCTTCAAGCTCTCTATATTGTGCTTGGTCTAATTTTAATGTTCCAGATACTTTCTTCATTGATTTAATCTGAGCGTTACCTCCAACACGTGATACAGAAATACCTACGTTAATTGCTGGACGAATACCTGCGTTAAATAAATCAGACTCTAAAAAAATCTGTCCATCTGTAATCGAAATTACGTTTGTTGGAATATATGCAGAAACGTCTCCTGCTTGTGTTTCAATAATTGGAAGTGCTGTTAATGATCCTCCCCCTTTTACCATTCCTTTCAAAGATTCTGGTAAATCGTTCATTTGTGAAGCAATTTCGTCATCATTAATAACCTTTGCAGCACGTTCTAACAATCTTGAGTGAAGGTAGAAAACGTCACCTGGGTACGCTTCACGACCTGGAGGACGACGTAATAATAATGAAACCTCACGGTACGCAACAGCTTGTTTTGACAAGTCATCAAATACGATAAGTGCTGGACGACCAGTATCACGGAAGAACTCTCCAATCGCTGCTCCTGTCATTGGTGCGAAATATTGCATCGGTGCAGGATCAGAAGCGTTAGAAGCAACAACAGTTGTATAAGCCATTGCACCAGCTTCCTCTAATTTTTTAACAATACCCGCTACTGTTGATCCTTTTTGACCTACAGCAACATATATACAGTACACAGGTTTTCCTGCGTCATAAAATTCTTTCTGATTGATAATTGCATCAATAGCAACAGTAGTTTTTCCTGTTTGACGGTCACCAATAATCAACTCACGTTGTCCACGTCCAATTGGAATCATAGAGTCAATAGACTTAATTCCAGTTTGCATTGGCTCAGTAACAGGCTCACGGAAAATTACTCCAGGTGCTTTACGTTCAATTGGCATTTCAAACAATTCACCTTCAATATTTCCTTTACCATCGATAGGCAAACCAAGCGTGTTAACAACACGTCCTATGATACCTTCACCTACATTTACAGAGGCAATTCTACCTAAACGTTTAACAGTATCACCTTCTTTAACTTTAGTAGAAGTACCTAGAAGTACCGCTCCTACATTATCTTCCTCTAAGTTAAGGGCAATTCCTTGAAGTCCACCGTCGAACTCGATAAGTTCACCATATTGAACACCACCTAGTCCGTAAATACGTGCGATACCATCTCCTACTGTAAGAACGGTACCAACTTCTTGAAGTTCCGCTTCAGTTTTAAATCCTGAAAGCTCTTCTCTTAAAATTGCAGAAACCTCTGCTGGTTTTATATTTGCCATTTTATTAAACTTTATATTAACGACGGGCGTTAAAATTATCGTATTAAACGTTGTTTCATTTCATTCAATTGATGAGCAATACTCGCATCAATACGTGTATCTCCCATCCTTACTACAAATCCTCCAATGAGTGATTCGTCAATTTTTTCCGTTAGTTCTATTGAACCATCGATGTGCTTATTTATACGTTCTAGAATTGTTGCTTTAACGGTTTCATCCAACTTTACAGCTGAAGTGATGGTCATAGGAACAATTCCACGGATAACATTTAATTTTGAAATAAACTCTTCTGCAATTAGCGGAAGAACCATTTCACGATGATTCTTCGTTAGCAATTGAATAAATCTTTTGCTAATATCTTGAAAATCATCAAACAATTTAGCAAAGACATTGTTTTTTTTGTCCGCATTAATCAATGGACTATTCAAAAACACATGGAAGTCTCTATTTTCGTTTGTAGTAGCCAACAAATACTTCATGTCTTTCAACACAGCATCTGTTACCTGCTTTTCTTCAGCCAACTCAATAAGTGACTGCGCATAACGACTTGCTACCTTCAATCCCTGCATTGTTCTTAGTTTAAGTTGATGTCTTTAGCAAAAGTCTCTGCTAATTGCCTTTGTTTTTCATCAGTTGAAAGTTCTTGACGAAGAATTTTTTCAGCAATTTCCAAAGCTATCGTAGCTACTTGATTTTTCAATTCAGCAACAGCAGCATTTTTCTCAGCTTCGATAGATATTCTTGCATTTTCTACAATCTTATCTGCCTCTTCTTTTGCTTTGTTTTTTGAAGAATTAATCATGTTGTCGCTAGTAATCTTCGCTTCTTTGATCATCTCATCACGTTCGATTCTAGCTTCTTTTAACAAGTTAGCATTTTGAGTCTGCAACTTCTCCATTTCTGCTTTGGTCTTTTTAGCCATGTCCAAAGCTTCTTGAATGTTATCTTCACGTTTATTTACGGCTGCCATAATTGGCTTCCAAATAAACTTTGTCAAGATGAACATCAGAATGATAAAAGTCAATCCTGTCCAAAAAACCAATCCTAAATCTGGTGTAATTAAATCCATTTCTTAATATTTTCTCTTTAAAATAATCTTTTTAAATAATCTCCGCACAACCAACCGTTGCGCGGAGATTAAGCTTGTTTTTACTATCCTTGAAGCAAACCAACAACAACACCAAACAAAGCAACACCTTCAATAAGTGCAGCTGAGATGATCATACCAGTTTGAATCTTAGATGCAGCTTCCGGTTGGCGAGCCATTGCGTCCATTGCTGAACTTCCGATTCTTCCAATTCCCAATCCTGCACCGAGTACAGCGATTCCAGCTCCTATAGCAGCTAATCCAGTCATAACTATTTGTTTTTATAAAGATTACTAAATTAATGTTCTTCTGCAACTGCTCCACCTATGAAGAGCGCAGACAACATGGTAAAAATGAAGGCTTGTAAAAATGCAACCAACAATTTCAATATCAAAAGAAACAATGACATTGGTATTGATAGTCCTGCCCACGCCGCACTTCCGAACGTGAAAATAATTCCTGTTAACGATAATATAATAATGTGTCCAGCAGTAATGTTTGCAAATAAACGTACCATTAAGGCAAACGGTTTAGCAAAAATTCCTACTATCTCTACCGGAATCATAATCAGCAACAATGGAACTGGAACTCCTGGTGTTGCAAAAATATGTCTCCAATAATTTTTATTTCCTGAGAATACTGTAATCAACATTGTAATCAATGCCAAAGTAAGTGTAAAGCTAATATCTCCTGTTAAATTCGATCCTCCTGGAAAAATTGGAACTAATCCCAACATGTTATTAATCCAAATAAAGAAGAATGCTGACAACAAGTAAGGCATATATTTCCTGTACTTTTCTTCACCGATGTTCTCTTTAGCAATATCATCACGAACGAAAATAACAATTGGTTCAACAAACCTTGCAATTCCACGTGGTGGGTGCAAACCGTCGCTTTTATAGGACTTTACTGCCGCTCTCAATAAAAGGAATAATACTATAGAGGAAAAGAATAAGGTAAAAACGTGTTTCGTGATTGAGAAATCGTAAGGTTTTGAGTTTAGAACATGTCCTTCTGTATCGAAGTCTAACATTCCAGCCGAGTTAAGCTTATAAATAGTTTCATGGAAAATTCCATAACCTAGCTCTTCATTGGCAACATAGTAATCTTTTTTACCATCGGCTACTACAACTTCAACAGGTGCACTTTCGTGATATAGTCTTTTTGAAGAAAAAACCTTTAAACCTCCATCAATTAAAATAATTGGTAAAGAAACAGAAACATGTTGTTTTACGCCGTTATTATCAGGGTATGATAATATATGCCACTCATGTGCATCTTTTATGTGATGCATAATCATTTCTGTAACATCTATAGGCTCACCCTCTGCAGATGAACTTGAAAAAACTGGTGCTGACAGTAAGAGTACTATCGTCCAAACAAATGCTTTAAGCGTCGTATTCAACATTATAATCACTTTAAAAATGAATCGTTCTGTTCAAATTTGGGTGCAAAGGTATATATTCTTTTCCAAAAGTCAATGATTTTTTTATGGTTTTGGTTATATTTTAAACAAAAGTCAGGTTTTACAAGCTGTGCAAAGGAAGTTGAAATTTACTGCATTGTTCATAACCTGTTAAGAACTCAAAAAGAAAGGTCTTTTTTAATGCTTAAAATCAGACATAATACATAATGTTTATTAGCTAAAAAACATTTTTAAAATAGTTGAGAAGCAGAAATCTACAATACCTTATTTCAATAACTCTGGGTACTTTGATTTAAAACGATTCAATCTCGGAACGGAAACCGCTTTCACATAAGAATTGTTAGGATTATTGCGCTCAAAATTCTGATGATAGTCCTCAGCAGCATAAAAAGCATCAAAAGGAACTATTTCTGTCGTGATTTTAGAAAAAACTCCTTTTTTCAATAGTTCTTGCACATATTGCTCTGCCAATTCTTTTTCTTTGGCATTGCGGTAAAAAATTGAACTGCGGCACTGTCTTCCCTTGTCTGGGCCTTGTTGATTTAATATTGTTGGATCATGCGAACCAAAAAACACCCTTAACAAAGTTGGATAATCGGTTTTTGTACTGTCATAATGAACTGCAACTGCTTCGGCGTGGTTTGTTTTTCCTGCACTTACCAATTCATACTTTGCATCCGAAACTTTCCCTCCGCTATAACCAGAAACGACATCCCCTACTCCTTTTACAGATTCAAAAATTGCCTCAACGCACCAAAAACATCCAGAAGCGAAATAGGCAACGGTGTTGGTGGGGATTTTTTGATTGGAATTGGCGGGGCCGTTTTCATTGGTGTTTGCACGGACGGTTTGTAAACCGTTCGTACTGCCATTTGAAACAGGATTGCTATCAGCAGCATTTGAACAGCCTGATAATGTAAATATAAATGAAAAAAATAATAAAGCCTTTTTCATGTCTTTTGTTTTTTATATAACGTTTCGGAATTAGATTTTGTTCCAAATATTTTTTCCAATCACCTTTTACAAAAAACCACAATTCTCATAACCATACCGCTTAAGTTCAATCTTCTTTCTATTTTTGCACTGAATAAATTGAATATTATGTATAGAACGCATACCTGTGGCGAGTTACGCCTGTCTGATGTTGGAAACCAAGTTACTTTGAGTGGTTGGGTACAACGTACACGTGAAATGGGAGGAATGACTTTTGTTGATCTTCGAGACCGTTATGGAATTACACAATTGGCTTTTAGCACCCATGATAATGATGAATTAAATCAAAAAGCACGCAAGTTAGGCCGTGAGTTTGTAATTCAAATTATAGGTAAAGTAATTGAGCGTTCAAGCAAAAATATTAATATTCCTACAGGAGAAGTTGAGATTATCGTTACTGAATTAAATATTCTTAATGCTGCAAAAACTCCACCCTTTACAATTGAAAACGATACAGATGGCGGTGATGAACTGCGCATGAAATACCGTTATTTAGATATTCGTCGCAAAGCAATTTTAGATAAATTACGTTTACGCAATAAAGTTTCATTAGAGACTAGAAAGTTTTTGGATTCTGTTGATTTCATGGATATCGAAACTCCATATTTAATTAAATCAACTCCTGAAGGAGCAAGAGACTTCGTTGTTCCAAGCAGAATGAACCAAGGTGAATTTTATGCTTTGCCACAATCTCCTCAAACTTTCAAGCAGCTCTTGATGGTTTCTGGTATTGATAAATATTACCAAATCGTTCGTTGTTTTAGAGATGAGGATTTGCGTGCAGACCGTCAACCAGAGTTTACTCAAATTGACTGTGAAATGTCATTTGTTGAGCAAGAAGACATCTTGAATACTTTCGAAGCAATGATTAAACATCTTTTCAAAACTTGTAGAGATGTTGAGTTCGAAGGTGAGTTCCCGAGAATGACTTATGCTGATGCAATGGAAAAGTACGGTTCTGACAAGCCAGACATTCGTTTTGGAATGGAGTTTAATGACATGAATTCAGTAACGAAGAACAAAGGTTTTAAAATCTTTGATGATGCAGAATTGGTTTTAGGAATTGTAGCTGAAGATTGTGCTATTTATACACGTAAGCAATTGGATGCTCTTACGAAATGGGTTCAACGTCCGCAAGTAGGTGCAAAAGGATTGGTTTATGCAAAATACAACGACGATGGAACTTTCAAAAGTTCGGTAGATAAATTTTATAGTCAGGAAGACTTACAAGAATGGGCAGATTTAACAGGCGCAAAACCCGGTGATTTAATGTTTATTTTAAGTGGAGAAACTGATAAGGTTCGCAGTCAAATGAATGACTTGCGTTTGCACATGGGAGATGAATTGGGATTAAGAAATCCGAATGTATTTAAGCCATTATGGGTTATTGATTTCCCTTTGTTGGAATGGGATGAAGATTCAAACCGTTTCCATGCAATGCACCACCCTTTTACCTCACCTAAAGCTGAAGACATTGCTTTATTGGAAACTGATCCAGGGAAAGTACGTGCGAATGCTTATGATTTAGCAATGAATGGAGTTGAATTGGGTGGAGGTTCAATCCGTATCCATGACAAAACACTTCAAGCCTTGATGCTGAAACACCTTGGATTTACAGAAGAAGAAGCAAACAAACAATTTGGTTTCTTAATGGATGCTTTTGAGTTTGGAGCGCCACCACATGGAGGAATTGCTTTTGGATTAGATCGTTTAGTGGCTACAATGGGTGGTTCAGATTCTATCCGTGATTATATTGCTTTCCCAAAAAACAATTCTGGTCGTGATGTTATGATTGATGCTCCAGCAACAATAGATGACGAACAATTAAAAGAATTGGCTTTGAAAATTGAAATTGAGGAATAACAAATGACAACTCGTATTCCGATAATTATCGGAACGTAATTGAATTTGCCCAATCTCTTCCATTTTATGAAGGATTGGGCTTTTTTAATGGGTTTATGGAACTCTATTACTGATCATAAAAGGACAATCTATCTCTACTAAATTTTATCCATTTTCTGTTTTTTATCAATACTTTACAAAATCTCGCATTTCAAATACTTAACTTGGCACAAAATCTGTGAAACGAACTGTTTCAATAACACATTCTAATAGAATATTATTCTTTACTTTTGTATAAAATATTTATAGATGAAATTAATTGTTGTACTTTTTTTAATGGCTATCACGCCAATTGCTTTTTCTCAAAATGAATGGTGGAGAGTTGGGAAGAGTTCTGAATCAGAAAACAAAACCGAAGAGGTAACTCCAAAGGAAACACCTCAACAAATTGAAAAAACAGTTCCTGTTAATTCAAAAGAAGATGTTTGGGTTGGCGACAGTGCTACGGAGTCAAAGAACATAAAACCAGGAAAAGTAAACATTGTTAAAAGTGGGTCTGTCGATAAAATAATCAGCTTTAAATCTGCAACAATTCCTCCTAACATGGGTCCAATAATGGATGGATACCGTATTCAATTGTTTTTCGACCAGAGCAGAGCTGAAGTAGACAAAGCGCGTACAACAATGATTCAAAAAGACCTAAATGCTAAAACCTATGTTGAATACAAGGCGCCAAATTACTTTTTATTACAAGGAGACTACCGAACTCAATTGGAAGCAGAGAAAGTACGTGCCCAATTGACAACGGATTTCCCAGAAGCAATTGTGATTGAAGATAAAATCTATTTACCTGAAATAAAAGTAGAGGAAGGAGAGTGATTTTTTGTTTTTTCATGGCAGACCTGTTGCAATGAAACATATTTCCCAATCCAAAACAAAAAAATATTTCTATATAAAATCAAAACCTGTGATATAGGTAGGAGTTTCATATTTCTTTACTGCTTGTCCTTTTGGGGTTCGGATTACTAAATCTACTTCATGAACTCCATTTACTTTGTTTAATAATCCCCAATTGACTTTGTCCTTATTGCTTTTATAGAGCGGTTCTTTTTCATCTACCCACCAAATAATAGTATTCGTTTTTTCTTGAAACAGAATTCCTTCAAACAGTTTTTCAAGGTCCTGTGGATTACCAGATTTAGACCATACCGAATCTACTACTGTGAAAACATGAGAGTTGGGGCGTATCACCTTTCTCAATCCCGGAACAAAAGGAATAATGTTTCGCATTAACCCCCCGTTTCTTCCAGGCAGTCTGGTGATTTTCCATTCAGCACTATGCGTTTTAGCAAAAGCAACTACTTCTCCATCTATTGTAAGCGTATAAAAAGGATCCTTGTTGAATGTGTGCTTCGTAAAATACAATGGATAATCTCCATAGGTTTCCTCTACTTTATCACGAATAAAATCATTGACCTGAGTAGGTTCTACTTCAATTTTATTTTTTGGTTTTACACGGCTAAAACTTTGGGTTGCAATTTTAGCTGCTGTATAAAAATCGAAATTTTGGCTCATCCATAGTGAACGTTCGTTTCGAGGATCAATATAGGCATAAAACAAATCAGGGCGATCTTCTTCCAAATCAAAGGCACTTTCAAAAAAGCCTCCAATGCGTTTCTTTAAACCCGAATTTGAAGCTTTCGACCTTGGTTGATTACTGGTAGCTTGCATTCCCAAATCAAATGCAAAGTATCGAACATACCAATTCTTAGGTCTGCGGCAAAAAGTGATATTTCCTAAAACCTTATCATTTCGCTCCAAATTAAGGAACAATGGACGGTAGACTTGCTTGATTCTGTCTTCCAATCTTTGATGTTGGTAACGTGCACCATTTGATCCCAATGTAACAGATTTCAACAACTCTAAAACGTCTTCGTTATAGCTTTCACGCAATACAAATGGAGGATTTATTTTCATTTTAAAGGTAATTCAAAAAAAATTAAGTGTGGAAAGTAGGAAATCAATACCCCAAATTCATTCTCTTATCTCAAATTTTATCTGAATTTAGAAACTCATTTCGACAATTTTCTCTGCTTCACTCGGCGTCAAATCTTTACGCTCACCAATACCTTCCCAGCCGCGTTCTTCAAAACGTTTTCTAATCGTTTTAGCCGTAGATTTATAATCATCTGTATAAGCAGAAAGTTTGGTTTGAACTCCCATAGATTCAAAGAAGATTTTCGTTCTGTTGATTGCTTCTTCTCCACAAGAACCTTCTAAACCAAAAATACGCTGACCGTATTGGATAAGCTTCTCTTTCTTGTTTTCAAATTTCACTTTGTACAAATTCGGAGCGATAATAGCCAATGTTCTTGCGTGATCAATTCCGTGTAAAGCGGTCAATTCGTGTCCAATCATGTGAGTTGCCCAATCATAAGCTACACCAGCTCTCAAGGTTCCATTTAAAGCCATTGTTGCGCACCACATTAAATTACTCGCTGCTTTATAATCAGCAGGGTTATCCATTACTTTTGGTCCAATTTCAATTAAAGTTGAAAGAATTCCTTCAGCAATTCGCTCTTGTAATAAGTTTTCAGATGGATAAGTCAAATATTGTTCTAAGGTATGCATATAGGCATCAACTATTCCGTTAGCAATTTGTCTTTTAGGTAAGGTTTTAACTACAGTTGGATCTAAAAACGAAAACTGAGGAAAACCTTGTGGTCCGCCCATGGTTCTTTTTTCTTTTAAACGACTATTTGAAATCACAGCACCTGAATTCATTTCTGAACCTGTTGCAGGCAATGTTAAAACTGTTCCAAAAGGAATTGCGTATTCAAATTTACAGCCTTTTTTCTGTGTTAAAACATCCCAAGGATTTCCATCATATTTTGCTGCAGAAACGATAAATTTTGTTCCATCAATCACAGAACCTCCGCCAATTGCTAAAACGAAATCAACTGGATTTGCTTTAATTTGTTCAACGGCTTTCATTAAAGTGTCATATTCTGGGTTTGCCTCGATTCCCGAAAATTCAACAACTTCGTAGTCTGACAATGCTTTCATCACTGCATCATAAACTCCGTTTTTCTTGATGCTTCCACCACCATAAGTAATCATTATTCTGTTACCTGCTGTTGCGTCTTTTATTCTTGCTGGAATTTGATCGTAAGTATCTTTTCCAAAGATGATTTTTGTTGGATTGTAATATTCGAAATTATTCATTTGGTATTTTTTATGTTTTTTAACTTGACTAAGGTAAATCCCTTGTGAAATTTTGCTCTGCTGTAATTGGCAGACATATAGAACAAGCTAAAGTGCTATTAGTTTTGTATTGCCACTAAAATAAGAATATTGAAGGTGGTAGAATGTTAAAATATACGAAGAGTTTGAGGGGTGGGATTTACGTGGGTGTTTGTGCTGTAATGGAACGCGGATGACACAGATACTTCGACATGCTCCGCAGAACTGCAAGCAGCGCGGATAATCACGGATTTTTTTTATTTAGATTACTGTTGCCAACTATTGTTCAAATCTTCTAATTCACTATTGATACATTTCATCATTAAAATGCAGTAAGACACTAACAAGCTTATCTACAATGTCCTGATCCCAATCACCTGTCCATAATGTTTTGGACGAACCATTTTCATCAATTCCAAATGACACTAAAAATCCAAAATCCATACTAAAATATGAAATGGAACCGAAATGTAAATGCCCCATTGGTCTCCAGATACGGCAGCATGAGAACCTTTCTTCTATAATTTTGTAAGTCTTATCTTCTATTTCAATCAGGAGTAACCTACTATCTATTTTCGGAGAGTTGTAAATCGACGAAGGTGTCAATTTTAAGGAATCGTGCTTTTCCAGCATGTAAGGTATCGTATAAGTTTTCTTTGGAATTAAAAGCGTGTCGTTTGGGCTTCTTGTTCGCGAGCCTTTTTGGTAGTAACTATAAAGATAACTGCTATCATTTAAAATAGTTATTTTCAAACTATCATATTCAGCAGTATAGATCCCACTTTCAACAGGATTCACTTTTAGATAAAATGCTTTATTGTAATTGGATATTCAATAATTGTATCCTGCAACTCGACTTCTGCTTTTTTAGATTGAACAATTGGATTAGAGCTGGAATATTCTTGAGTGCAACTTCCGAATAAAAACGATAATAGAATGATATGTTGAAATTTAATCTTCATTGTATGGAATTTTCATGTACATAAATCTACCGAAATCATTTCGCATTGCCATTCGAATGGTTCAGATATTCGAAGCTAAAATTCAATTAAGTGTATAACTAATAGCCTTATATTAAGATCACTTTAGGAGTTAATATCAAAATAAAAAAGCGATTCCCCATCCAACAAGTAGATAAAAGCCTACAGCATAACGCCTAAAGCCAACAGCATAACGCCTAAAGCCAACAGCTTAAAGCCTAAAACTTTATCATCTAATAATTCTTTCATACATAATCGATTCGTTGAAAAACTTTTCGAACTCTTCTTCTTTAGCATTTATTTGATGAGGAGTAAGTTCATTGTATATTTTAATCTGATTTGACAAATCATAAATCTTCTCTTCTAAAGAATCAAACAGTTCGCTAAGTACTTTTCCTTTATAATTAACGTAGACAGGGTTTCCATCGGGAAGATGCACTTTATGAATTCCGTTTGAACTAAGTTGATAACCGTCGGGAAAAAAGCAAGAATCGCATTCGAAAAGAACGTTTTTATTGAAATCATAGAGTGTTGTCGTTCTAGATGCCGTATCTATCAAGGTAAAATTGCCAAAAGCACTTGAAAGTATAGATTTGTATGAGAACCAAGAGGATTTCGAGTTTCCATTCTGATCTATTAATCGCTGATGTGAACCTGGATAACCATAAGAGTGTGCGGTTTTTTTGAATTGCGTCAAAACAAATTGATCATTCTCCGCTTTAGCAAATAAGCCTCTGTATGAATAATTGGTTGATTTCGAAGAATCATTTATTGGAAATGTTGCAAAAGGTGAAAAATCAGGAGTGTGGACGCGCAGTTCTCGATTTACCATATCGAAAATAGGGATGAAGTTATTGCCAGGCTGATGTCCTATACCTCCTCCTCCAAAAGACATTGGTGCATCACTTTCATCCGCTTCATGAACGATTTTTCCTGTAGAATCAATCAGATGAATCATGCTTGAATTTATCTCTTTTCCGAATGTCCGATAGCCTGCAATGCCAAAATCATTGAAATTACTCACATCATACAATCTTTCTCTATTCGTTTTTATTTCAAATACTTTATTTCCAAGTGTATCAATGAAATAGTAATCGTCGAGTACTCTGACTTTTGATCGGTTTGAATTAAACGGACAATCTGGTTCACGAACAACTCCTTGCGATATTGGAGTGAAAACATCAAAAGCCCTAAATTTTGGCTCAACAGCAATATTACCCAATTTATCAAGATAACCATATTGACCATAAGAAAGGCCAACATCAGCATGTAAACCCATAAATGGATATATAAAGAAGGTTCTCCTGTTGTTGTTCAATGTGCCAAATTCAAGCAAAAAAGCCACATCTTTAAATTGCAAAAGGGTATCAAATTGTGTGTTCACTAAAACGAAGTCACCTTTGTAAATATCAGTTCCTCTGTTAGTGTTTCCAAAATCTATTCTTGGATATGGAGCAAATCTTTTGCGGTTTGTTCTGATAACAGCAAAGCCATTTTGAAACTCTGGCTGTCTATTGATAAAGTCAGTTAACCGAACTCCCGTTTTTGAGAAATAAGCCTCTTGTCTTAAACTATCTCTAACGAGAATTAACCCATCTGAACAAGCGTAAGGCGGATAAACATATTCGAAGGGAATAACGATTTCATTTTTGTAATTGACAGCGCCATAATAACCATCTTTTCGACAAATGTTCACCCCTTCAGACCAGCGTCTTTTGAACTCACTATCATAATCTGGTGAAACAATCCATTCCCCTTCAACGTTCATCCATCCAGCTTTCCCATCTTTTAAAGCTCTAAAAACTTGGTGATCCATTTCAGGAATAACAGGTGTGTAATCAATAAAAATAGTATCGACAGCAGCTACAGTTGCATCAACTCCGTTTTTCATCTCAGACGAATTTTTAATCGATGAACATGACACTAGCAACAGTGAGATAAAAAATAAGGATATTGTATGGATGTTTGTTTTCAAGGGGATTTTGCTTTTTGTTAACTTAAACACAAGATAAATCTACTCAAATCATTTTAAATAGCCATACAACTCGTTCAGTTAGTCAAATTAAAAACTCAACATCAAAGCACTATATTAGCATCATGCTAAGAAAATCTCAAGAATCCAATTCAAAATAAAATAGCAATTTCCCATCCAACATGCAGATAAAAGCCAACAGCATATCGCCTAAAGCCAACTGCCAAAAAAATCAAATCGTTTCAAATAAATCTTTCATTGGACGGCGCACTTTTTTAAATTGCAGGCGGTAATCTTCTTCTGAGCGATATCCTAATGCAAAAATCACAACAGCATCGAGATTTTGTTTTGTAAAGCCCAATTCATCATTTAATTTTTGGCGGTTGAACCCTTCCATGGGACAAGAATCAATTTCTTCGATGGCACAAACAGTCATTAGGTTTCCTAAAGCAATATACACTTGATTGTCCATCCAAATTTTTTGTTGTTCTTCGGGAATCGACAAACTCACGCGCAAAGACTTATCATAGCTTTGCATTGCTTGGTGAGAAACCTCCATTTCATTGGCTGCTGCGGCTGTTTCAATAAAAGTATCAATGTCCTCTGGTTTAACATCTGTTTTTCTACACATTATAATTAAATGAGAGGCGTCCTCAATTTGAGGTTGATTATAAGCGATTGGAGTAATTTTCTTTTTAATATCCTCAGATTCCACCATCACAAATTTCATCAATTGTAAACCCATAGAAGTGGGCGTTAATTGCAAAGCTTTCTTCACTTTATTTATTTTCTCTTTCGATAACTTTTTTGAAGAATCAAACTTCTTCACTGCATACCTCCACTTTAAAGCTTCAATTACATCCATTTTTTGTTGCATTTGCTGATAATTTACAAAAATACTTTTTCACAATCGATAAAAGCACTTGATTGAAAACGAAATTCGGTTATATTTGTTCATTCTCATTTTTAATATTTAAATTATTCAAAAAAAATGGCAAACGATAAAACAGAAAAGACAAGATTCTCAGACGAAGAGTTACAAGAATTTAAGGAGATAATTGATAACAAATTAGTTGAGGCAGACGAAGATTTACAAATCTTAAAAAACACTCTTTCTTACAAAGATGATCACGGAACAGATGATACTGGACGTTCATTTAATATGATGGAAGATGGTTCTGACACATTATCTCGTGAAGAAATGGCTCAATTAGCTTTACGTCAAGAGAAATTCATTCAAGCGTTAAAAAACGCTTTGATTCGAATTGAAAATAAAACATATGGTATTTGTAGAGAAACTGGAAAGTTAATTCGCAAAGAGAGATTAAAATTAGTTCCACATGCTACTTTAAGCATCGAAGCAAAGAACGCACAAGACTCCTAAAAAGAATTAAGGTTTGAGAAAGCGTTATCTAATTACATTTGGCATAGTACTTCTAGTTTTGATCATTGACCAAATTGTTAAAATTTGGGTCAAGACTAATTTTGCTTTCGACGACCCTAGCGTTCCGTTAATCGGTGATTGGCTTTACTTGAATTTCGTTGAAAATCAAGGGATGGCTTTCGGAACACAATTAGGTGGAGGAATGTGGGGCAAATTAACGCTTTCTATCTTTCGTATTGTGGCGATTGGTGCAATTACTTATTACGTTCTCAAACAAATCAAGAAGCCAGAAGTTAAATTAGAATTTCTAATTGTTTCTGGGTTGGTCCTTGCTGGAGCTGCGGGAAACCTCTTTGATTCTATGTTTTATGATTTCATTTTCAGAGATTATTTTGACCCTTGCATTTCCTACAATCAAGTGGAAGGCTCGGGAATCTTTGAGGAATGTTCCTATTTTGGGTATACCGAAATGGTTGAAGTGCGGCACCGTGGATTTCTCTTTGGGAACGTAGTAGATATGTTTCAATTTAGAGTAACATGGCCATCATGGGTTCCGTGGCTTGGCGGTGGAGAGGTGTTTCCAGCAATTTGGAACGTAGCAGATTTTGCAATTTCTTGTGGAGTGATTTTAGTGTTACTTCGTCAAAAAGTGTACTTTCCAAAGAAATAAAATATTAGGTAGATTGAAAACTCTACTCGTTTTTTAATTTTATTTAGTGTCTGGTCGGAAACAGACACTATTTAGATTAGAAGTGGAAGGTGTACTTCTAAAATTTAATTTTCGAATCATAAAAGTGTGGCTATTGTAGGCAAATATTTTAGTTAGAAATCATTTTTTTCAACCTTCAAAAAAACAGAAATAATGAAACGTATAAATTTAATTATTGGTATAGTCGCTTTGAGTTTGGTTTTTACAAGCTGTAAAAGTGAAGGCAGTGAAAACGCTAACACAGATTCAAACGGAGAAACAGCTACGGATATCACTTCAATTGAGAATTTAGGTGATTTCATAGATTTTGATTTACGACCATACGAGCTCAATGCTTCGATATTAGTTCCAAAAAACGAAAGAGCAACAATCCATCATCAATTAGATACGTATGTATGGGATCTGAAAATGGGAAAACAAACCTACGTTACGATTAAAGACTGGGGAACATTAAATGGATTTGAAAAATACCTTGAAGAAATAGAAAACCTTCCTGAAACAATTGAATTTATAGAAAAGGGAAATAATTTCACTTTGTACACGCTTACTACTGGAACTAGCAAAGTAACGTATCACACAGCGGCACAACATGAAATTGATGGAATAAATTATCTATTCGAATCAAGTAGTAACGGACTATCTAAAGATGGCGTTGAACATGCTGTGATTTCTGTTAAGAGTGTTAAAGAGGTGAAGTGATAATTATATTTTCAAAGATTGGGGTGGGGTTAATGGATAAGGTTAAATTATTAACGAGATAGGGCCGGTTTTTTAATGATTAATTGGAAAGGAAACTACATTCCGATTTATGGTAATTAGTGAATTCAAAGAGTCCTCCCCCTGCCATCTTCCTGATTATCATCGGAAGGAGATGTTGTTAATCAGTACTTTATCTTTGGTGAAAATTCTTTAGACTGATAATGATCAATTCGTTTTATCTACTTCATTTTCTTTAAAAGCTGAGGGAATTAAATCTGGAATAATTTTTAAAATCAAGGGCAATAAGATCAATCCTCCTGGCAACATAAAAATTGCTAAAGCAGGCAATGACTTTGCTAAATCCTTAAATTGAGCCTTAACTTTCTCTTTTTCTTCTGAATCTAATTCATGTTGGAAAGATTTATTTACTAAATAAATGAGCTCCTTACTCTCTCGAAGTTCTTCAATGAATTTATCCTTATTTCTTCCCAAAATTTTAATCCAGCGTTTTGAAAAATTCCCATAAAGTTGCTCATAAGAAGAACGCTCTTGAAGAAAGGTAATTTGGTGGTTATTCTCCATTACAAAGCGCTCAATCATAATAATTGAACGTTCCATTTGTTCGTTTTCAACGTTGAGGTGCTTACACAATTTATAGAGGTAAACAATCTCCTCACTCATTGCCGACAAATCAGAATGAACAGTCAACACTGCCATATCTACAAGGTAGAACTTATATAAATCGTCATTTTGATCTGGCAAAACAATATCCTCTATGTACAGCTTTCCATCTGCTAAATTCTGCCTAAATTCTTTGCGGCTCGCATCATCCATATTTGCAGAAGCAAGATAAACTGTTAGAATTTGATCTTCATTTTCTGCTATTTTATGATCCACTCTTGACATCACCCCAATCGTATTTAAGGCACCAAGAACAAAAGAATCGTAACTTTCTTTGAGTTGTTTCTGATTGATTAAAAACGATCGAAAAGCAAGAACATCTAGATATACTAAGCTATTGTTAAGGTAATTTACCCATAATTGATTGCTAATGGTCTTCCTCAGGTGAACACGTCTTCTAAGAATACTTTCTAATTTTATTTGATTACTTTCTTTAAATAATAATTTGAGGACATTAATCGAAACTGTGTTGTTGTACTGCTCATAAAACTCTAGTAAAGCAGCAACAAACTCCTCCTTTTCTAAAGTTTTTCTTTCAGAAAGATATACTAGAATTAGGCATTCAAATAGAAGGAAAGTTGTTTTCTCATCTGTTGTCCACTTCGAAGTAGTTTCATTTTTAGAATAAAACAGAAAGTCACTAGGAAATCCAAAGACAATTCCAGAATTGAAAAACACATTGTGTAAAAAAGAAGCTTTTGAAATATAGGAAGGTTGGCTAACAGATTTTAAATCAATCACCCCCTCATCGATCAAAAAGAAATATTTATCAATCCAATTCTTGGCACCCGGTTGCATCATTATACAAAAATTCAGTAAAATTAAAGATAAAGATAGTTAATTCTCAACTTTAAATCTAAAGTTTACACAAATAAAAATGTTGTCTAAGCTTCTATCTTTTCTTATTATTGTAGCAGTTCTCTTAATTCAAACAAAGTCCGATGTATAAATTCTGGTTAATTATTGTTTTTCTCCTTTTTTCGACAAATGGTCATTCACAGAAAAAGATTAACTCACTGCCCTCTGAATTAATAGAGAGTTCTGCATTGGTGAAATACAAATGCTCTTTTCTCACGTTCAACGATTCAGGAAATGAAGCGAAAATCTTTGTTTTTAATAAAAAAGGTAAGGTCACACATACTTGTTTTATAAAAAACGCCACCAATGTAGATTGGGAGGCAATGGCCTATGACGGGAATGAGTTTTTATACATCGGTGATATTGGGAATAATGAAAACAAGAGAAAGGACTTAGCAATTTACAAAGTAAGAATGGAAGACGTGCTTCAAAAAGACACAGTAAAAGCAGAGAAAATTTCATTCCATTACCCTGAACAGAAAGAATTTCCCCCAAAAGAACCGAGTCTTTATTACGATGCAGAAGCATTAGTGGTTAAAGAAAATGTGTTGGGTGAAAATGAATTATTGATTTTTACCAAAAACAGAACAGTCCCTTTTGATGGAATTTCGAAAGTTTATTCTTTACCTATAAATCCAGGGAAATATCAAGCAAACCTAGTAACGAACCTGCATCTACCTGCTACAAATTGGCGTGAGGAGAGCATTACAGATGCAACACTCTACAATCAGGATGAATTGTATTTATTGACTTACTCCAAGGTGTACATGTACAAATATGAAAATCAAAAATGGGTTCAGAAAAAGGAATATTTACATGATTCTTGGACACAAAAAGAAGGAATTGCCGTGGATAGAAAGTTTATTTATTTGACCGATGAAAATGAATCGGGGATTTTTACAGGAAACTACCTTTATAAGTTAAGAAAATGATAGATTTTAAGAATATCGACACCGTAATTTTTGACATGGATGGAGTTTTAATTGATTCCGAACCAATGTGGAAAGCTGCGGAAATTAAAGTTTTCGCTACCATTGGAATAGATTTTATTGCAGTTGGAGGAGAAAAGACGGTCGGATTAAGAATTGACGAAGTTGTTGATTACTGGTATTCAAAATATCCTTGGAAAAATAAAACTAAAGCACAAGTAGTCGATGAAATAATGTCGGAAATGGTCAACGGAATTAAAGCCAATGGAAAACCAATGAAAGGCGTCATTGAAATCTTAGAGTTCTTCAAATCCAAAGGAATGAAAATTGGCTTGGCGAGTTCTTCTTATCAAGTTTTAATTGACACAAGCCTAGAAAAGCTAGGAATCGCCCATTTTTTCGATGTAACATTGTCTGCTCAAAATTGCACTTATGGAAAACCTCATCCAGAAGTTTACATTGAAACCGCAAAATTATTAAATAGCGAACCACAAAATTGTTTGGTCATCGAAGATTCTCTAAACGGAGTTATAGCAGGAAAAGCAGCGAAAATGAACGTGGCGGCTGTTCCAGACGGAACACATGATGTGTCGGAACAATTGAAAGTGGCTGACTTGAGGGTAGAGAATTTAAAAGAACTTTTGGTTCTTTTAAATTAGGGAGAGGAGCCGATAAATCGGCAGGGAGAGGGGAAAAAAAAGGGAGGGGGGAGAGTTTCTAGGGTGAGAATTGATTTTTCCTAATTGAAATATGTGTGTTTTTGATGAAATTTAGGATTGAATTTTAGGGTTAAAAAATTGAAACACGTTTCCTGAGTTTTATAATATTATGTTTTAAAACAATGTTGATTGATTTTGGGTGTTTAATAATTCAGATTTTTTTACAACGCCTATTTATTTTAATATGTGTAATTTTTCATTTCGTGTGATTTTTTATAACAAAATTTTTCATAACCTAGAGACGCACGGCCGTGCATCTCTAGGTTATGAAAAATGAATTTCAACATTTAAAAAACCCACATATTTTCAATATAAAAATGAATTTCAATATTAAAAAACACGTTTTAACGTTGAACAATCACGCACCCAAATTATTAAAACCACATCCAATATTTCAACTAAATTTCCAATCGAACGATTAAAAACCTTATAACCAAAACGTAGGGATTTATTAATTTGGAAGTCTAACCTCACACTAGAATCTCTCCCTGTCGATTTATCGGCATTCTCTCCCTGTTTTTCTGGATTCATCAAGAAAAACTACCCAAACACCTCATCCAATGCATTCTTAAATTGCTGTGCAGCATTTTCAAGAATCTCCTTAGTATGAACATAAGAAACAAACCCTACTTCGTACCCACTTGGCCCAACGTAAACATTACGCTCTAAAAGTGCTTTATGTAATTTCTTGAATGGTGTCATATCTGCGCCAATTTGTGCAGCGCTTCTAATTGTTGTACTATCAGAAAATGCAATCCAGAAAATTGAACCAATTGTAACCAAAGAGAAGTTATAACCCTTTTCTTTTGCATGAGCGTTTACACTATTTACAAAAGTTTGTGTACGCAACTCTTGATCTTCATAAAAGCCTGGCTGACTACAAACTGTTAATTGTGCAATTCCTGCAGACATTGCCACAGGGTTTCCACTCAATGTTCCCGCTTGATAAACTGGTCCATCAGGAGAAACACTTTTCATAATATGGTTTTTTGCTCCATAGGCTCCTACTGGCAATCCACCACCGATGATTTTTCCGTAAGAAACGATATCTGGAGTGATGTCATAATATTCCGCAGCACCAGAAAATGCAACACGGAATCCTGAAATCACTTCATCAAAGAACAATAAAACATCGTGAGCTGTACAGATGTCACGCAGTTTTAACAGGAATGATCTTTCTTGTAATAGAAGTCCATTGTTTGCAGGAATTGGTTCGATAATTACACATGCCAACTCATCAGCATATTTCTCAAAAGCCAATTCTAGAGCTTCAACATCATTCAAAGGAATAACGATTGTGTCAGCAACAACGTTTTCTGGAACCCCAGCACTTGAACTCACACCGAAAGTAGCCAATCCAGAACCAGCATTTACTAACAAAGCATCTGCGTGTCCGTGGTAACAACCTTCAAATTTCAAAATTTTATTTCTCCCTGTATATCCACGTGCCAAACGAATTCCTGACATTACCGCTTCTGTACCAGAGCTTACAAATCTAATTTTATCAATATATGGATTACGAGAAATAATAATTTCCGCAAGGTCACTTTCTAATTTTGTTGGTGCACCAAAACTGGTACCGTTCGCTAAATTATCAACGATATTTTTATGTACATCTGGGTAATTATGTCCCAAGATATGCGGACCAAAACTACAACAGAAATCGATGAATTGATTTTCATCTTCATCCCAAATGTAAGGACCTTTCCCTTTTTTTATAAATAATGGAGCGCCTTCAACAGCTTTAAAAGCACGTACCGGAGAATTTACTCCTCCAGGGAAGTAATTAAGCGCTTTTTCGTATAATTTTTCAGAATTTGAACGTTTCATTTAGAACAATTTTGATTTATCGCAAAGTTACTGATTCCTTAGGAGATTTGTGAGCTTTCCTTATGAATAATATTGGATTGAATGCCTGTTTTCCAAAAAAGGACTTTCACTTAAAAAATCAAATGTTTTTGCGAAGAGTATTTCTTTGAGAACAGTACTTTCCTCAATGGTGCTATTTGTATTTAGTGTCTGGTCGGAAACACCACAATATCAAAATTGCTTCTTTTGAGCCTATTTTGCTTTTTTTCTTGTCGGCTGATGCTAAGGCATCTCCTAAAGAAAGAAAAGTAAAATACTTCTCAAAATTATTTCAATTTCTAAAAATCGGCTGTTTCCGACCAGCCACTATTTATCTGCCATTTTTATACACATAAATACAATTATAGATTTTTATATCTGTATTTATCTATGGAATATTAGTACATAAATACAATTATAGGTTTTTATATTTGTATTTATCCTTCAAAAAAAAGATAAGTACTGATATAAGCGTGCCGGTAATTGATTGAGTTTTTATTTTAGTATTACATTCTCTCCAAACTTGTTTATTATGGTCAAGACATCAGATTGGAGCTCTAATAAACTAATTCCTGATACTTCAATTTTTGCTTTTAAAACTACCCTCACCTATCTACATTTTCTCAATTTTTTATAGAACGCTACTGTTTAATTTTATATTTTCGGATTCTATAATAAAAACACTCCAATAATGTCAAAATATCAAAATACGCTCGCTTTTGCACAAGAAAAAGACCAATTCGATCCATTAAGAAAGTGGAGAGATGAATTTTTTATTCCAGATTTTCACGAAAAGCCTGTGGTTTATTTCACTGGTAATTCTTTAGGATTACAACCTAAAAGAACGCAAAGCTACATTCAGCAAGAATTAAATGATTGGGCAAAATGGGGTGTTGAAGGACATTTTGACGCAAAAAATCCGTGGTTTTCTTACCATGAATTACTCACAGAAAAAGCAGCGAAAATTGTTGGAGCAACCAACAAAGAAGTGGTGATAACGCACTCTTTAACTACGAACTTGCATTTACTGATGGTTTCTTTTTATAAACCAGAAGGAAAACGCATCAAAATTTTGTGTGAAGGAAAAGCGTTTCCATCAGATCAATATGCATTGCAATCACAAGTAAAGTTTCATGGTTATTCGATAGACGAAGCAATCGTTGAAATCTTTCCAAGGGAAGGAGAGCATTTGATTAGAAATGAAGATGTAATTTCTAAAATTGAAGAATTAGGTGACGAACTAGCAATGGTGATGATAGGTGGAATGAATTATTACACTGGTCAGCTTTTCGATATGAAATCGATTACCGAAGCCGGTCATAAAGTGGGTGCAAAAGTAGGATTCGATTTAGCTCACGCAGCAGGAAACGTAGAACTTTCTTTACACGATTGGAACGTAGATTTCGCCGCTTGGTGCACCTACAAATATTTGAATTCTAGTCCAGGTGGTGTTGCTGGATTATTCGTTCATGAAAAACATGTTACCAACGACGATTTACCTCGTTTTGCAGGTTGGTGGGGACATGATAAAGAAACACGATTTAAAATGCAGCCCGAATTCCAACCTATTCAAAGTGCTGAATCTTGGCAGTTGAGTAATGCTCCAGTCTTAGGGATGGCAGCGCACATGGCATCATTGGATGTTTTCGATGAAGTTGGAATGGAAGCCATTAGCAAAAAAAGAGATGATTTAACAGCATACTTAGAGTTTGTGATTCAAGAAGTTTCAAAAGAATCAGATAATGCAAACTTCGAAATCATTACACCAAATGTTCCAGCAGAAAGAGGTTCTCAACTGAGTATTTTAGCACATGGACAAGGAAGAAGCTTATTCGACGCAATGGCGAAAGAAGGGGTTGTAGCAGATTGGCGTGAACCAAACGTAATTCGTGTGGCTCCTGTTCCACTTTATAATTCTTTTGAAGATGTTTATCGCTTTGGGGAAATCTTAAAAGCAAGCGTTTTGTAATTATGTTTTATGATCGGATAAGAATCGGATGATGAATTCTTAGTGGTTTTTATTCGATAGCTTGTACTTTATTGCTCTGTTTTAGGGCTGTAATAATTGGGAGTTTTGATTACAATTCTATTCATTGGAAATGCAATATATTGATCTAGTAAATACTTCTAAAATTAAGATGAGTTAATGTTTTCTTTTTGCTTTAAAATGACTATTTTGTAGTAAATAAGCATAAAATATGAAATCATATAAACCGAAAGTTCTACTTCTTTTAATTGCTCTTTTCGTAGCGCATTTTAATTATGCTCAAGACAGCATCCCTCTTAGTTTGAGTACTGCTATTGACATGGCGTTGAGCAAGAATATAGATATTACAATGGCGGATTATCAGGTCAATACTTTAGAGTATGCAATGAAGGAAGTCAATGGGAGTTTTTTACCTAAACTTTTTGTCAATGCCAATTACAACAGAAATATCAACCAACCTGTAATCTTTTTACCTGAGGGCTTTGGAATGGGTGGGCCAACAAAACTAGGATCAAACAATGACTATAGAGCAGCTTTAAATCTTGCGCAACCTATATATTCTCATTTCAACATCAACAATAAAAAGTTGATGGAAAACAGATTTAGTTATCAGAATGAAATAAGGAGAGAAACACGACAAAAAGTGGTGAATGCTACCAAAAAGTCATATTTCAATTATTTGATCGCTCAAGAGATTGTTAAAGTTCAAAAAACGCAATTAGAAAACGCAGAACAAACTTTATTGGACATAGAAAAAAGACGACGACTAGGGACCTTAACAGACTATGACTATACTGCAGCAAAGGCTCAATTTACTCAGGCAAAAAGCAGTTTATTGGAAGCCCAAAGTACGATAATGCCGTTAGCTAACAGTTTGAAGCTTATGCTAGGATTAAAAATGGGCGACAATTTAAAACTAACAAAACCAGTAGAATTACTGCAAAACGAACTTGTTTTAGAAGTTAATCCCACTAAAGTTTTAACTGAGAACAGTACGTTAAGACAATTGGAACTTGACATTGAAGTTAAGGAAAACCAGATAACCTTGGCGAAATCAGCGTTCTTCCCTACGCTAGATGCTGTTGGGGTTTATAATTATCAGGCACAAGCGGATGATTTCCGACTTTCTGAATACCAATGGGTAAACACCAGCTATGTAGGATTACAATTACAAGTGAGTATTTTCAATGGTAACATCACAAAAAATAAAATTCAGCAGGCCAAAATAGCTAAATATATTTCTGAAGATCAAAGAGAATATACAACAGAAGCACTTCAAATGCAACATCAAGAATTGCTCTCTCACCTCGATTTTAGTAAACAAAAAATTGAAGTTCAATTAGAAAACATGGAATTGACTGAAGAAGCATTAAGACTAGCAAATAAACGGTATGAATTGGTAGTGTTTCTCTAATTGTTGGAGGAGTTGGAATTATGAATATCATGTTGGTATCAGTTACAGAACGCACCCGTGAAATAGGAACACGTTTGGCCCTTGGCGCAAGAGAAAGTGATATCTTAACCCAGTTTTTAATCGAAGCGATTACTTTGAGTTTGATTGGAGGTATTCTTGGAATTCTTCTTGGGGTTATAGGAAATCAATTGGTTTATCAATTTACAGGCTTTAAAATTCCAACCTCTATGTATTCAATATTAATTGGTTTTGGATTCTCTGTTTTTATAGGAGTTGCTTTTGGATATTTCCCAGCAAGAAAAGCAGCAAAACTAAATCCAATTGATGCTATACGATATGAATAGAAAGGAGCACTAAATGGATAAAAAGTTGCATAAACAACAGTAAAACAGAAAATATGAAACCAAGAAAGAAATTAAAAAAACTAACATTGACCACAGTTCTCTTTGTATGTGGTTCTATTCTTTTTCTATTTTGGTTTGATCAAGCATATTTAGAAAAAAGCAAGGAAGGGACTTCACCAGCGTTAAATCAAAAACTTTTAGTAATTACGCAAAGCAGTCCTTTTAAAGATTCTATTAAATCTAGGGTTTTGGAACATTACAAATCTACTGATCTAATAATAGAGTATATTGATGTAAAGGAATTGGCAAAACCCGATGTTAAGAATTATGATGCTGTACTCATTCTTCACCGATGGGAAGCTGGTGCGCCATACAAGTCTCTTCAAATATTTATGGAGAATAATCAAGAAGCTAAAAGTAAAATGGTCATACTCACCACCTCATGGAATGGACTTGAAAAAATGGAAAATATAGATGCGATAACCGGAGCCTCTATCCGAGAAGATATTCCAGTTTTTACAGATAGAATTGTTAAAGAACTTGATCAACTGCTCAAGAATAAACGATAGAATTACAACAACTTATAAAAGGGAACAGAAAAGTAGATATGACTTTATTGGCTTTTATTGGATGTTTATTTAGTGAGTAAACCAGAAAACATCCACACCTTTAGAAGGTGAACTTATTCACAACTGAACGCCAGTCGCGTAAGTAAAGCCCTATAAACATGAAAATTAAAAATATACTAGCCGTGGTAGCTTTGACCACGGTTGTTCTTACATCTTGTAAAAAAGATGATGTTCTTCCTTCAAAACCATCTGATGGAGGAAATAATGAACCCATCACAAATGTAATTACAGAGCAAAACACAGAGCATTTACCAGTAAATCTTGCTTCGGCAGGAGATTATGTGATATTAGCAGGGTCACAAGTTTCTAATGTACCAACATCTTCAATTACTGGGAATATTGGATTAAGTCCAGCAGCTGGAACTTTCCTTACAGGGTTTTCATTGGTTTTACCTCCGGGAGGTTCTGAATCAACATCGGCACAAGTGACAGGTAGTTTATATGCATCCAACTATGCTTCTCCTACTCCATCGGTTTTAACAAGTGCAAAAGGAGATTTGACAAGCGCATATAATGACGCTGCAGGAAGAACAGCAACAGATATGGTTCTTTTAGCAGGCAATATTGGTGGATTAACACTTACTCCAGGTTTGTATAAATCAAGTGGTTCTCTAGAAATATCCTCTGGTGATTTAACTATTGATGCGAAAGGCAACCCGAATGCTGTCTTTATTATACAAATCGCTTCTACCCTCGAATTAACATCTGGTAGAAAGATAATTTTAAGTGGCGGAGCTTTAGCTTCAAATATTTTTTGGCAAGTTGGTACCTCAGCAACATTAGGAACAACTTCTGTTTTTAAAGGAACTATTATGGCAGACCAGTCTATCTCATTAAAAACAGGAGCAACTGTTGATGGGCGTTTGTTAGCAAGAATTGCAGCTATTAGCCTTGAAGGGAACACAATTGTAGAACATTAAACAATTGTGTAACATTTCATTTTCCGAATGCTGATCCTAAAGAAATAAAAACTCAGAATAACTTTACCCCAGTTAGCAAATGCTTTCTGGGATATTTTGTTTTATTGCATAATAGAAAGAACAATTAGTGGTTTTAATTAAAAAAATTGAAGATTGAAGTCATCATTATGTCATTTTTTACTACTACTTTTCGTGCTGTTTTATAACAGAAATAATTAAAGTGATTGTAAATTTTATTTAAAGAAAAAAAGTATAAATATGATTAATAAAGTTGGTGTTTTAGGTTTAGGGAAAGTGGGTAGTCTTGTGGCTACATTGTTAAGTTCTAAATATATAGTAGAAGGCATGGATCAGGCTGAACCTGATGAGAAATTCCCTTTTAAAATTATTAAAGGAGATGTTTCTAAAGATGAAACTATTCGCGAATTTCTAAATAATAAGCAAGCAGTGGTTTCTTGTTTGCCTTACTTTCTAAATATCAGAATTGCTCAAATAGCTGCTGATATGGGTGTACATTACTTCGATTTAACTGAAGATGTTCCTACGTTGAATGCTATTCGTGGAATGGCAAAAACCAGTAAAGCTGTAATGGCTCCTCAATGTGGTTTAGCTCCAGGCTTTATCGGAATATTAGGAGCAGGATTGTACAACCAGTTTTCTGAAATCCGTTCTGTAAAATTGAGAGTTGGTGCGCTACCTCTTCATCCAATGGGACAATTGGGTTATAGTTTCACTTGGAGTGCTGATGGAGTAATCAATGAGTACATCAACGATGCTGAAGTAATTCACAATGGTGAACGCAAAATGGTGAGCTCCCTCGACGATGTAGAATCTATCAATATTAACGGTCGCCAATACGAAGCGTTTTCTACTTCGGGTGGTTTAGGAACAATGTGTGAAACTTTAGATGGTAAAGTGGATACATTAAACTACAAAACCATGAGATATCCAGGACACCGTGATGCAATGAAATTATTGCTTTATGATCTACAATTGAAAAATGACAGAAACCTAGCGAAAGAAATCTTGACCAATGCTTTGCCTTTAGTAGATGAGGATATAATTCTTGTTTATGCAGCTGTAGAGGGTAAAATTGATGGTCAATTGAGAAGAAAAGAATTCAGCGAATCATACAGAAACATAGAATTAGACGGTAAAGACTGGAGAGCAATTAGCTGGACAACAGCATGCAGCATCTCAGCTGTTTTAGACTTGGTTTCTGAAGGAAAATTACAGAACAAAGGTTTTATTAAGCAAGAAGAAATTCCTTTTGATTTATTCATTGAATCGCATTTTGGCTCGATGTATGAGAAATTTAAAGACAAAAAATAATCAATTACGAACGGCTTTAGTCCTCAGCCAGGATAATTACGAATTGTGAAGGGTGATGTTTATAATTTCAATGAAACCGTTAAATTAGTTTGATGAGACATTGTAGGGACACTGTGCAAACTTAGCGAGGTGATCTCACGACCAAAGGGAGCAAACGTCCTTACAATACATTCTTACAAAAGAATAAAGAGAAGAAAGTAACATGAAAATTGGTTTAGTATTATCTGGAGGTGGAGCAAGAGGTGCCGCACATATTGGAGTTTTAAAAGCATTTGAAGAATATGGGGTTTATCCTACGCACATTGCAGGCTCGAGTGTTGGAGCAATTGTAGGTGCAATGTATGCAAAAGGAATTCATTGGACAAAAATGCTAGAATTCCTAAAAGAAACCTCCGTTTTTCATGCTAAAAGATATGCTTTTAGTAAACCCGGATTTTTAGATACGGATAAGTTTTATGATGATCTAAAAAACTACTTCCCAATAGATAATTTCAGTGATTTAGCTAAACCTTTATTTATTACCGCCACAGATATATTAACTGGCGATTTAAAGATTTTTAATGAAGGTCAGCTCATTAGACCCATCATTGCTTCATCTTCATTTCCCGGAGTTTTTACACCAACAGAAGTAGATGGTTCTTATTATATAGATGGTGGAGTTTTGAATAATTTCCCCGTTGAACCACTCACAAATTCATGTGATAAAATTATAGGGGTTTTTATAAACCCACTAAAGCAAATTGATATTCAAGAACTAAAACACTCTTATTCTGTAGTAACAAGAGCTTTAAAAATAAGGGCAACTTCAGATTCAATTAGTAAATTTGGCATCTGTGATTTTGTGATTTCTCCTGTAGAATTAGGCGAATATGCTGTTTTTGAAATGAATAATATTGACGCCATTTTTAAAGTAGGTTACGAAGCAGCTATTAAAAGCTTGGAGGAAAACATTTACAAAAAGTTAAAATAAACAGCTTTAGGAAGTATTTTAGACAATTTGCAAAAAGTACTTTTAGACACCTAGACAGTCTAAATTTGATTAAAACAAAAAAAACGGGATGATCTTTATGATTTCATCCTGTTTTCTCATGTTTTCACTATAACAAACTTGTGTTTTCTATCGAATTCACATCTTTATATTGCGTTTAATTTATCTAAATTAATCTAGTTTGCACTAAATGATTTAAATCCGCTAATTAAGTAATTGCAACCTCTTTTTGAAGTTTCCAATAAGAATAATAAGAAAGAGTCAACGTAGTTACTGCAAAAACAATCAACCCATAAGAATGATAACCATTTGAAACATGGGCAATTAAAGCAGAAATAAGGTTGATTGCAAATCCTGCATAGGCAAGTCCTTTAAATGTTTTAGGTATAAAAGGCAATAGTATAGCTAAAACACCCAAAACTTTGAAAACAGCCAGTTGTATTCTAAAGGAGTCTGCGGGGAAACCAAAGTGGGTAAACGCTCCTTTCATTTCTTCTGATGTAAGGTATCCATAAGCGCTGAACAGCATAAAGGCAGAAAACAAGCCTGTTGATATCCAAAATATTAATTTGAAATTTTTCATGTCTAATTTGTTTTTTGATTAATTATTTGGGTGCAAAGGTAATGGAAACCAACTTTACAATAGCTATGCCTTTCCTTTTAGAAACTGATGTCCTATAGGAAACCAACAGCTCTTTTTGTATTCTTGAAAATACTGATATAGGATTAAATAAACAGGCTCTATAAGGATTTGTGTGGGTGCAATTGAATAATGAATTTATATCACTTTCATTTACATTAAAAAGTCACGACTCATCATGAATTATAGTCATGTTCTGCACTCAGAGTTGAATTAAAAA
>Ga0265293_10002804_pt1 | contig 33796 bp, 25 predicted proteins | sample Munlanlewell138R_FD_192505 | JGI IMG/M metagenome (GOLD analysis project Ga0265293, IMG submission 192505) | Leachate microbial communities from a municipal landfill in Southern Ontario, Canada - Leachate well 138R | ecosystem: Engineered > Solid waste > Landfill > Unclassified | place: Canada... | reverse complement strand
CTGGAACTCCAGCTGTTCCGGCGTGTAATTCCAATCCAAACTTCCCTCCCATACCTCTCGCCCGCGCCGCCCAAAGCCGCCTCAGGTCAACGCGCAAATCACAACTCTCAACCGCAACTTGACGATCCTAGCTACCGCCACACCCATCCTCCGATAGGAACGCATGCCAGAAGCCCAGAACTCCCGCCGCAACCGCAAATAGAGCAAACAAACCCTATGCCGCAGCCCTCTCGCCCTTTGGGGGGGAAGCCCGATTCCGAAAGGGCCATGCATGTGGGAGGGCCCGTCGGGCACGGGCACTCCCACAATGTCTATGAACCGCATCTGGATGAACATTGACCACATTTTTAGCGATCCGGTGTCATCACCCCGCGCCATCGAACTTCGGATCGTTCAGTGGCCCTATGCGTGACTAACAGCCGGCGTGGCTCCGAACCTCGCCCATTCCGGATAATCTCCAAGCCGGAAAAGCAGAGCGGCACCGACAAAGCAACTCGGCGCGGCGAGCAGATAGAACAGTTGGTACGACTGCGAGGCATCGTATGCCATTCCACCTAACGTCACCCCCACACCCGCCCCAAGGGTGAAGAAGCTCAGAATGAAACCATAAATCTTCCCGAAGTTGCGCGGGCCTGCATAAATACTGGTGAGCATGGCTGCGACTTGCATCTTGGCGCCACCTGTAAAGCCGAGAACGGACACTGCAATTGCAATGACGCTCGATGAGCGAAACGGTGTATCGAGCATCGCACAAAATGCGATACCCATCGTGCCCAGGGCGAGGGCGCCAATGCTGCTGGGATTCCATTTCTGCATTGCCCAACCCATGCTGAATTTACCAATAATGGTTGTTAGCCCGAACAGAGCTGCCAGCTGGGCGGCCTGTTCTCGCGAAAACCCGGTCTCGGTCAGCATCGGGACTCTATGTACGAAGACTGCTGCGCCGACGGTCATAATAATGAGGGTAGCTAGGGCGATCCGAAGCAATGGGATGCTGGTCAATGCTTGCCTGACCGAAAGGCCTGGTAGCATGTCTGGCTGACCGTCCTTCAATTCCCTCCGAACCGCGGAAGGAATGTGAAGAAAGAAATAACATGATACGAAGGCGAGCACTCCTAGTCCGATGGACAGGCTGGCAAATGCGATTCTCCAGCCAAAACTGTCGGTCAGCCATTGCGTCAGTGGCGGCAATACCATCGCGGCGGCGGACATCCCGCTGAGAGCGAAGGCAAGAGCCAAGCCTTGTCCGTGCTTAAAGGTCGCGACAATCGCAGACGTCCACACGGTCATATTCGGGAACGCAATTACAATGCCGAGGAATGTCCACAGCGCTAGCCACAGCACCGTTGAATTGGTCGCCAAGGATATAGAGGTAGCGGCGATCATTGTCACGATAAGACCGGGAAGCGCGACACGACGCCCCCCGAACTTATCGACGAGCGCGCCTACCACCGGCGCCATCGGGACCATCAATATAGAATGAAGGGTCAGCCCGGTGGTTACCTGGGTAACGTTCCACCCGAATTCGGCTCTCACAGGGTCCATCATCAAGCCGAACGCCTGAAATGGCATTGCGCTAAAGAAAGAACCCACGAAAACAGCCATGGCAAGTGGCCAGTAAATTCGCCACTCTTGTGCAGCGGGCGAGCTTTCCTTTCGCATATCTCTTGGCTCCCGGAATAATGAAAATGAGTTATGCAATATATTATGTATTATTGACGCGAGATCATCTGGGATTTTATCGTTCCAAGAGTCTGTTCGCCATTTCGCCAGCATCCGGCCTTCAATGCGCCGGTGGGTCATCTTATCCCGCCGTAGACTGTTAGCGCGCCTATCGAACGGCAGGTGTAAGGCTGCCGGTGTCGCGGAAGGTCTGGATAGTAAAGAATTTGGAGAGGTGCTGGGTATGCGTTCGGTGCAGGTCTGGGTTATGGTGCTCTTTGGTGGAGGACTGGCTGCCACCGTTGCCATGGCGCAAGTTCGTGAAGCGCCAGCTGCAAGGTCACCGTCTGCAGATTATCTAGCGCAATGTAGTGCCTGCCATGGCGCATCTCTCGAGGGAAGTGGCGCACCATCCCTGAAGGGCGTCGCATTTGTGAAAAGGTGGGAAGCCGCTGGGCCTGACGGTCTTGCGGAGTACATACAGAAAACCATGCCTCCGGGGGCCAGCTCGCCTATGAATTTGGCAGAAGCGCAAGGCCTTGCGCGTTACATTATGGAGCAAAATGGGGCCGACGGTGTGGCGGGGAAGGAAGCGACTGCCAAACTCGTGGGATCGCAAGGAAGCGACGAGATCGCCAAGGCGGAACAAGAGCGGTTGGCGGCGATCGCCTCAAAGCTGACACCCGTTACCGATGCAATGCTTCGCAAATCTGCCGGGGACGATTGGCTGGTCTGGCGCGGTAATACCGATGCGACGGGTTACAGCGAACTGAGCCAGATTGATCGTTCGAACGTTTCGCGGCTCAGGATGGTCTGGAGCAAGTCTCTGGGTCCCGGCTCGAATGGCGTTGCTCCGCTGGAACACGATGGTGTCATCTTCATCCATGCCGGCGGTCATATCGCTGCACTCGATGCTCTCACTGGCGATACCATTTGGAAGCGGCAGAGTGCTGCCCCTCCGCGCCGGTTAACTCAGCCGCGAGGCTTGGCTCTATATGGCGATGCAGTCTATGCCAGCACAGTGGGTAACCATGTTCTGGCTCTCGATTCTCGAACTGGTGACCTTCTGTGGGACACTTTCCTTGGTGATCAAGGGGTTGTCACGGCTGCACCGCTTGTTGCCAATGGCAGGGTGTTCCAGGGCGTCGCCAACTGCGCCCGCACCGGCCTCAAATGTTATCTCGTCGCGCTCGACGCAAAGACGGGGAGCGAATTGTGGCGGTTCCAAACCGTTCCTGATGACAAGGCCCCGGGTTCGGAAACCTGGGGAGGCGCGCCCGCCGCGGAGCGCAGTGGCGCGGGGGTGTGGACGGCGCCCAGCTATCGCTATGAAGACGATCGTGTCATCTTCGGGACGGGCAACACTTATGCGGTTAGCACCATCCTGCGCGCGAACCCGAAGAAGCCCGCCGCGGCGCTCTATTCCAACACAACCCTGAGTCTCGACGCGGGGACAGGCAGGCCGAACTGGCATTTTCAGCACGTGCAGGGCGATGTCTGGGACGAGGACTGGGCTTTCGAGCGTATGCTGATCCCCGATCCCAAGGGCAGCGGCCGGCAAGTCACGATCACCATGGGTAAGCTTGGTATCATTGATGCGCTTGATCAGAAGTCGGGGAAATATCTCTGGTCCTATGACTATGGCATCCAAGATCTGGTGACAAACATCGACCCCAAGACCGGCGTGAAGACGTCTGACGCGAGGAAAATCCCATCCGCCAATTCGATGACGAGTGCCTGCCCCTATGCTGGCGGCGTGCGCAACTGGCCGGCGACGGCATATGATCCGGAGCGCAAACTGCTCATTGTTCCCGCTTTGGACAGCTGTATGGAACTCAAGATCGATGAATCCAATCCCAGTGGTGGATTGTGGAGTCCCACTCCGCGGTCGGGTTCGGAAAATCGGTTTGGTCGCACAACTGCCATCGACCTGACGACCGGTCGCAAGGCATGGGACGTAGCTGAGCGCTCTCCCCTCGCATCGGCAGCACTGGCCACCGCCGGCGGCTTGGTATTTGTCGGGACTCGCGATCGCTGGTTCCGCGCGCTGGACAGCGCCACTGGTAAAACCCTGTGGCAAACACGACTTGCCGACACTCCGAACGCCTTTCCCATCACCTATTCGGTGAACGGCCGGCAGTTTGTTGCGATCGTCACGGGGGCGGGAACCTACGTCGATGGGTTCGTTGCACATCTCACGCCGGAAATCGAACCTTCGACGGGCGATCCAACCCTTTGGGTCTTTGAGGTAAGCGAGCCTTAAATCTTCACGCCGCTGGCTGAGTTGCGGTTCCAACAGTGACACGAACCTGATGGAAGCCAATAACTAACTGTCGTTTTCACCGGTAATAAAAACGGGAGACATGGCTTTGACCAGTTCCACCATTGACGTCCTCCTGGACGAACGAGAAATTGCGGAACAGCTCCTCAATTACTGTCGCGGTGTCGATCGGCTCGATCGCGTGCTGCTGGCGTCAGTCTGGCACGCAGACGGTACGGTCGTTCACGGCGCAGACGGAAGGGTCAGGCCCGTCAGCGAAATCATCGAGGCTCTAATAGCCCAGCATGAGATCCTGATCTTCCACCACCACAATCTGACCGACCCACTTATCAGAATCGCGGGTGACCGGGCTGTAAGTGAGGCCTATGTGATTGCGGTCCGTCGCAAGGGCATCGAGGGGAGCGGCACGGAAGGTCCTTGGCGGGACGAACATCTGCGTATCCGGTTTCTCGATCGATGGTCTCGACGTAACGGACGCTGGGCTATCGATCATCGCATAATTATACCCACACTTGCCTGGGAACAACCTTCCTCGGGCGTGACCGGGGGGCTCTCGAGGCGGGATCGCACTGACCCAGTCTATGACCACCTGGCCAGTCTGGGTGGCGAAGGGGTTTTCGCTACACGCGCGAAGGATGTGTCGGAACTGCGGGCGGAACGGGATATCCGTCGTCAGCTCGCAACATACTCGCGAGGGTTGGATCGCTTCGATCCCGACATCTGGAAGACCTTCTGGCACACCGATGCCACCCTGCGCTACGAGGCCGTGGCGCTGGACGCGGTGGCGCACGACATTCCACTGACCATGACCCTGGGCCACTATCCCTGGGCCGCCCACCAGCACCAGAGCACCCGCGCCGCGATCCGGGTCTGCGGCGACCGGGCGGTGAGCGAGACCATGAACTTTTCCATGTTGCAGGGTTACCTGGACCCGTCCGGCAACTCGGTGCAGGATCACTATCGCGGGCGCTATCTCGATTGCTGGGAGCGGCGCGAGGGCCGTTGGGCGATCAGCCGCCGCTTCACCCCGCGCGGCGCCGTGTGGCAGCAGGCGGTGAAAGCGCAGGTGGGACCCTTCATGCGGCGCGACCGTTCGGACCCCTCCTATGCCCTGCTGGCTTCGCTGGAGAAGGGCGAGGCGGACGACCTGGCGATCCTGACGGGCGAGCAGGCGATCCGGGACCGGATGCGTAGCGTGTGCCATGCCCTGGACCGGCTGGATGCGAACCTGCTGCAATCGGTCTGGTGGCCCGGCGGACGGCTGGTCGATCGTATCCGCGCGCTGGACGGCCCGGCGAGCGAAGGGAACCGGCTGCTGCTGGACGAACTGGCGGGCCTGGCCGGTAGCGTACACCTGACGACGCTGACGGCGATCGACATCGCCGGCGACCGCGCGGTGAGCGAGACCTATTTCGAGAATTCGCTGGTTCCACGCCTGGGATCGGACGGCACCACCGCCGTTCGCCACGTGCGCGGGCGCTACCTGGATCGCTGGTCCTGCCGCGAGGGGCGCTGGGGCCTGGAAGAACGGGAGATCCTGATGGACTTCGCCTGGCAGCAGGAGATCGCGGACGGAGACCTGCGGCATCTGCCGAGGCGCGAGCCTGCGAACCCTTCCGGCGACCTGTTCTCCGGCCCGTTCGCCTTGGCCAGCCCGGTTGGCGGCCGCGCGACCCCCGCACCATAGAGAGGGAACTGATGGTACAGTTGGCGCCGGTTGGCACCTATCACATGCCGGACAGTCTGGCGGAATGTCTCGACCGCGTGGCGGACGGGGGCGACGGTCTTGTTGTCCTGGCCGGCGGGCAGGCGATCCTGCCCTTGCTGAAGAACCGGTCGCTTCGCCCGGAAGTGTTGGTGGACCTGTCGGCCGTGGCCGAACTGCGCCGGCGGGAGATCGCGGCCGACGGTACCCTGATGCTGGGCGCCATGCGCCGGCACCGCGAGCTTTACGAGGACCGCGCGATCCAGTCCGGCTGGTCGGCGCTGGCCGATGCGGCGGCCGCAATCGGCGATCTCCAGGTCCAGAACCGCGGGACGATTGGCGGCAATCTTGTGTTCGGCACCGTGCTGACCGATCTGAAGCAGGTCGTCATGTGCCTTGATGGGCGGCTGCGCGTGGTTGGCCGGTCCGGCGTTCGGGAGGTTGCGGCCCGCGCGCTGTTCGGCGATCCGGGCCATGCCCTGCTGGAGCCGGGCGAGCTGCTGGACAGCATCGCCCTGCCGCCCCTGCCCGAACGGTCGGGCAGCGCCTATCGCAAGTTCGGCATCACGACCAACGGCCGGCCGGTGATCGGCATCGCGGCCGCGCTGACCATCGGCGCCGACGGTATCTGCACCGGGGCGAGTATCGTGGTGGGCGGGCTGGTGCCCGCGCCGTGCGAGGCGCGGATCGCGGCGCAGGTGCTGATCGGCCAGGCCATCGACGAGGATGTCATCGTCCATGCCGCGCTGGCGGCGGCGGACGAAATCAAGCCGCAGTCCGACGCCCGGGCCTCTGCATCCTATCGCCGGCAACTGGTCCGGGCGATCGGGCGCGAGGTTCTGGGCCAAGCCTGGCAGCGCGCAATCGGGAGGACCTGCTAGACCATGGAAAACGCAGTTTCGGTGACCGTCAACGGACGGGTGCATGACAAGACCATTCCGATCCGCATGCTGCTGGTCGATTTCCTGCGCGACGAGCTGGGCCTCACGGGGACGCACGTGGGCTGCACCTATGAGGGGCGCTGCGGTGCCTGCACGGTGGTGGTCGATGGCCGCGCGACGAAATCGTGCATGATGCTGGCCGTGCAGGCCAACGGCTGCCGCGTGGTCACGGTGGAAGGGCTGGAGAATTTCGGCGGCGGGCCCGGCGCGCTTCACCCGATCCAGCAGGGCTTCTGGGAGCGCCACGGGCTTCAGTGCGGCTATTGCACCCCCGGCATGATGATGACGATCTTCGACATCTTGGCGACCAACGTGCGCGAAGGCGCGCCGGAGCTGACCGCGGAGGCCATCCGCCAATCGCTGGTCGGCAATATCTGCCGGTGCACCGGCTACAGCCACATTGTCGAGGCGGTGCAATCGGCGGCGGCCCAGCTGCGCGCCATGGCACCGGAGGAACGCGCCGCCTGGTTCGACACCGCCCGGCTCGGGGAGGTGCGCGCATGAGCGGGATGAATTCGCCGGCCGAGGCCATGACCGGGCCATGGGTAGGCCGTCCGATGAAGCGCAAGGAAGACCTGCGCCTCATTCGGGGCCAGGGCCAGTACCTGGCCGACCTGAAGCTGCCCGGCATGGTCCATGCCTTCTTCGTGCGCTCCAGGCAGGCCCATGCGCGGATCAAGGCGATCGACGTCAGCCGGGCGCGGGTCGTGCCCGGCGTGGTGGCCGTGTTCACCGGGACCGACCTGCTCAAGCTGGGGATGCGCGAGCTGCTGATCCCGCCGCTGGTCAACGAACTGCCCGGCACACTGCGCCTGCCCCCCTCGATGCCGCTGGCGGTGGACAAGGTGGTGTTCCATGGCGAGCCAATCGCCGTGATCCTGGCCGAGAGCAAATATGCCCTGGAAGATGCGGCCGATCTCGTCGTCATCGATTACGAGCCGCTCCCGGTGGTCACCACGGTCGAGCAGGCTTTGGCTGACGACGCCCCGCTCGTCTATGAAGACTGGCCCGATAATATCATCTATCGCGAGAAAATGGGAGGCGACGCTTCGGACGCTTTCGGCAAAGCGGATATAGTTGTCACGGAGCGATTCGAGGTGCCGCGAACAGGCGCCAGTCCTATGGAATTGCGCGGTGTGCTCACTCAGTGGGACGATCATTCCGGCCTGACGCACTGGACTACGACGCAAAGGCCACACCTGCTACGGCAGGCGATATCCCAGGTTCTGGAATGGCCGGAACAGATGGTGCGCGTGATTGCTCCGAAAGACCAAGGCGGATCGTTTGGTACCAAAGCACCGCATTCGCGTGAGGACTTCATCCTTGCCCTTGTCGCGCGCGAGGTTATGCGCCCGATTCGCTGGGTTGAATCGCGCGAGGAGAGCTTCCGGGCGGGTGTGGGTCAGGAACGGGCCCAAATCCACGAAATGCAGATCGCCGCGCGAAGTGACGGCAAAATTCTCGGTTTGCGCGATCGCTGTATAACCGACATTGGCCATGGGCAGCAGCCGGTTTTCATGGGAATCATGTACCCCCGGGCTGGCTGCTTCATGATGACGAGCTTCTATGATATTCCACAGGCCGAGATCGAAATCGTAGGGGTCGTCACCAACAAGCCGTGCCTCACGCCGTCGCGGGCCTTTGGGTCGTTCCCTGTGCGTCTAGCCATGGACGGTGCGATCAACCGCGTAGCCAGAGAACTCGGGCTGGACCCACTGGAAGTGTTCCGCAAAAACCTGGTGACCGAATTCCCGTATGTGGCTGCTACCGGGAATTTTCTTGATAGTGGCGATTTCGTCGGCGGGTTCGACAAGCTGGTAGAAACCATTGATGTCGCATCCGTGCGTGATATGCAGGCCAAGCTTCGCGAGCAGGGGCGCTACATTGGTCTGGGTTTCGGTGGTGAGGTTGAGCGTTCGGGAGTTTCCTCGCAGGCTTATGTTCCACGCCAACGCAAGCCTGGCTACGGAGTGGCGACGGTCAAAGTGCTCAACTCGGGCAAAGTTCATGTACTGATTGGCGACCCTCCTTCGGGCCAGAGCCACGAAACAGCAATCTCGCAAGTCCTCGCCGATGAATTCGGGGTCACGCCTTACGACGTCAGGCTAGATTACGGTGATACTCTGAGCACTCCATATGGCATGGGGAATGTCGGCAATCGCATGGCCTCTTATACAGTCAGCGCCGCTGTGCTCGCTGCGCGTGAACTGAAGAAGAAGATGGGCCTGGTCGCTGCGCACGATCTTGGCGTAGACGCCTCTCCAGACGAGTTCGACTTCGAGGACGGGGAGATCATCTGGTCCAAGGATCGCGGTGCTCGGATCGAAATGCGCGCGATAGCCGAGCACTTGATCGAGCAACCTATCAAGCTTCCGCAGGGAACTACGCCGGGGCTAGAACACACGGCCTATTTCGAACCTCAGAACGTGCCTAACATGACTGGGGCCAGCTTCCATGGCGTTATTGTCGAGGTGATGCCAGAAACTGGCGTCATCAAGATCCTACGCTATGTCGTCGTCGACGATTGCGGTAAGCCAATCAACCCTCTGGTGGTCGAAGGCCAAGTTCAGGGCGGCGTGATTATGGGTATCGGCAACACGATTTTCGAGGAGTATGTTTACAACGAGCGCGGCGAGCTCCAGAATACTACCCTTGAAGGCTACATGATGCCTTGTGCGGCCGATGTGCCCCACGTCGAAACCTACGATCACAGCGTCCCTACTCCGAACAATCCGCTGGGGACGAAAGGCAAGGGCGAAGGTGCGCCAGCCCCGGTTTCTGGCGCACTGGTCAATGCGGTCGAAGACGCTCTGCGGCCGCTTGGCATTACCATCACCACGCTACCCTTAAAGCCGGAACGTGTGAGGGCGGCTATTGCCGCGGTACTTTCACCCGAATCGGAAGGGAGGCCTGCGGATTGGGTCGAACCGATCGCTCGGGAGTTTGCCGGAGAAGGCGAAGGGTACGATATTCTTGCCGAAATGTATCGTTTCTATGACGGTATCCAGATTTCATTGCAGCCGACCTGGCATCCTTATGTTGGACAAATTCGCGGATGGCTGAGGGACTATGGTCATTTACTTGATCATGCGGCTGCTTCGCCGGCGGTAGTGAACGTGCTGGCGCAAATGTTCAGTGGGGAACGGGAATTTTCATTTCAGTCCGGGGCTGACGCAGATATGACGGCGCAGTGGGAGCGGCTCCAAGCCTTGCCGCGTCCAGATGGCGGGCATGCTTACCTCGATTACATCATCCCCGCACTTGAATCGCACCAATTGCTGTTGATCGCCTGCACTAATGCTCCCACGTACGCCGCCGCTCCTTGATTCGCGTTTGGATATTTGATCGCTGCGGATATTGTCGCCAAGAAGGGAGGATTAGATGATCGAGCTATTTGGTGGGCATACGTCAAATGTTCTTAAGGTGGTGATTATCCTTGAAGAACTCGGTTTGGAGTATCGTCATAATTATTTTGATATTGTCAACAACAAGGATGATCCAAATTTCCGCGCGGTAAATCCTAATGGGAAAGTGCCCGCGATTATCGATTTTGAGGGTGTGGATGGTACGCCAATGCCTTTAGCAGAATCAGGCGCTATCCTTCACTATCTGGCGGAAAAGCATGGGGCCTTCAACCCTGCGAATTTGAAGGATCGCTATGCGACGATGCAGTGGTTGATGTTCCAAATGTCGGCCATCGGACCAATGTTCGGACAATATGTATATTTTAGTCGGCGGGTAGAGAACCAACAGCATAGCCATGATCGTTACGCGACTGAAGTGCTGCGCCTTTACGATGTCGTCGAGAAGCGTCTGGGCGAAAGCCGTTTTTTGTCCTGTGATGAATACACGATCGCGGATATAGCGACCTTTCCGAGGTTCAAATTCGTTAGCGTTACGGGAATGAAGCCTTCAGACTACCCAAATATCGGTCGGTGGATGACCGAGATTTCCGCGCGTCCAGCTGTGCAGAAAGCTTTGCAATCTGTGAGTGAGATCGACCTGGACCGTCCGATGAGCAGCTACCAGCTTTCTGATGACCAGTGGGATCGCCTGTTCGGCCGTGGTAAATATTCGCGGGCCGATAGCCTTCGCTCTCAGTGACCATGTTGCGGTGACCTTCCTGTCGTTCGTCGTCAGTTGGATCGGCCCAAGGGGTTGCGAGAGATCGACGAAGAAGGTGGTCAATCGGGAGCTTTTGCTCCAAGCTTCATGATCGACGCCAACCGATCATATCGATCAGTATTTATAAGCCGTCGAACGGGCTCCGAACCAAATTCGATGTGGTTATCGGCCCGTTCGTTTGCACATCATCGTTGCTTTCTCTCGGGCTCGATTAGTGCACGGGATTGCTGGGAGCATCGAATGGTTCACCCTCGATGCCCGCCAACACCAGCAGAATCAGGGCCGATGTGACGAAAAGTAGGGTGGTGACAAGGAAGAGCATTGCATGCCCACCATGCTGCAGCAGACCCCCGGCGATGAATGGACCGATCATCGACGCGCCGACGAAGACCGCATAGGCAACGCCAAATATCCTTCCGTAGTGACCAATGCCGAAATAGCGGATGGTCATGTAAGACATGATATCAATCTCGGCTCCGTTGACCAGACCTATTGCGATCGTGGCAACGATCGCACCTGTGGCGGCATCGGTCTGAAATGCGAGGGTGCCTACGGCGGCGAGGGCAAAGATGCCTACACCGACGCGCGCCGGACGGAAACGGTCCAACAACCAGCCGCTGGCGAGCCGCCCTAGCACAGTCGAAATCCCATAGAGCGAAGCAACCATTGCGGCCGTGCCGGCATCCACCCCCCGATCAAGCAGGGCCGGAACGATGACGACGATCAAAGAGGATACCACCAGTCCGAATGCGAGCGGCGGTGCCAGCATAAGGTACAGCCGCCGATCGCGAGCCGCCTCGGCGAGCGATAGTCCTGCCGCGCGTGCTGGTCCCGTCGCCGAGCCACGAGGATGTGGCGCATTCGTCAGTCCAAAAAAAACGATCGGCAAGGCCACCAGTAGCATCATCAGGCCAGCGCCTTGGTACACCGCCTGCAAGCCAAAACGGTCGACCACTGCGTGTGCATAGAGGGGCGCAACAAAGCCCGCCAGACCAGCGCCGGACAGGGTGGCTCCGAGCGCGAAGCCGCGGGCTGAATTGAACACCGCGCCCACGACGCGGGTATAATAGAGCCCGCTCAACCCTGAGGTGAGAAAGCCAAGAACGAAGAACAGCGTACACATGTGCCAATACCCCGCCTGCGCGGCGATGGGTAGACACATCGACAGCACAGCCAGCGTTGCGATCGTTGTCAGGATGAGTGGGCGCGGAGCGATACGATCGGCCAATACTCCGGCGATTGGCAGCCCCAGCATCATACCGGCCGCTTGAAAAGGCATCAGGCGAATGACGTCACTAAGCGTCCAGCCGAATTCCTCGGTGAAAACGGCAGCCAGGGGGCTGAGCAGATATGGTAGGAAAGCGGTCCCGAAGAGCAGTCCGATCGTGCAGGAGAACAACAGCCCCCAGTTTTCTCGCAATTCTGCAGAGCTGCTATTCATACTTATATCCTCTTATCCTAATTATTGGCGATCGATGGAAATCGGCTTGGCAGTCCTGCCGGCAAGTGCTTTTGATCCGAAATCAATCGAGGCTTTGCAGCAGCCCAATCGTGTCATGGTCAATCATCGCCGCGCTGATCCGAGCAACGCATGCTGTATTGTTTGCCGCAGTCTGATAATGAACGTCGTTGATGAACCAGATAAAATAGCAAACCGCCAGGTAGAGACCATAATCGCGGAGGGCCTTTTCAAAGCCTGGTGCATCGATCCCGTTCCATCGCAACTCGTCAAGATAATGCTGCAACAGCGCGCTTTCCCAGTTTCTTCTATCGGCTGTGTCCAGAACAGTCGCGACATGGTAGGCGACATCGCGCATAATCGGCCCGCGAGCAGGCCAAAAATCGAAGAATGACGGCGTTCCATCCACATCGACATAAAGGTTGCCAGGGTGACAATCGCCGTGCAGGACGACATGGAGATCGCGTTCCGAGTAAGCGCTGAGCTTGCGAAGGGCGTCGGCCATCCAGTGGCGGTCATGAAACCGTACTGACGCTGCCGCACCTTGAGGGGAATCGACGAAACCCTGCCAGGCTTCGGCTTCCAGATAACGGGCATTGCGTTCCAGAAAACTGGGCAGTGCGGCTGGCACCCATTCCCAGCGGCCTTTCAGAAACTCCGGGCTGTCCCACGTTTTGGCATGGAAACGCGCCAACACGGTGAGGCGCTTTGCCACATCTTCAAACGACTGCGGTTCACGGATGTTGCAGAACTTCACGCCCCGCGCATTGAGATCCTCCATGATCACGATGCCCTGGCGCTGATCTTCGGAATAATCGGCAAAGTAGCAGGCGGGTGAAGGCAGTTCGAGTACCGGCGTGATATCGGTATAAGCGCGTGCTTCAAGATAGTGGATGTGCGCGATCCGCCGGCTGTGTTCCTCAAACCCGCCTTTCAGCATCACGCGTTCCGGGATGCCGGCGCGGCGCGCCGCTTCGTCAAGCTCGAGGCGGATCCGGATCTTGGTGCATGTGCCGTTGATAATTTGCACGGTTTCCGCGCCCCGCACGGTTGCGTCCGGGACCTTCGTGCGAAATGCTGCGGTCAGCCAGGCGGGCGTGATCTCTTCCTGGGTCATCGGCAGGGGACGGGTTGCCTGATCTTGCATCGGTTCACTCCATATGCTGCCTATCGTTATGACACACGTCTTTGTGCGCGGTAGCCAGTCAGTAAAAAATAGAATGTTTCACCATTTATATAACGATATGTTATGGGAGCCGCATTGCGGGATCGACATGGATTTTGGTTCCGACCTGTCCCGCCCGCATCACATCGAGCGTTGCGGGAAGTTGATCCAGCGCGATGACCCGGCCGACCATTCGATCGGGTCGCAGCTTGTCGGCGTCAAAGGCACGGACGGTCGCGATGAACTCGTCTGTCGTGTAGCCCAGCGGGAAGATCATCCGTGCTTCCTTAAATGTCGCTTGTGCTGGTATTATTGTTTCACGGTGCATGCACATGCCCATGGAAACGATCGAACCTGCCGGACGGACATGGCTGAGGGCTACGTCCAGCATGCCCTCCTTGCCGACGCATTCAGCGACGATATCTGGAACTCCGCCGAGACTTTCTGTAATGCGGTCTTGGTCATCTGGATCGAAACTAAATATTGCGTCGGCCCCCATCGCCATGATCATTTCTGACCGGTGTGCTGAACGGGAGAGGACGACAATCCGGTGGGCTCCTGCCTGGCGAGCCCAATATATCGCCGAAAGAGCAATGGCGCCTCCGCCGAGCACCAGCACCCGCTTCCCGGGGCCGCAACTGGCAAGCTGCATGGCATGCAGGCCGCAAGCCATCGGCTCGACCAGTGCTCCATCAGCAAAGCTGAGGCTTTCTAGCAGGCGGACTGCCCCGCTGGCTGGAACAACCGCATATTCACTGAATCCGTGCATTGCGCCTTGCGAATTGTAGCACAGCATCGGATTGCCGAGCTGGTGGCAGTATTCGCATGCGCCGCAGGGGACGACGGGCATGATGGTCACCCGATCGCCGGCGCGGAGATTTTCGACATTCGGGCCGGTCTCGACGATCTCGCCCGAATATTCGTGGCCAAACTGGCCGGTCTTAAGGTTAAACGCTCCCCCGGACGTCATCGAAACGTCCGAGCCGCAGATGCCGCAACGGTGGACCCTGATGACGATCTCTCCGCTGCCGGCAACCGGCATCGGGGCATCCTCGATGCGGATCTGCCGCGTGTCGGCATCGAACGTGGCAATACGCATGTCCTGCTCCGTTTGTCGTTTGGCGTCGGCTTGCTTCTTGGCTGGGCTATCCGATAATCGCGCGGGCCGCACGGCGGCCGGAATACACGGTATCGGCAATCGACATGCCGCTGACATAAGCCTTCGAACACAGCCCTGCTGCCACGCGCCCGGCTGCGTAAAGTCGGGGTATGGCGCTGCCATCCTCTCTGAGAACCGCACCGGACTCCTCATCCACGGCCAGTCCGCCCAGCGAGAAGCAGACCGACATAAGCCACGGATTGTCGAGACTCATGTTGATCGCATAGAAAGGCGCGACGGCGATTGTGTGGACCTTCGCCGGGTCCTTGCCTCTCTCGTCCGCCCCCCCACTGTCGGCCGCCATATTGTTCGTCGCGATGGTTTGCGCGAAAGCCTTTGGATCGAAGCCGCACTTATGTGCCAGGGCTTCAATGCTGCGGGCCTTTGTGGTCCCGCCGAAGACGATGTTGAGCAGCGCGGGAATCGTCCAGATGTAGAGTGTCCGGGCGGTGAACAGGCACTGCCGGATCGCCGTTCGGTAGCGGTTTCGGTCTAGGATAAGCCATGCCTTGCCATTAGCCGGAAGCTCTCCGATCGCGCTGCCTACGAAGCCGGAATAAGCGTCTTCGTTGACGAAGCGTTGGCCCGAATCATCGACCAGCACTCCGCCCATGAATGCAGCCGGAGGCGCAATCGACCGGCCTGTATAGAGCCGGTCCATCAGCCGAGTGTTCCCTCCAGCTGATCGGCCTAGGTCGATGCCGCTGCCATCACAGCCCATCGACCCGATGCGTGTAAGTGCCTTCCATGCTTTGCCGTAGGTGGGCCGGTAGCGGCGTAGCATCGCAAGGTTGTTGATGAATCCTCCAGTCGCCAGAACCACACCTTTGCGTGCGCGGATCAGCTTACGGTTATGGACCTGTTCCTCAAAAGCCTTCGCTGCGGCTATCGCCCGTTCGTTGTGTTTGCCGGAAAACGGCCGCATTGGGATGATCTTATTGTATAGTGCCTGATGGCGCTCGTGCCAGTCTTGCGGTACGGGAGCGATTTCGACCCCCACGACGGCTCCTTCTCTATCGACCACCAACCGTCGCACCGGACTGTGCAGATGAAGTCGTGCCCCGGCCATCTCCACGGCTGTTCGCAGCGCCGCGTAATAGGCATAGCCCGTGGCGCCGGTACCGTGGGTCCGATGGCCGCGGGGCGCTGGTACGGCATTCACCTTGAATGCGGGAACATTCTCGTTGCCAGAATAATATAGGAAATATCCATCGGGCGGGTAGGCGGTCTTCTCCAGATAGGGTTTGCCGCCGAACTGAAGACCCTGCCTGCAAAGCCACTCGATGTCCTCGCAGCTTCCTTCGCAGAACCGGCGCAAGGTTGCCTCGCCGACCGCCAATTCCTCTTGGACGAGATAGTCGAACATGTTTGCGGCGGAATCGTCGATTCCGGCATCTTGCTGAAAGCGAGTGCCGCCGGCGTAGATGACGCCGCCGCTGTTCGCTGTGGCCCCGCCGCCATTGAAGCGATCGATAATGATGACGTCCGCACCAAGTTCATGCGCTTGAAGAGCGGCGACCCCGCCCGCGCCACCAAAGCCGACAACGACGACGTCCGCCACGTCGCTCCACGCGGCCTCACTGGCGGAGTTGACGACAAGAGGGTCTGCGACAGTTGACAGATACCCGGTGTGGCCCAGTCCTCTCACATTCATATCAGAACGAGAATTCCACCCTGGCTCCAAAAGTGCGCGGATCGTTATATGCAAAGCCCGACCCGAAATCGTTGACGTTCGACGCCGCGGGATATTGCCTGTCAGTCAGGTTCTTGCCCCACAATACGAAGCGCACGCCATCGAGAGCCGTAGGTGCGAATGAAAGTTCCCCATCGAGGCGAGCGAAGCTGCCCGTCTGCACTATAAGGTCGTTATCCAAGCCATAGGATGACGAGAACGTGATTGCGGCGAATGCGCTGAACTTTCCTGCCTGCGCCTCGCGTTCGTAATTAACCGATACGTTCCCGCTCCATTCAGGGGACCGCAGGAGCCGGCGGCCGCTGAGATCCTGATCTGAGAGCTTGATGTTTCCGGTCCCCGTCGCATTGGGAGCATAGGCTTGGGCACCCGTAAACTTCTTGTATCGAGCATTGAGGTAAGCCAGGCCGCCCGAGATCGATAATTCCGGCGTGACTGTCAGGTTTGCTTCGAGTTCAAAACCCTTGCTGCGTGCCGACGCCGCGTTTGTTTCGAATGTGACGGCTGGCTTGCCAGGCTCGGCGGAATAGAGCAGCACTTGCATATCTTTGTAATCGTATCGAAATGCTGCAAGATTTACCGTGAGCGCGTCGATAGGACGTCCCTTGAATCCGACTTCATAGGCTGTAATCGTTTCGGGCCTGAATGGCGGATCGCCAGCGGCCGCGATACTGAAACCGCCCCCCCTGAAGCCCCTGCTGATGCTCGCATAGACGTTGGAGGTGGGCGTAACTTCATATCGGAGCGTGCCGCGGGGCGAGAACTGGGAGAAGCTCGCGGGGCTATGTGCATATTCCGGAAGAGACAAGGGAGTGGGTGCAGGCAACGACAAATACGTCCGACGATAGGCGTGAATCTTCTCATGATTATATCGGCCGCCCGCAGTCAGATGAAGACGATCCGTAAGGTCGAGCTGCCCCTCAAAATACACGGCGGCAACTTGCTTCTCTTGCCTCGTAAAACTGGCACCCACAAAAACAGGCATGCCCGGAGAAGGCACAACTGTGCCGTTTGGATTGAAGAAATAGGATGCCCCGCCATTCCCCTGATTAAGCGTATCCAGATAGAATACCCCCGTATTGAAACTGAACGCGCCGAATTTATCTGAAGCGAAGTCGATTGTTCCGGTATAGTGCCTAGACGACCAATCAATCGCGACATAGTTGTAGTAATTGATAGGAGAAGCATCCTGATCGGTGAACGCAACAGATTTTGTATGAAGATATGCGCCCTGTGCAACCAAATCACCGATGCCACTGGAGATTTCCATTTTGAGATTTGTGCCATAGGATTCCGAGGCCACATAGCTTCGCGGGTCCACGCCATATTTATCTGGATCGAGATTCTTCGGAGCTGTTGGCGCGTAGAGATAACCGATCGAATTGTTGTCGTATGCCGAATATGCCACGGATGAAGAATCCCGGTGCTTTGTGTAGTAGGCGCCAACAGTGATCTTGACTGCGTCACTTGGCTCAACGAGGAGCTTACCGCGAATGCTTCGCGAGCGTGTACTTACGCTTCTCTCACCAGTCACAAAATTGGTTCGAAAGCCGTCGCGGTCGAGATAGTCTCCCGAAAGGCTAAACGCCACCCCGTCGGAGAGCGGTGCCGAGACGAACCCTCGAACATTGACCGCATTGAAGTTGCCATAACTGGCGCTAAATTTTCCCGTAGGCGTGAAGCTTGGCGCGCGTGTCTGAACGATGATCGCACCGCCGGTTGAACCCTGGCCGTACAACGTACCTTGAGGTCCCTTGAGCACCTCAATCTGTTCCACATCAGGAAGACTCATGAACGTGGCCAATTGACTGGGCTGGTAGACGCCATCCAGATACAACGGAACGGCAGATGTGCTTTGCAGGTTTCCGCCAGTGCCGGTAATGCCGCGAATAGCAGGCGACAAATTGGTGCTGTAAAAGCCGATTGTCAGGCCGGGTGCGAGCTTTGCGAGATCAGCGGTGTCGTTGACGCCCGACCTCGCCAACCCTTCAGCATTAATCGCGGTAATCGACATCGGAACGTCGTTCAGGCGCTCAGACCTGCGCTGAGCCGTGACGATAATGTCACCACCAACGGAATCTCCTTCGTTGACCTCCGCCGAATTCTCCGCGGTTTGTGCCATCGCCCCGCTTTGGATGCCAAATGCCAAGGCAAGGGAAGCTGAAGAAGCCAGAATCCTGCGCGCAAAGCTAGTGTCATTCATTGAAAACTCCCTCCCCAATTTATTCAGAATGACCCGGTCGGGGGCCAAGCACCTCTGACGCGAATGTGTGTCAGGGCTCCCCACAATGGCCGCCCGACGTGACATTGAACCCGTCGTCCGATAGGTAGGGAGCGCCCAGCTGCTCACCGATTTCCGGTGGCGTAAACCACCATGCATCATGGCGAGCATCTCTACCTCGCGGTCCATCAGCCGCGAGGCAAGACAGGTTTCTTCCTCAACATATTCAGTCACTGTCGCGACCGATACGCCATTGAACATCGAGACGATCCGAGATGCGAACTCATCTAGCGGGGTAAGTCCCGCAGCCTCACCAATATAAGCCTCCATCAGCACGGAACAAACGGCCTCCACTTCGTCGATGAAGATGCGGCACTCACCACCGGGTTCAGCCAGTAGCCTCAACAATCGCCCCAAAGTCTTTGCTGTGCGGACTCCGTCTCCGCACTCGCCGCCTTCTGATACCGTGACTCCCGCTGCCTTCAGGCTCCTGGCCATATCAGAACTCCAAAAATTTCGCTATTGGTATGCTATGGAATCATAGCTAAATTGACGCACCGCGACTCTGATAAAGCGCGCAGCACGGCCTACTACAGTCCGCGCGCGTCGCACCCTCGACGGCGAAGGTCTTCAGAAATCGGTCCAAGCGGATTTCCAATTTGCCCACTGAGCGCGGACTAGCGGTAAACGCCTCGTGAGCTCGGCCTCCGACGCATGAACGCTGGCTTTGGAAACGCAAATCAGGGGCTGGACCCCCTATCTTTAGATAGGCTACCAGATTCCTGTCTTCGGATAGGGTAGACGAGGAAGCCAGATGCGCGGTCCGATAGCGTAGAGCATATCGGCCCGAAAAATAATGGCGCTGTAGGAGAGGCAAGTTGAATCTGATACCAACTACTATCGTCGCACCTCGGCTGCGGCTTCAGCAATTTTCACGCAACACGATTGAGGCGCTGACACGCCGTGTTGACCAGTCGCGGCTGACCGTACTCAGTGCGCCAGCCGGCTATGGGAAAACCTCCGTCGCCCTTAATTGGTTCAACCGACTGGTCGCTGAAGGGCGCCCCGGCCTGTGGATCGCTAGTCGCGTTGGTATCCGGGATCTCTCAAGCTTCCTGCTGGCACTGCAGCAGGCGGGTATAAAGGCCGGGCTGCCATGGGCAGGGCTTAGTCCGAACGACGATAGCGATACGTGGATCTCCTACCTTTCCGCGCATATGGAGGCGCGTCCCCTGATCGTCGTCGATGACGCGCAGTTTCTCCCAGCTGACGTCCTCGACTTCTTAGAACGCTTTATTTCGGGCGCACGCGACGCGATTACCACGGTGATCGCGTCGCGCTCCTTTGCGGGAATTCCGTTAGCCCGGATGCGCGCAGCGGGATTCCTGGTCGAAATCGGGTGTGATGAACTGCGCTTAAATGCAGAGGAATCGGGCGAACTTCTGTCAATGCTGGCGGGGGCTCCGATGGATAGTGAGGTTCGGACGGAGATCGTGCGAATCATGGATGGGTGGGTTTCTGGCCTGGTTGTCGCGGGAGAGCATTTGCGCAATCGCGTTGCGGATCAACGCAGCCGTGAGCCGCTTGCGTCAGGTCAAATCGCCGTCGAGATAACCAGCTATTTTCGAGAGGAGGTACTTCAGCCGTTGCCCCCTCGTTTGCGTGACTTTGTCATTGCCACAAGCATTCTTGATGAACTGACACCACAAGCCTGCGCGGCAGCGCTTGACGACGACGATGCCGGAATCCTCCTTGAGGAAGCGCATCGCCTTGGGGTGTTCATCGAAAAGGTCCAGGACAAGAAGAACGCGTACGTATACCATCCGTTATTTCGTTCACTGATGCGAGAGACTGCAGTAGACCGCGCGCCGGCACAAGTCTCAGAGTATCATCGGCGAGTCAGCAGATATTTCGCGACGGCGCAGGACGAATGCAAGGCGATAGAGCATGCCCGGCTAAGCGAAGATGTCAATTTCCTCGCTGACCAGCTCGATATCTTGGCAAATAGACTGATTTACAACGGATATCTATATTTCGTCGAGGAGAATTCAGCCCACATTCCTTGGTCAGTATTAAAATCCCGGCCAATGTTGCTGTTAGCCCTAGCTTGGCGGCGGATTCGGCGGCTTTCGCTGGTTCAAGCAGAGCGCTGTATCACATGCGCGGTAGAAATCGCTGCAGAGCGACCAGATGATTTCACCTTGGCCTATGTTCTGCGGCACCGTCAAATTCTTCTCCAGGCAGCGCATGACAACTTGCATTACGTTGAAAGTGAAGGAGAAAAGCTGCTACTGGAACTGGGAGACGAGGCACCGTATCTGAGCTGCACGCTGGTCGGACAACTCATGGCTGCACGGCGCGAACTATATCATTTTCGCGATATCGTAAAGCTGGAGGCGGAGACTCGGCGTGCACTGAACCGACCTGGTTCCGAATTCGCTGCGATCACGCTGAAGGCCACGGTGGCCCCGACGCTGATGGCGTTGGGGAAAGGGGACATGGCAAGAGGCTTGCTGGAGGAGTCGTTTGTCTATGCGGAACGGCGCTGCGGGAAAGGCTCTAGCGTTGCTGCAATTCCGGCGCTGATGTTTGCCGAAGCACTCTACGACCTAGGGGAACTCGATCGAGCCGGAGCCTTGATCGACGAATATCTGCCGGCCGCGAGGCAATGGGGTATGGTGGACGAGATTGCCGCTGGATTTATTACCTCCGCTCGACTGGACTTTGCCAAAGGTAATGTGAAGGCCGCGATGGCGACGCTCGAAGAAGCTCACTTGATTGCCGTCGAGTGCAGCCTCGATCGATTGCGTGCGACTGTAGTATCGGAGCAAGTCCGTATGATGATTCAGAACGGCCAGCTTGCGGCCGCTGAGGAGGCCCTGAAGGCCGGGGATATCATCGTCGAGGATCTTCCCTATCCGACCCTCACTCCCACTCGCAAGAATGAACATATCGCGATCGCTTGGCTCAGGATCGAAATTCAGCGCTACAACCTCGCGAACGCGAAAAAGGTGGCTACACGTTGGTTGGAATTCCTCAAGCGCAGTGCTGCCAAGCGGTCGATTGTGATCTTCCAACTTCTTCTGGCAGAGATCGCGTTGCTGGAGGGTGATCGCGTTCGCGGCCGCCGTTCCTTGCGCGAGGCGCTGGAAGCCGCGGAACCGGCGGGATGGACCCAAATTTTCCTCGACGAAGGCGATGGTATCAAGGCGTTGCTGACGGAATCATATGCCTCAGGTCCCGTTGCCCAGACATCGGTGGACGCGTTCACGATGCGGATCTTGGCTTCGCTTGGGGTGAAGTCCGAAATGACCGTTGATGCAGATGTCGACGATTCCTGCCTTGTGGCGCAACTCGGCGAACGTGAGGTCCAGATTCTCACGATGATCAATGGCGGGTTGCGCAATCGCGAGATCGGCGATCGGCTGGGGCTCACCGAAGGTACGGTAAAATGGTATATGCAACAGGTTTTTGACAAACTTGGTGTGCGCCGCAGATCACAGGCTGTGCTCCGGGCGCGCGTACTCGGCATTTTTGCCTAACCTCGTCACGGAGAAATTGGTGGGCTTGTAGCAGTATCCTATCGAGCTGCAGGTTTTCTATCCGCCACATTCTCCAAGTATCGCCTGGTGGGATTACGCACCCTCTAATTCTCTTGGGTGGTGGTGTGCGGCATGATCTCGGACTGCGTAAAACCTGGAATGGGGGGGGAAGTCACTAATGCCGCGGAGAACTGGACCGCTTGCCGGGGTCCGATTGGTTGAGATCGACGCGATCGGGCCCGTCCCGCTCGCATGTATGCTCCTTGCCGACATGGGGGCCGACATCGTTCGAGTGGCCCGTCCGCCGGCGGCCGGAGCCGGAGCTTGGGATGACGTTGGCGGAGACATCCTCCACCGCGGGCGTCCCGTGATCCATCTCAATCTCAAGGATCCAACCGATCGCAGAGCATTGCTCGAGCTCATTGGGGGGGCCGACGCGCTGATCGAAGGCTTTCGTCCGGGTGTCATGGAACGTCTGGAGCTAGGCCCCGAACAATGCCTCACGCGCAATCCTCGCCTGGTCTATGGGCGGATGACGGGGTGGGGGCAAAGTGGTCCACTGGCCTTACGTGCGGGACACGACATCAATTATCTCTCACTCACTGGCGCTCTGCACGCGATGGGCAGTCCGAACATGCCACCACCCGTGCCGCTTAATTTGATCGGTGACTATGGCGGCGGAGCAATGTTTCTGGTGGCGGGTCTGCTCGCGGCCATCCTTTCTGCTGGCCGCACAGGGCAAGGTCAGGTCGTGGATGCGTCTATCTGCGACGGCGTTCCGCTGCTGATGAGCCTGTTCTACGCTTGGCAGCCGAAGGGATTGTGGCGCGATGCGCCAGCTTCGAATCTGCTGGACGGCGGAGCTCCCTTCTATCGTTGCTATCGCTGCGCTGACGGCCGCGATGTAGCAGTGGGTTGCCTCGAACCTCAGTTTTTCAGCGAAGCTGTGAAGGGACTTGGCCTTGAAGACCGATGTTACGACCAGAATGACCGCAGTGGCTGGCCTGCGATGGAAGCCGATTTCGCGACCACTTTTGCCACCCGCACGCGCGACGAGTGGGCTGCGACCTTTGCTGAAACGGACGCGTGTATTACGCCAGTACTATCCATGACGGAGGCTCTCGCGCATCCGCACAATGTCGCACGCTCGGTGTTCGTGCAGCACGAAGGCATTGCCCAGCCGGCTCCGGCACCGAAGATGTCCGTTACGCCCTTGTCCATTCTCGAATCTGAGGCTGTGTCGATCACCCAGGCGTTGAACCGCTGGAAAGGTTCCATCTGCGGACGTGACCTGGTTGATAGCGAAAAATGAATAAGGATTGCCTCGAAATCGACCTTCGGAAGTTGGCTGAGAGGATTGCAGATCTCACCGGTAATGGTCTGTCCCCTGAAAGCAGAAGGGAAGGCGTAATGAAAGATTCAACAGCGCGTTTCAGATTCCAGCGGCTTGTGGTCGGCGACCTTGAACGACAGGCGCAATTCTACCGTTCGACGCTCGGGCTTGGCACTTCCAACCGGCTGCCAGGGGCGATCAATGGTCGTCCTATGGAGGAGGTGATCTTTTCAGCTGCTGAGGGTGGTATCGAGTTCGTACTGTTGCCCTTCCCAGATGAGCCGCCTCCAGCGCCACCTTCGCCTTGAAATCCCGCTGTAGCGCTTCCTTATCGCCTTCATTACCGTATCAATCCATCAGGTTGGGCGTAGCTTAAAGCTCTGTGCAAATTTTTGGCACCGCCTCAGCAATGGAGGCCAGCGCCACGAGCTACTCGCAATCTGCGTGACAAACCTGTCGAGAGACAGGTGGCTACGGGCGCGTGGGCTTGTTTAGCGCATCTCTTAAAGAGCAACCTTGGCACAGGATCCTGCAGTCGCCTGCAGCCTGAGGAGTGGCAAATTGATCAAGTTTCTTCGTCAAAAATGCTATATCGACGGTGCGTGGTGTGATGCCGATGGCGGGAAGACGATAAAAATATCCGATCCCGGCACTGGCAAGGTGCTCGGCACTGTCCCAAACATGGGAAAGGCGGAAACTGAGCGCGCGATCCAGGCTGCCGAACGCGCTCTGCCAGCATGGCGATCCCGCACCGCCGGTGATCGGGCCCGTATATTGCGGCGCCTATTCGAACTGATGATTGCCAACCAGGACGCGCTGGCGGAACTGTTGAGTCGTGAACAGGGAAAGCCTTTCTCCGAGGCGCGTGGCGAAATTGCCTACGGAGCCAGCTATGTCGAATGGTTCGCCGAAGAAGGCAAACGAGCCTATGGTGAAGTCATTCCGGCTCATGCTGTTGATCGCCGAATTGTGACGCTGAGACAGGGAATTGGGGTCGTAGGCGCAATTACGCCTTGGAATTTTCCCAATGCTCTTATCACCCGAAAGCTTGCGCCCGCGCTCGCCGCCGGATGCACGATGGTACTCAAGCCAGCGTCCGCTACACCCTACTCTGCACTTGCCCTTGCAGAACTGGCTGAAGAGGCTGGTGTTCCGCCAGGCGTGTTCAGCGTCGTCACTGGCAGCGCCCGCGAGATAGGAGGCGAACTGACGCGCAATCCGATTGTCCGGAAGATCAGCTTCACGGGGTCGACCGAGATCGGCGTCCAGTTGCTGCGAGAGTGCGCCGACACGGTTAAGAAGGTCTCGATGGAATTGGGCGGCAACGCTCCCTTCATCGTTTTCGAAGACGCGGATGTCGATGCGGCAGTGGAAGGCGCAATCGCGTCGAAATTCCGTAATTGCGGCCAAACCTGCGTATGCACCAACCGCTTCTATGTTCAGGACGGTGTCTACGATGCTTTCGTGAAGAAGCTGGCTGCTCGTGTCGGCGAGTTGAAGCTTGGGTACGGGATGGACGAGGGCGTGGCGGTCGGCCCGCTGATTGACGCAGCGGCGGTGGCCAAGGTGGAAGAGCATTTGATGGACGCAGTTTCTGGGGGCGCCACAGTGCTGACCGGAGGGCGTAGAAGCGATCTCGGCAAAACCTTCTTCGAGCCAACAGTAGTCGCGCACGTCAAGCCAGGGATGATGCTTGCGAAAGAGGAAACCTTCGGCCCGCTGGCAGGCGTGATCCGCTTCAGCACCGAGGAAGAGGTGATCAAGTTAGCCAACGACACCGAGTTCGGTCTTGCTAGCTATTTCTACTCGAGCGATCTGGGGCGAGTCTGGCGGGTGGCGGAAGCGCTCGAAACGGGAATGGTGGGCATCAACACCGGGCTGATCTCTACGGAAGTTGCCCCCTTCGGCGGAGTCAAGCAGTCAGGTCTCGGCCGGGAAGGCTCCCGTCACGGTCTTGATGACTATATGGAGATCAAGTATCTCTGCATGGGTGTCTGAGCCCCAGATCTGCAGTCTGATCGCGGGTCTTCAATCAGGTAAATGTCTGGATTGATACCGCCTAGCAGCATCAAGATCATCTGCAGTGTCCACGTCACGCGCCAAATCGGGCGACAAGGCTATGCTTGGTGCCTTGCGCAACAAGTGGCTCGCACCTCTGTCTCCACGCAGACAGGATAGTGCATCGAAATGACGCTCGCCAAACAAGGCTGGAGGCTGAGGATGAGCGGCCAGTGTCGCTAGTTTGTCACCATCGAATGCTGCGAGCATCGCTTCGAGATGGCCAATCGGGACAAATGGCATGTCAGCAAGCGCGATCATAACGGCATCCGCTTTAAGGCGCTTAATCGCGGCCACTCCCAGTGCGATCGAGCGCGAGAGTGGAGCCCCTTCCGGGAAGAGTTGAAGTTCTTCGTAACCCAGCGGGGAGAGGGAAGGCGTCAAGCGAGAACATATGGCGATATGAGCTCGGAACGGAATGGAGGCGAAAGTCCGGGCTGCATGCAGCGCGAGCGGCTGCCCCGACAATTCGAGCGCCAGCTTGCTTCCGCCCAGACGCAAGCCTCTGCCTGCCGCAAGAAACACCAAAGCGATGGTGCCCGGGTCAGCCAACCGAGCCAACCTTCGGACCAGTAAGACTATCAGTGCGTTGGTCAGTCACATCGCGATAGGCTGCCGCAATTTCAGCTAGCACCGACAGCGCGAGCAGCGCGGGGTCGCGTGTGGACGGAATCAATCCAATCCGTCCCCTCAGGCGGGCAATCAGAGGCTCAGGCACGCCCCGGTGTCGTAGCATCTCCAAGCGCATCTCGTGGGTACGGGTACTGCCGATTGCACCGTGATAGAAGGCGGGAACGCCCAACGCCGGAGGGAGCAGACTTTCTTCCCAGTCGTGATCGTGGAAGAGGAAAACCACTGCCGTCCACCTGTCGCCATGCATTGGCGGGACTTGTGTCCGGCTATAGACGTGATGCGTCGTTATCCCCGCAGCCATGAGCTCCCTGCTTGCTTCCGGATCTGGTGTAATGGCCTCAACCAGAGCGCCATGACAGCGGGCGAGATGGGCGAAAGCTGACAGATCATCGCCGTGGCCATATGCGAGGATCCGCAACTGCGGCGGGACGCGGAAGACGAAGGCTCCCGTCCCGGATAAGCCAGCCGCTAGCGTCAATCCGTCAGCGTCGACACGCAGTGTGGCTAGTTCGCGCGCGTCGAGTAGCGCTAATGTTTGCGATAGAGCCTTCGGGTCTGGACAGGGGGTAAAAAGCAGGTCGATCCCACCGCCGCAGGGCAAGCGCACGTCGATGTAAGGTGAGCCCGCGCCATAACGCACGATCCGGCCACGACCCGCAGCGAGCACCTCCAGCGCCTCGCTTACGATTGCGGCCTCGATGCAGCCGCCGGAAAACGAACCTGCGTGGCGGCCATCATCAGCTACCACCATCAGAGTTCCAGGTGCGCGTGAGGACACGTCAGTGACGCCCGTCAGCGTGATCAGGACGATGCTCCGGTCCTCACGCGTCCATTCGAGCCCGCGACGAAGGATATCTGCTGGAAGGTACACGGCTGACATAGGGTCATTTCGGGTTTGAAGTATTCTCAGGTAATTTCCGGACTGTAAATGATCGGCAAGGTCGGATGATCTAGTTGGCCGAATTGAGTGAACCCGCGCCCGTCAATGTATCTGTGAGGCGCGCCGGTATAGCGCGCGTCGCCGGGCACCATCACGCTCATCCACGACCAACGGGGTTTCCCGCTGTTGTTTGCCTGTGTCCCGTGCATCGTCCCATTTATGTGGAAGGTGGCGTCACCTGGTTGAAGCGTAACCGGTTCAGTCAACACACAATATTTATCCAATATGGGCTGCCATTGCGCGCGAATCGCGGGGTCATGTGTATAACCGAGGTTGCCGAGCTTGTGGGAGCCGCTGTAAAATTGGAGTGCTCCCATGTCGGTCGCCACCTCGTCGAGTGCTACCCATGCGGTCAGAAAATTGCCTTCAATGTAGGGATGACCGGGCGTGTCCTGATGAAAGGTAGTCGGGTTGCCGCGGCCGGTTTCGGCCGGAAGCTTGACTCCAATGTCAGATAGCATCAAGCGAATGGGACTGTCCCGGCCCAGTAGTCTTGCTGTGTTGTTGCCCAACGCCGTGGAAAGAGACAGTGCTCTGAAACGCTCGTCCTCCATCGCATCACATGTTGTGCGAAACCAAGTCTCGTAGTGCGCGGCCGGCTTAGGCAGTTGGTCGATTCCTGCCCGTCCGTCCTCCCCGAAAACGCTCCGGGCACGGCGTAGCAGGTCGGCAGCGGTGTCGCGGTCTATAAGCTGAGGAATCTTAACCCAGCCATGCTGAAAAAAGAAGTCGACTTCAGCATTCGTTACTGAGTGAACTTTAGGAGCGGCAAGAGTAGCGTCGATCATCGATTTGCCTTTCAACCGATTCAGCTTGCATGTGGCACCGTCGTCCTGTTGGCTCACCTTTCTTTAGGAAGGTGCGCACCGCTTCAACGAATGAGAGCCTCGAACGATCAAGCTGTCCAAACTGCTCAAGGGCATAGAAGCCATTTGAAGCCCCGAACGGCCCGTGTCACCGAGCAACATCAAGGGCGCCGATGCTGAGCGCTCCGGCGCTTACTCCGGTACGCCAATGAAATTATGATCGGAGATGATATTGGCGTCCCCGCTGAGAGTGCTTCGCGCCAAGCCGCCACGCGCGAGATCGTCGATTTCGTGGTCAAGGATCTCATGGTGCATCGTCGATCGACACCGCCGCCTCCGGCTGCAAGACAATAGTCTTAGCCCCTAGGGTCAGCGGCACTCTTCAATATGCCGGAGACCGGGGGGTGTATGCTTGCTCAAGTCGCTCAATCTCCTCCGTTGTAAGGATGATATCCAGCGCGCCGAATGCTTCCTCAAGCTGCGGCAATTTGGTTGCGCCGATTATAGGCGCGGTCAGCCCCTGACGACCGAGGATCCACGCCAGCGCCACCTGCATCGGCCCTAATCCCCGGTCAGCCGCGATTTGCGCAAGCTCCCGTTGCACGACGAAATCGGCTTCGTGAAAATAAATCTGCCGCGCCATTGCGTCGGACTTCGCGCGAAGGGTTGCGCCGTTCCCGTCGGGTGTGCGATTTCCGGCGAGAAACCCGCGCGCCAGCGCAGACCAAGCCGTCACGCCGATTCCCTGATCGATACAGAGCGGAATCATTTCTCGCTCTTCTTCACGATATACCAAGTTATATTGGACTTGCATTGAAGTGAAAGGCGTCAGGCCATTTGTCGCCTGAATTTTTATGGCCTTCGCTAACTGCCATGTCTTGTAATTCGACGCACCAATATGCAGCACCTTACCGGCGCGAACAAGGTCGTCCATCGCACGCAGAGTTTCTTCAAGCGGGGTGGACAGATCATAGCCGTGCTGGATGTACAAATCGATATGGTCAACCCCAAGCCGCTTGAGGCTACCGTCAATCGCCGCCATGATATGCTTGCGAGAAGTACCCCTCTCATTTTGGCCAGGACCAGTTGGGGAAAGGAACTTAGTAGCCAATACGATTTCATCACGACGAGCAAACTCACGCAACGCTTTGCCTGTTACGACTTCACTCGCACCCTCTGCATAAGCATCAGCTGTATCGAAGAAATTTATCCCTTTTTCCACCGCAAGCCGAAAGAGAGGCATGCTTTCTTCTTCGCTGAGAGTCCAACCAGCATGCATCTGGCCCTTGCCGTAGCTCATGCAACCGAGGCACAATTGGGAAACCTTGAGGCCTGAGTTACCGAGGTTGACGTATTTCATGACATTCCCTTCTTCGTCCGCCGTCGCATGAGGATTGCGAACAGGTTAGTTCATACTCCCTACCCATAGTCGAACAAAAAGACTGCTGCCTCCTGTCTTCAACTTGCTCTTAAACTGCGAACTAAAACGTAGCTCTTTTGGACTGAACTTCGGAATGTGATGCGTTCCTTTCGGCGCGATCAACCGCTTTCGACGCACATCCGATTGTTAACAGGACGGATGATCCTCACGTGGAGCTATCGACACCGCCTCCCAGGACCCACCGAATTTGCCGATAAGCATCCTGATCATTCGGCCACGACCGATACGCTTCCATTCGCGATTACCAACCTGCCATGCGATAGGTTCTCGCCACCCAGATTCCTGATTAAAAATCCCCATTCGGAGGGAAATCCGGTAGAAGCAGATAGTGCAAATCCCACTGTGAAGTCCGCAACATATTGCGGGCTTGGGACCAGCGAAGGGGAGTATGAGATGGCACGGGTGGATTTTGGGCCTGGGTATACGAAGGGTCTTGATCTGAGCAATCCGGATGAGACGACCCTCGAGGAGAAGCGAGGTTTTTGGGCGGATAAGATCGGGGCGCGCAACGGCAAGCTGATGTATCCGGTTTCGGCCTACAGCTTCCTGCTGGCCAATCGCCCGGACATGCTCAAATACCATCTTCGTCAAATGCAGTATCTTCATGCGGTTCCCGAGACCAACCGCCTGTCGCTGCCGGTCACGACGCTCGCCATGTTGCATTGGTATTCGTGCAACAGGGTGGTCGAGGGCATTATCCATGAAGTGCGGGCCTCGCACAGCGCTGGCGCCTCGAAAGTTCAGGTCAACGAGATCTTCGCTCTGGCCTTCATGCACTCCGGGCCCAGCGGATTTCGCGAAGTGTATGATCAGGCGTTCGACTATATGGAGTCGTACTCCGATCCGCAGGACAAGCTGACATGGCCCGAGGGCTGGGATCCCGATCCTGAGGCATTCCGCAGCGGTCTCGACTTCGACAATCCCGATTTCGGCCCAGGCGAGGTGGATCTACTCGACGCCTGGTATGCCGGGACGATCGGCTACACGCCGCGCTCGGTCAAGTTCCTTATCCAGCAGAACCCGCGCTTCTTGAAGGCCCACCGGGCGAAGTTCGAGGCGGCGCTCAAGACCGGCGGGCTACCCAAGCAGATCGTCCCCTATATCCTGATCCACTACAACATGAACCGCGGTTTCCGCGAAGGCATCCGTGAGGCCGCCCTGCTCGGAAAGGCCTGGGGCATGAGCAAGGGCCACATCATCGATGCCGTCACCCTCGGCACCGGGTACATGGCCGGGATCGACGGCGTCTACATCGTCGATGAGGCCATTGGCGATCTCTTGGACAATTGGGCATGATGCAGGCTCAGTCGGAAGCGCTTTGACAAGGTTCGCCGATTAGCGACTGAGCTGGAAGATGTTCCGAAACCTAATTTTATGGATGCGGTCATATCATTCGGAGTGGAGCCATCGGGCAAAGCGATCAAGACCTGGGCACCTGGATCGGGACGTAGTCGTCCCGAGCGTGATACAGTGCTTTGTTGCAGCCGATGCACTTGCCGCGAGGGCATCGGCTAGCGGAATACAACCCCCCGACAGGAGCAGATCAGGCGCGTGACGTTATCGTGCATCACAACGCCCGGCCACTTGGGAAACATCGAACAGGTGACGATACTGTTGTGGTTGGGCACGCAAGTAGGGCTTGGGAGCATGCACGCTCGCGCCCAAGTGTGCGGCGGCGTGCCACGGCCAACGCGGATCGTAGAGGATCGTACGAGCCAGCGCGACCAGATCGGCATCGCCGGTGGCGACGATAGATTCCGCCTGCTCGAAGCTTGTGATGAGACCGACCGCCACAACCGGAATTCCAACTGCTGATCTGACCGCTCGGGCAAGCGGAACCTGATAACTCGGCCCGACGGGTATCTGCTGGCGCGGATCGAGGCCGCCGCTCGACACATGAATCGCCGCACACCCGTGTGCTTCGAGCAGGCGGGAGAAGGCGACCGTCTGCTCGATGTCCCAGCCGCCATCGACCCAGTCAGTCCCCGACAGGCGGGTCGTCACCGGACGGTCGGCCGGGAAGGCCTCGCGAACGGCGGCGAACACCTCGAGTGGAAACCGCATCCGGTTTTCGAGACTGCCCCCGTAGCGATCCGTCCGCTGGTTGGAGAGTGGCGACAAAAATTCGTGCAACAGATAACCATGCGCGCAGTGGACCTGTATGGCGTCGAGGCCGATGCGTGCCGCGCGGCGGGCTGCGGCCGAGAATGCATCGCGGACCCTTACAAGACCAGCTTCATCGAGAGCCATTGGTGCATTGTCCGTAGCGGCGAAGCCCAGCGATGAAGGGGAAACCGTCTGCCATCCGCCTTGTGCATCAGGAGCGAGCTGGGCCCCGCCGAGCCATGGCCGGTTCGTTGATGCCTTCCGGCCAGCGTGAGCGAGTTGGATGGCAATCGGCATTGGCGAGTGGGCACGGATCGCGGCAAGGACGCGGGCCATAGCCTGTTCACAGGCGTCATCCCACAAGCCGACGTCGGCGTAGCTGATCCGACCTTCGGGTACGACGGCAGTTGCTTCAATAGTAAGCAGCGCGGCACCGGACAGCGCCAGATGGCCAAGGTGGATGATGTGCCAGTCGGTCATGCAGCCATCCACGGCCGAATACTGGCACATCGGAGCAATGACGATGCGGTTGGCCAGCACCAGCCCGCCCACGTCGAGGGGTTGAAACAGTCGGGGTGCGTTCATCGTCGGTCTCCCTCTCGTGCCGAGACGCCCATTTTCCACGACTGTATTGTTATTGCCAATCAGCCCACATTGTCGGCATCGCCAGACCAGAAAATCCTGAGGGCGGCTACCACGCACCTGTCGAAGGTTAGGTGCCGAGCCTTATTGAGCCCGCCACCTTGTGGACTCGCCCGCGAACGGGGCTCTGCGGCGTGCGGAATATTAGGTTTCGCAGAAATTTCTTTTGGAGATTGGCAGTTTGACAGACCAGTTCAAAAATGCGGGTGAGCAATTCGAAAAAGGGCTCATCGTTCGCAAGTCCGTGCTTGGCGAAGCATATGTCAACCAGTCACTGGACGCTGCCACTGGGTTCACCATGGACATCCAGAAGCTCGCGACCGAGTATTGCTGGGGTCAAATCTGGTCGCGTCCCGGCCTCGATCGCAAATCACGAAGCATGATCAACCTTGCGATGATTACAGCGCTGAATCGCCCGCATGAACTCAAGGTCCATGTTCGCGGTGCGCTGAACAATGGGTTGACCGTTCAGGAGATCAAAGAGATTCTCTTGCAGACTGCGATTTATGTGGGATTGCCTGCGGCACTCGACAGCTTTCGCATCGCTGCGTCGGCCCTGGACGAAGCTGGCGTGACGACCGATGAGTGTGAGGTGGTGCCGTTTTTCTGGACAGGGTGATAAGCTCAGCCTGACCTGAGGAATGGACTGGAATGAAGACGACGAGAAAGCGCTACAGCGCGGAGTTCAAGGCGAAGGTTGCGATGGAGGCGATCCGGGGCGATCTGACGCTGGCTGAATTGGCGGCCAAGCATGGTGTGCACCACACGATGATCGGCGCGTGGAAGCGGCAGGCGATGGATGGCATGGCCAGCCTGTTTGACGGCGGCGATCAGGCGGCCAAGGCCTGCAACGAGGCCGAGATCGAGAAATTGCACGCCAAGATCGGGCAGTTGCTGGTGGAGCGCGATTTTTTGGCACGAGCCTCCGGTCGATGAGCATGGACCGGAGGCGAAAGATGGTCGAACCGGACAACCCGGACCTGTCGATTGCGGCGCAATGCCGCCTGCTTTCGATCAGCCGGTCGGGCTATTATTACGCGCCGGTGCCAGAGAACGGCGCGACGTTGGCGCTGATGGCCTTGATCGATCAGGTGTTCATGGACTGCCCATGGTATGGCAGTCGGCAGATGGCCCGTCATTTGCAACGCATGGGCCATGCGGTTGGCCGCCGCCGGGTGCGGCGCCTCATGGCGAAAATGGGACTGACAGCGATTTACCAGCGCCCACGCACCAGCGATCCGCACCCCGAGCACCGGATCTATCCCTATTTGCTGCGCGATCTGGCGATCACGCAGCCCAATCAGGTGTGGTGCGCGGACGTGACCTATCTGCCGATGCGGCGGGGCTTCCTTTACCTGGTGGCGATTATGGACTGGGCGACGCGCAAGGTGCTCGCCTGGCGCATCTCGAACACGATGGATGCCGGGTTCTGCGTCGAGGCTTTGCAGGACGCCATGGCCCGTTATGGCAAGCCCGAAATCTTCAACACCGATCAGGGCAGCCAATTTACCAGTCGCGCCTTCACCACCGTGCTGCGCGAGGCCGAAGTGCGGATCAGCATGGATGGCCGGGGCCGATGGATGGACAATGTCTTCATCGAGCGCCTCTGGCGATCCGTGAAGTATGAATGCGTCTATCTCCACGCCTTCGAGACCGGCAGCGAACTGCGGGCGGGCCTGGCGCGCTGGTTCACCTACTATAACCACCACCGGCCTCATTCCGCCCTTGCCGGTAGAACCCCGACAGAGGCATATGGGCAAATCGGCCCATCAGATCATGGGGGGCATGCCCCCCATGATCTGATGGCCAAACTCGCGGCATGACGACATCGGCTTGAGCTTAATTTTGCCGCAAACCTGTCCAGGAAGGCGGGACCACCTCAGT
>Ga0265293_10002803_pt1 | contig 33802 bp, 39 predicted proteins | sample Munlanlewell138R_FD_192505 | JGI IMG/M metagenome (GOLD analysis project Ga0265293, IMG submission 192505) | Leachate microbial communities from a municipal landfill in Southern Ontario, Canada - Leachate well 138R | ecosystem: Engineered > Solid waste > Landfill > Unclassified | place: Canada... | reverse complement strand
GGCTATAAAACAGGCTATTTTACTATAAGTTGAAGGTTTTAGTTAATATAAAGATAGAGATTATTTCAAAATTGTTGGTTATATAAATAAATAGCAAATTTAAAGGGGGTAATTCAATGAAAATGGCTATTTTAAGCAGTAAAAAGAGGTTGAAAAGACCTTTAGGAAATATACATTTTGGTAAGATTATTTTAATCATGCTTTTGATATTAGGACAGGTATTTACTGTTAATATTAATAAGGTAGAGGCGAGTGGGCAATTGTATTATTATGATAAATATTTTCATGTGGAGAAAGTATATAGTTATGGCCCTGGGACTGAGGACTTTCGAAATGGAATATTATCTATAACTTTATATGATTATGAGGGTGAAGGAAGTTATTCTGAAATTCCAATTAATGCATATGTAGAGTTGCTTGAGACAGGATTCGTAGATGGTAAAAATGTATATATTTATAGAGTTTTAGATATTGATAGTTATAGAAATCCAAGTACCTATTACCATTATGTCTATACAAATAAACCATATACACTTTTGAAGAACCAAACACTCTATAATCAATCTAGACAATTCTGGGATACTTGGATATTTATGGGAGATATATACCGTTTCGAATTTATAGAGGCTGGAACTCAACAGTATTCTATTTCAGATAGATCTAAATATTTAATTCAAAAAGATTTAATTCTTCCATCCACATATCCTAATGATGGACTTCATAGTGATGGACTTTGGTATGTAAGAAAAGGATTAGCAAATACAATTCCAACCATAACAACCACCTCACCAGTACAAAATAGTTATTTTGGTAAGGAACCGAACAATAAAATCACCATTTCCGGAACTGTTAAAGATTCCGACAATGGTGACACACTTAAAATCTATTATAGAATAAATGGAAGTTCTGGTCAAGCCGGTACTCAACTAGGTAGCGATATTATTGCAAATATGACCGACCAAAACTATAGCACTCAAATTACACTGCCTGCTTTAACTGATGGTAGTCATAATTTATATGTTTGGGCAGAGGATAATAAAGGCGGTAAATCTGCTGAAACAGCTGTAGCTTTTAAAGTAGATGCCACTAGCCCTCCAGCTCCAACAATAACACAAAGTCCTACTACACCAACCAATCAAGATGTAACAGTAACTGTAACCTCTGGAACGGATGGGGGAAGTGGAGTTGCCAAAACACAATATAAGATAGGAACTGGTAATTGGCTTGACTATTCAGTACCATTTAAGGTGTCAGCTAATAACACAATCTATGCTAAAACTATAGATAAAGTAGGCAATGTATCTACAGAGAAAACTCTTACAATAGATAACATAGACAAAACAGCACCGACAATAACATTAACTCCAAGCACAACAGAACCAACTAATAAAGATGTAGTAATAACTGCAAAAGCTACAGATGTTGGAAGTGGAGTTAATCAAATAGAATTACCAAATGCTACTAAGGTAACTGGTTCAGAGGCTACTTACCCAGTAAGTGCTAACGGAACATATACCTTTAAAGTAACTGATAAAGCAGGTAATGTAACTACTAAGTCAATAAAAGTAGAGAATATAGACAAAGTATTGCCTGTAATAACAATAGGTGACTATACAAAAACACCAACTAATCAAGACATTACAGTGACTGCAACGGTTACTAAGGGGACTTTAAATAAAACTAGTCATACCTTTACAGCTAATGGCTCATTCACCTTTACAGCTACAGATGAGGCAGGAAATGTGGCTACCCCAGTAACAGTTACAGTAAGCAATATAGTTAAAACAGTTCCAACGGTTACATTTACACCTAATGGGAACAGTACACCAGCTAAATCTCAAGAAACAACAGTAAAGGTAACAGCAACAAGCCCAGCAACAGTTTCAAGTAGACAATATACTTGGTCAACATCTACAGTTACACCAACTAGTGGATGGGAAACATTTACAGATGGAGCAAAATTAACTCAACCAAGTGGTGATGGAAGCTATTATTTACACATAAAGGCAACTGATAATGCAGGTAATACAACTAATGTAAATTCAAATGATTTTGTATTAGACAATACAGCTCCAACAAAACCGACATTATCAGCTACACCTGCAACACCAACAAATCAAGATGTTACAATAACAATAGCTCATGGTACAGATACAGGCAGTGGTGTAGACAAGACAGTGTATAGTTTAAGTGGAGCAGAAACTATAGATTGGACAACTTATAGTGAAGAAATAATAATCTCTAACGAAGGCGAAACTACGATTAAAGCTAAAACAATAGATAAGGCGGGAAATATCTCTATTGAAGAAAGTACAGTAGTTAAAATAGATAGAACTGGACCCACTGTTACATTAAACACAGAAAAGACATCAAACTCTTTAAAGGTAAATGTAACAGCAGATGATCCTTTAGGTCTCCACTCAACTCCATATTCGTTTGATATAGATGATAGTGAAAATGTTGAGTTTATAAAATCGGCTGAGTATGAGTTTGAGGGACTAGGCGTTAACTCTTCTCATAACATTAAAGTAACTGTTATGGATAGTGTAGGCAATGTAACTATAGAAACCTTAAATAATGTATTCACTTTATCAAACACCCCTACAATAACATTAGGTAGTGCAACAAGCTCTACTATACTAGGAGCAATAGGTCATAATGGGAATCCAGAGGGAACTAAATATAAGGTTCAGATTTCAGAGGATGGAATCAATTGGCAAAGTATAAATGGAAGAGCAGAGTGGGATAGTGAGCTAGATTTTACTGCAACAGGATTATTACCTGGAACAAATTATAAGCTTAGAGCTATTTCTAGAAATGGAAATAATGAGGAAAGCTCTCCATCTGGTACAGCAGACATAATAACTATACCTGCTAAACCAAATAAACCTAATGTAGTTGCTAATAGTTCTACAGAAATAAATATTTATTGGGATAGTGTTACAGGGACAGATGAATACATTCTTTACAGGGATGGAGTACAAATCTACAAAGGTAGTGACACTAGTTTTACTGATACTAGTTTAAACATTAATACACAATACTCCTATACTCTAGAAGCTGAAAATAGCAGTGGTGTAAGTAGTATAAGTGATAGTTCAGAAAAATATACTTTAGCAGTAGTACCTAAAATTGATATTACAGATGCTACTCAAGACACTGTAAGTGGCACAGTAGACCTTAATGAAAACCCTATAAATACTGAAACCTATATAGAAATAGCTGATAATGTAGGCTTTATAGATAGTCAATTAGTAAAGGATTGGGATAATGTAACAACATTTACTAAGAATGGACTAGACTCTGGTAAGACATATTATCTAAGGATTAAAGCTAAAAATGGTGATAATATAGAAACAACTTTTTCAGATGAAGTAGACATAATAACTATACCAGCTAAACCAAATAAACCTAATGTAGTTGCTAATAGTTCTACAGAGATATATATTAATTGGGAAGTTGTAGAAGGTGCAAGTAAGTATGCTTTATATGTAATGCCAGAAGATGGAGTAAGAGAATTAATAAGAGATGACATAATAGATGTTGAATATACTCATACAAATCTTATTCCGAATAAATTATACACATATATTATACGAGCAGGTAATACAAGTGGTTTTAGTGAAGATAGTATTGATGGAAGTATTTATACAAAGGCTTCTGATCCAACAGTGAAATTAATTGGAACAACAATAGATTCTATTTCAGTGAAGATAGTTGATAGTGAAGATAATTATAATACTTCTGAATGGAAAGTTATACTAAAAGATATGGATGATAATATTATAGAAACAAAAGATTTTTCTAGTAGCGAAGATGTAATCTTTAATACTGGCATAACAGAAGATACTTTGTATAATATATTTATCACTACTAGAAACAGTAACAAAATAGAAAATGATGAATTCTTGGCACTACAAAACATAAAGACTAATACTAATCCAGAAATATCATTATTAGAAGCTTTAAAAGATGGTTATAGCGAAATAGAGGGACATAAAGAAATAGAGTTAAAATATCAAATCAAAGATATAGATAAGGATGAAATAGATATTTATTATTCTATTGACAACATTACAACTTCAACAACTGGTAGTGCAATAAAAATCACAACTGTAACTGCTACTGGAAATGATGATGAAGTAGATATATACAAGATAACTATTGATGAAAACTTAACTGAAGGGGATTATATCTTAAACCTATGGGCTGAAGATAATAGAGGTGGTAAATCTGATATTATAAATAGTCCGTTCTATATAGATAAAACTCCAGCGGTAGTTATAATCAATGGTGGGGATATAGAAATAATAATCGATGAAGAATTTATTGACTTAGGAGTAAATTCTGCTACTGACAATAGAGATGGAGATGTAAAGAAAGATGTAATAATGGATAGCTTAGTAGATATTTCTGTTGAAGGAGTTTATTCTGTGAAATATCATTACACAGATAAAGTAGGAAACTTTATAGAAGTAATTAGGGTTGTTACTGTTAAAAATCCATATCAAGAACAATTAGAGCAAATAATCGTAGAAGGCCTTACTCCTAATCATAACAATGAAATAGTGGAGGGTGACAAGACTATAGCTTTGCCAGAAGTGACAGGGGATCAATATTATAGAGTCATAGTTACTGATTTAGATACTGATGAGGAATTGGTAAATGTCCCAAATACTCGTGGTGGGGATGATGAAAAAATTACTTTTACCACTAAAGAAGGTCATACCTATAAAATATTGATTGAAATATATAACAATGTAAACGGGGATTACTTGTTAAGAGGGACTAAAGAAACTATTTTTACAGTAGATGATATTACCTATCCTACTATAACAGGGGTATATGTGTTAGATGGAAATCTAGTGCAGTTAGGAACAGATAATTACAAACTTCATAATAATCCTTATGCTTTTATATTAAATGGAAAAATTGAGGATGTTTTAGTGAAGAATGATGGAGAGTTTAAAATAACAATCAAGGTTTCAGGCGACAAAGAAGAAATCGTTGATTTTAACTCTAATAGTTCATTTAAGGTTGCTATAGGTGATAAAATACTAATACTTCTTCGTGATTCATGGAACAATATAATCCATACAACAGTTAATGTAACGAAGTTAAATGAAGTAATAGCAGGTGATATTCCTAGTGATATTAGAAAGCAAATAGACAATAACAACTATGTTCCTGATGTGTTTAGTCCGATTGAAAAGCCTAATGATAATAAAGATGCTAGTAAGGATACTGTTAAAGAGGGTTCGGCTGACAACATAATAGGAAAAGATAATACTAAGACCTCAGCTACAGAGGGCGTAACTGTAGATAAAGATGGAAATTTAGTTATAGACCAAAATATTAATTCTGCAAAAATAGAAATAACTGATACTATAAAGGGTAATAAATATGAGATAAAAATAGATGTTTCTGATAGTGTAGATGCTTCAGTATATGGCGAATTACCTGTAGGGATAGCTTATGCTATAAAGAATAATGCAGAAACAGAGTTGACATCTTTAATAAGGGATGGGTATGAGATAATTTCAATAAACTCAGATGTAGCAGAATATGTTGATGGAAAACTTATTACTAAGTCTAAGGGAGTAGGAGAAATATTAATTAAGTCACCTGATGGAACTACTTTATCTCAAAAGTTTAAGATAGAAGATATTAATGATAGTGTTCCTAAATACAACGATGTTGATGGTCATTGGGCTAAAGAAACTATTGAAAATGTTACAGAGTTAGGTTATCTTGAGGGATATGGAGATAATACATTTAAGCCAAACAACTATGTTACTCGTGCAGAATATATAACAGCTTTAAACAAGTACATGGTGTTAAATAAGGAAGAATTTATTAAGGATAGATATTTATATCCTATTCTGGGGCTTCAAGAAGATGAGTGGTATTTCTATAACCTAGCTGACTATGCGACTGAACACTCTGTGTTTGAAATGTTATATGCTTTTGAAGATAAGGACTATACTAAGGCAATTACTAGAGAAGAGGCAGCGTTTGTGTTGACAACAAAATTAGATCTGCTATTAGAAGGAGAAATAATAGATGTAAATGGGACTAAATACAAAGAGGAAATATTGACATCTAAAATAAATGAATTAATGATAGGTTTTCCTGATGGGACATTTAAACCAGAAAGAAATCTTACAAGAGCAGAGTTTGCTATAATTTTAGAAAGGCTTCTTAAAAATTAAAATTTATAACCCTACTATGTATAAATAGTAGGGTTATATTTTGCATAAAAAAACAACAATTTCATTGTGTTACTTTGTATAATATGGTATAATGTGGTAAAATATATATAGATTAGGAGGAAAAAAATGAAATTTAAAGGAAGATTGAAAGATAAGCTATTTTCTGTATTGTTTTTGTTAATTGCCATAGGTATTACATACTATATATATACCGATGCTAAAAGTACAAGAGAAGAAATTACAATTCCAGTAATAACTAGAGATTTAAAGTACGGAGAATTGATTAGTGTTGCGGATATAGGTACAGCTGTAGTAGGGAAATATAAGTTAGATCCAAATATTGTGGTTAACAAAGAGGATATAATTGGAAAATATGCGATTAAGGATATGTATCAAGGAAGATTTTACTACAGACAAGATATTTCTAATGTAAAACCTCCTACTGAAATTAGTGAAAAAATAGAAGAAGGTGCAATAGCCATAGAAACTAATTTGGTCAAATGTGTTGGGGGCATACCCAAAGAGGGAGATTACGTTAAGGTAAATATTATTAAAAAAGCAGATAATAATCAACAGCTTATGGAAGTAATACAGTTTCCAGAGTTATCAAGATTAAAAATATTGGATATAAGAAACAATAATGCTGAAAGTATTCATAAAGAAAAACAAACAACAGGGTTAGGAAGTGTAAGCTCTACCCAAACAAAACCAGATTTGATTATTTTTGAAGTAAATAAAGAGCAAGAAACTAAGCTTCTATTAGGCCAATATACTGGCGATATTCACCTGGTACTTTTACCTAAAGATAAGGATGTTATAGTAGAAACGGAAGGCGTGATAACAGATAGCATAAATATAACTAATCCTACGGATGGAGATAGTGGTAATTTTGTTCCCGTTTCACCTACTAATGGTAACGAGGATGATGACGAGGGATATGATAATAAACCCCTAGAATTAGTTCCAAATATCCCTAGTACAAAAACCCCTCAGCCACCAAAGGATGCTCAGATTAAAATAGAAGAATCAAACGATTTTGATATAGCACCTTAGAGAAAGGAGATGTTGTTAGTGAAGAAAACATTACTTAATAAAGTTACTATAGTTACATCTCCAATAGAGCAATCAGGAAAAACTACAATAGCAAATAATTTAGCTTATCTTTTCACTAAAAAAGGATATGTAACTTGCGTAATTGAACTTAACCGTTATATAGGGACAAGCCCTTATCTGAATGATAATATTGATAAAGATAAGGATAAGAGTTTGAAAACTGCGATAGAGGGAAATGATGAAACTTTGATTTTAAGGAATTTTATTCAATCTAGTCACAATGAAGCTTTGTTTACTTTGTCACTTAGAATATCTAATGATTTAAGTGATTTATATAAATATAACAAGGAACAGTTAGAAAAGATTGTAAAAATTGCTGTTAATAAGTTTGATAAAGTTTTCATTGATGTTCCTATGAATTATCTTGATAATGGATTTATTGCTTCAATAAATTCTTCACCTGAACAAACTATTCTAATTATGGATAACAATATAGTTAATTGGCATAAGTTAAAGCTGTATGATTTATTTTTTAAGCAAATAAAATATAGTTTTCCTAAAGTAACTTGTATTATAAATAAGGATGAAGATATGATTACTGATAGTTTTATAAAAGAAATTGTGTCTAGTTTTGAAATGATTAAGATAAATAATTTTTATAAAATGCCTTTTATGAAATATATTATTAAGGCTAATAATGAGGGCATTTTGTTTTCTGATTTAATTCCTTCTAATAAGAAAGAAAGAACCCTAAGTAAAACTTTTGACAGTATTATAGAGGATATAGAGGGAAGTAGAGAAGTGAAAAAGAAGTTTTTTTCTAAGAAAATTACCAAAAGGTAGGTGTCTAGATATTGGATATTTTAAAAGAAGTTCAAAATGTTTTGGAACTTGATTTGCCAAAAGAGGTAACTAACACTTTAAATAAATTAGCTGGGGAGTATGTAAAATTAAGTAATAGGGGTGGTGCTTCTTTAAGTGAAGATATTATACCCGACATAGATGCTTTAAGATATCAAGCAGGATTAAGTGATGTTGTTGTTACAGAAGGGAATAGTATAGAAAATGTTAGAACTAATCTTCAGGAATATTTAATCAATAGACATTCAGAAAAGTTTCTAAATATAACAAGTGATAAAATAGCAAGGCAAGCTGTGGAGAAAGAAATAGTTAGTTATTGTACGGATAATTTAATACAGTTAAAAGGTATGGATAGAAAAGAAACAATAGATTTTTTAATTAAAGATATATTAGACTTTGGGGTTATAACTAAGCCTATATTTGAAACAGATGAAGATGTGGAAAGTGAAAACAGTAGGATAGAGGAAATTAGGGTTAATGATTGGGATGACATTAGATTTGTTGTAGATGGAGTAGAGTATGAAACTAGTTTGAAATTTGAGTCACCTGATCAAGTAATGGCTATAGCACAAAAGATGTGTAGGAATTATAAAGCTGATATGGTAAAACCTGATAGGCCTTTTGTGAGGCTTAGAATGGGAAATAGCATTCGTGTTTCAATTATGGGAAGTCCAGTTGCAAGAAGGCCAGATGATATTAATGGTACTGTACTGCAAATGACAATTAGAAAGCAATCTTCAAAGCCATTTTCAAAAGATTTTTTATTTAAAAATAACACTTTAGATGAATACACTTATGATCTTATTAACCTTCCAATTCAGAATGGAATATCAACTGCTTTTTATGGTGGCACTAATAGTGGTAAAACTGCTCTTTTAACAAGCTTTGCCCATAACATTGATAATAAAAAAAGGATTATTTCTGCAGCAGAAATAGATGAGATGAATTTGAGAAAAATTGATCCTGTTACTAAAAAAGCTTTGAATTCAGTTTTGATGTGGGAAATAAAGCCTGAAAAGGGAATGGATTTTAGAAAACTTGTAAATAGTTCCTTAACTTTTACACCAGAGGTAATTATATTACAAGAGATGAAAGGACCAGAGGCAGTAGATATTGTTGAATCTTCAATAACAGATCATCAAATATTGACTAGCTTACATGCTAAGAACAAAATTGTATTCGGAGATAGGATACTTACTATGTATAAACAAAGTGGTTCAGATTTAACAGAAGATTTAATTCTTAATCAAGTTATACAGGCATTCCCTTTTATAGTAAGGACAAAGTTATATAAGGATGGAAAAAGAAGGGTAGCTGAAGTAGGAGAATTGATTGGTTATGATAGAACTACTGGGCAATTTGAAGTTAGAACATTAGTTGAATATACTGTTCAAGATACTAAAAAAGTTATAGGATATAATGAATATCTAAAAAAGGACATGGTAAAATGGGTAGTTACAGGTAGTTTTAAAGTTAGAAATTTTTATAGCGAGAAACTAGTAAAAGAAATGCTAAATAATGGGACCCCAAGAGAAGAAATTGACAGACTAGAAACTGAGTTTAAAATGCGAAAAGAAAGGGGTGATTAGTTTGAGGGGTTATTATTCCTTCATCCCCCTATTTTCTTCAATTTTTCTTTTTCTTTATATGTTGTTTAAAGATTGGAAAATTCCAATTAAAAAAGCATCTAAAAGAATAAGAATGGTTGGTGATATTGCACAGATAGAGAAGTCATTGGAAGAAAAGGTTTTCAAAGTTGATATAACTAATAGAAAGAAAAGCCAAATAAACTATATAACTGGGAAAAAAATTTCTATTTCCGATAGACTTAGGAACAGATTGAATAATGTAATTCTTAATAAGAATCATGCTTGGGGATATTTGAGTTTTTTAATAATGACTTTTATTGGAATGTGGTTGGGATTTGGGCTAGGCAAGTTTTTAAATAATTATGGAGTGTCGGTCATATTAGGTGTTGTCGGTTCGACTCTTCCTTATATGTATTTAACTTTTAAGATAAGGGCGGTAGATAGGGATAAGGATAAGAAGCTGTTAATGGTTATGGGTAATATCGTAGCAACTTATATGACAAGGGATTCCTTTCCTTTGTCTGTTGAGGAAGTCCTTCCCACTATACCAGAACCTTTATATAGACACTTTAAATTATTTATAGATGAGATTAAGCATTTTGGTGCTGATAATCTAATGGATGCCAGTCTAAGACTTGCAAATGCTGTTAATAATTATTATTTCTATGAGTTCATGCAACTAGCTATTCAATCTGAATATGGAGAGTCAGGACTTAAATATACTATGAAATCTATTCCAACTGATTATGAAAGATATTTAGAAAAAAATGAAAAATACTCAAGAATTATATCAGATTGCAATATAGAATTTATTATGAGGATATTATTGTTTCCAATAGTAATTGGCTTTATCAGGGTTATATCAAGTGATTATTATAATATTTTAACTAACACAATAATAGGTAAAATACTTTTATTTGGAGTTATGATAGTGTATGTTGTGGCCACAATTATATTTAGAAAATACAATAAGGATATAAAACTTGAGTTATAGAAAATGAGGTGGTAAAGTGGGGAAAACTATAGTCTTGTTTGTATTGTTGTTAATAAATATTTATTTCCTATTTAAAGGAATATATAATCTTTTTAGGTTGCTACCTTCTGTAAGGTCTATGAGAAAGGTTATAGGTATTAAAAAAATAGGTAAGAAGGATAAAGATTTGTATGATTTGTTTACAGAATGGGCTGAAGGATTATCTAAAAATATTTTGATTAAGTATTTTTATAAAAATACTTCTGCTAGGGAGCAAACAGAATTGGCACTAAGAAGAACTGGGAGCAAGGATACTTATGAAATGTATATAGCAAAGACAATAATTTATCCTATAATTTCTCTTGTAATAACCTTTGTGTTAGGGGTTTTTATAGAGGATATAACGGAGATTGCTATATTGGGATATGTTGTAAAGTCTACAGGTTTAATCATTAGTTTTCTGTTGTTCTTTAGCCCTAAAACCACACTAAATAAAAGTCTTTCAAAGAAAGATGATAGAGTAATATTGGAAATGCCAAGGTTTATTAGAACTTACAGATATAGTCCTAATGCAAAATCTTTTAGTCAAGTAGTAGATGATTATTTAAAAACTGCAAAAGAAGGTTTGTTGTATGACTTGACTGTTTTGAAAGCAGACATTGAACTTGTAGGTGAAGAAAAGGCATTGCAAAATTTTTCTAACAGAGTTAGTATTCCCGAGGTTAGAGAGTTTGTGACGGTTATTTTAACTTCTCTTAGAGGTAAAAAGGAAGAAGCTGACATGAATCTTTATTTTGTAGAAAATAAATTTCAAGACAGAATTGATAGAATGAGTGATGAAGAAATGAAGAAAAGACCAGAAGTGTTGTCTGCATTAAATAATGTTTTATTACTTTCTATGGGTGTGTTGTTAATTGGCCCTATGGCTATTCATTCCATAACTGGAATAACTCAAATTTTCAAATAAAGAAAGGAGAAAAAAATGAACAAAATTATTGGTTTTATAGTAGGTGCTGGAATTATTGTAGCTTTAGGTGTGTGGTTTATAGCAGAAAACCCTGGGTGGTTTGAATCCGTTATAAACTGGGCTTTATCTTCTATGGGAATAAAATAGAAAAGGTGAGGTGAAGGGGCTTTTATAGCCCCATTTTATGCTCAAAATATTCAAATTTATTATTACTTTAATAATGGTAATCACCATATTTACTATGGCAATCAATATTCCTACTATATGGAATAAGTATACTTCTATTAGAAAAGTGCAGAAGGTTATGATTAAATATGCACAGAAAAATGGTGGGTTTGTTGTAGATGATTCAGGTAGAGATCCTAGTGTTTTATTTACAGATTTATTAAAAACATATGATATAGAGGAAAATATAGTTGAAGTAATCTTTACTAAACCTTTGGGAGAAAAAGTGAATAAAAAAGATAAATTGTCTATATCAATAACACCTAGAATATCTATTATAGTTCCTTTTAATGATCCTATAGTAAGAGAAGGTAGCCCAATGGTTGAGTATGGCTATTCTCATAAATTCTTTAAATAAGGTGGGGATTGTTTTGAATGAGACTTTTGAAATATTATTTGATTATGTAGGGGATTTGTTTAAATTAATACTTATTGCAACTATTGTTATTGTGTTAGGCCAATATATAAGTCTTTATATAGTTGCCCATAGGACCATCTCTCATGCTGAAGAAGATGGTTATATTGATGAAATGATATATTTAGATTATCTTGAAAAAACATCCTTCGACCCTTCAGAAGTTACAATAGAATTAGTATATCCTAAATTTAATGAGAAGGTTTATAAGTTAGGAGATCCATTAGTTTTAGTTATAAGGAAAGAGTATGTTGCAAAAATGTTTGATAAAGAAATTAAGTTTCCTATTACGGTTAAGGTAGAAGGAATAAACCACGGTTATTTTGGTGAAGGATATGGAAGTTATGATTGGTAAGGGGTTGATTTTTTGGAGTCATCTAACTCTGCTATTAAGTTTATGATTTATTTTATTATTGTGTTTGGTTTTCTTGCTATAGGGACTGAACTTTTTAGAATAGTAAAATTAACTGTAGACATAAAGGATTCCTTTCAAATTATTCTTGAAGATGCTATAGAGCTAGCAGTAGAGGATGAATATAGGAAAGACCATGTTACTATTCTAAGACCAGGTGAATGTGAAGAAAATTTTGAATCTATGCTTAGAGATAAGTACAATTTAGACTATAATTTTTCTCCTATAGGGGATAGTTACTTTGCAAGTCCATTTATTTTTGAAAGCTTTGATGTAAATATTGGTAGTTATCATGTAGATGAGGTAAGACAAAGAGCTGTTCAAGATGAAGGTGGACACCCATCTGCTAGAGTTAAGGGATATGTTGAAGTAAAGCCCTTGGTTATTGGTGTTGATGCAAATATAAAAATTCCTTTTAATATATATGCTGAAAGCAAGAGAACGGACTGACACAACACATTCATTGTGTAAATGTAAAATATATGATATAATATATACAACATATAGATATTTTTTCAATCTAGGAGGTTGATATAATGAATTTTAAAGACTTGTTATCATATTTAAAGATGTTTTTAATTGTTAATTTTAATAAGTTAATAACTAAGGATAATGCCTTGACAGTAGGTATCTTAGTAGCAACAATTATTTTTATATTTTGGAATAGAAAGTTTTTGATTAATTTAGTGTCTGGTATTATGTATGGGAAAAAAAACAATGAATTGTCACAAAGGTTAAAAAATGTAATGGAAACCTATGGATTATCCTATGAAGAAGCTAAAAACAAAATATTCATGGATGAAATAGCAGATGCTTTAGAGGTAAATGAAGATATATGGCATGTCAATAGGTTCACCATAATTAAAAGGGGAGACAAAGTATCTTTTGTAGATAAGGAAATAGGCTTAATTCAAGGGACTTTTTTAGGACTTATTAAGCCAGATTTATTAGGTTATGATGATATATATGTAATGAAGATAGATAAGACATCCAAAATTAGACAAGCTGCTATTTCTTATGTAAAGGAAGAGACTATCAATGTTTATTAATAAGAAATCAATTATTGTTTTAATGGTAATTTTAATGTTGTTCCCTACTTTTTCCTTTGCACAGAATGATAAGGTAGATGAACAAAACAAATTACTCTATGATGAAATAATAAAGAGAAAGAATTTAGATGAATCACCTTTAGATAAGGTATATGATGAAATGAGGAAAAGGGATGAAGATGATTCAGCTATTTCTTTAAAGGGTATTGCAAATTTCATATATGATTCATCTATTAAATTAGCTTTAGTTGCAAGAAAGTTTATAGTTCCAATTACTTTATTGTTATTATTGTTTAACACTTTTATGTTAGCAGTGACGGGGGCTAAAAACATTAAAAACAGGAAAAAGTACATTATTGGAAGTGTTTTATTGTATGTAGTTTTTTTATTTGTCTTAAATTTTCCACTATATTTATTGTGGAGACATTCTATAAGCAGTGAGGAGTTGTTGAGTTTTAATTCTTTTTATATGTTTGTAGAAAATCTTTCTTTGTTTTTAAAAGAGAACTCTTTTGTAATGTTTGTTATAATCTTTTCTTTTGGTGTGGTTAATAGGATTTCATCAGAAGTTGATTTACCAAAAAGACTTGCTTCAAATTTTATAATAAAAGTAAGTTTTGCTTTACTTGTATTGTTTAATATTATGCCTTTATTAGTTAAACTTGCAGTTTAGGAGTTGATTTTTTGAAAATATTATTTGCTTTGAACCAAAACGATGATACAACCATTGAAGAAATGCTATTAAGTGAATACAAATCTATAATTGGTGCTGATTTTCAGTATTCAAAAGAGTATGATTTAAGTGGTGTTAATAAAAGGTTATTTCTTGAAAATTTTGATGTGCTGGTTATTAATGAAGAGTTAGAGAGAAATAATGGAGTAACTACTTCATTTATAGATGACTTGACGGATAGGTTGCCTATTAGGATTATACTCATTATTAGATTCGATCATGAAGTGGACAATTATGTAAGAAGATTATTTAATATCGGAGTATATGATTTGTTATACTCACATGATATTACCAAAGAAAATATTGTTAATTTAATTATTAGTCCTAGAACTAAAATTGAGGCAAAAGTTTATTTGGATTTACATGATGTTGAAGATGTTGTTGTGGAAAGTGAATTAAATTATATATCAGAAGATGAACTTTTTAATATATTTATGTATTTTGAAGGAATAGAGGAAAATGAGTATTCAAAGGCTTTTGACCATATAATTAAGCAGTATAATGGAGAACAAATTTTATATTTAATAGATAAACTTTCTGATTCTATTAAAGAAGTTTTAGAGAGAGAAGAAAATAAAGAATATCTAAAATATAAAGAAATTGTACTAAGTAGATGGAAAGAAGTAAAAAGAGACAATACAGCGGAAAGTAAGGTAAGTGATGTACTTGATAAACCAAAAGACGATGCTATGGCAGTGGAAGAAAGCTTAATAGAAAAAAAGGTTAAAGAAACCTTAAAACCTTTTAAGAAACTAAAAGAGGAAAAAGAGCCGAAGGTTATAACTAAAATTGAAACTGTTGAAAAAATTGTCACCAAGGTTGAAAAGGTTAATATTGTTCCTTCTGATTATAAAAAGACAATAGTCCTTGTATCTCCTGAAAGTACTGGTAAAACAGAAATTGCTTGTAATTTAGCGGTTGCTTTAAGTAATAACACTGATAAGGTGGTAGCATTATTAGACTTTGACTTAAATAAATATGGTATCTTATATAATTTTAAAATTGATCCAGGAGAAAGTGGAGAAAACTATTATAAATTTAGGCTTTTTTACAACAGAATAGATAAATATCTCTCAGGAAAAGAAGATGAATTAACTAGGGATGAAGTTAGAGGACTTTCTGTATATCATGATAAAAATTTATTAGTATATACAGGCAATCAAGAAGCGAAAATTAAGGATAGTGGTATTGTTATTGGTGATAACCCTATAAATGATGTTTTAATGTATATGATTGGAGAAATAAGGGCCATTTCAGATATATTGATAATTGATATGGGTTCAGATATGAACAACAGCTTTCTTTCTAATTTAATTAACATAGGGAATGTAGAAAAACTTTTAATAACAAATCAAAACATAGAGACATTAAATACTTTACCATATAAATTAAGATTAAAGCATGGAAGGGATTATGATGATTGGAGACTTATTGTGAATAATTATAATCCTAATGTAAGTATTAAAGAAAAAGAAATTGTTTCATTTTTTAGTGATAAAAGTATAGAGTATTTAAAGTTTAATATTAAATCTATTAATTATATTCCATATTCAGAGAGTGTCCTTCAAATGAAGGCTAAAAGGGATGTAGGATATAATAAGGATAAGGATTTTAAAGATGCAATAGATAATTTAATTAAAGAAGTTTATCCAATTAATATTAAAAAGAAAAAGAAACTTGGTTTTTTCTAATTTATATATAGCATAAACACAATGTATATATTGTGTTTATGTTGTTTTTATGATATAATATAGTATCAAGGGAAATTAAGGAGGGGTTTTATGAGAAAAAAATTATTTAGTTTGTTGTTAGTTTTGTTGATTGTGTTATCAAGTACTATGACTGCATTTGGAAGTCCCTTAGAGGAGCTTGGTAAGGGCTTAATAGACATAACTAAAGAATTTATGCAATCTCTAATCAATGAAGCAGTATCTAAGTTTAAAGACTTAAAAGCAACAGATTGGTTTGCAGAGGTTATGACAAGATTATCTGTCTTAGGGGGTATCAATGGCTACCCAGATGGTACTTTAAGACCTAATGGTACTATTACTAAGGGTGAGTTTACTAAAATGCTACTAGGGACTTTAAAACATGAAGTAGAGTCTGCTAAATCAGGTCATTGGGCTATGCCTTGGGTTGAAAAGGCTTATTCTTTAGGATACATTAGTCCTTATGATAAAGAATGGGTTTATTCAGAAAAACAATTAGATGAGCCTATAACTAGGGAATTAATTGCAGACATGATTATGAGAAGTACTAGGGAAACTGTTGTAGACCCTGCTATGATGGGTATACCTCATTTTTCTACTTATCATGAACAGTTCCAACTTAATATGAGTGATTATTGGGCTATATATGATCCTTATAAAAAGAGTGTACTAAATGCTTATGGGTTGGGAATTATTAATGGCTATCCAGATGGTACTTTTAGACCTAAAAACAATGCTACTAGAGCAGAGGCTAGTGCTATGATTGTAAGACTTATAGACAAAGATGCTAGGATTAAACAAGAGCCAAAGGGTAAAGAAGTTTACTCTGGTGACCCAGAGGTCCAATACGTTAATAGTTTAGCAAAGAAATATCCTGATAATTCTATAATTAAAGATAAGTGGAATTGGAGGTATGATAGTACTAAGAAGCCAACTACAGGAGTAATGAATAGTGGGTTAACAGTTAGAAAAGTGCCACCTTATACTACAAAGGAAAGGGATTATACAATAACTTTATTTAATAATCACACAGAAAAAGATAGAGAAGTATTAAAAGAAGTTCTGAAGGAGTTTTATCCTACTGGTTATGAAAAGGCATATAAACAAATTATATCAAGATTTAATGAGCCAGCTAATAGCCTTGATATGGTAGATAGACTAGATGATAGAAACATATTGTATGGAAGATATGATAATGGTGTGGATATAACAATTGGATTACAAGGTAATAAGGCGGTGTGGAATTAATGAAAAAATATATATCTTTATTTTTAATATTTATTCTACTTTTTAGTTTAAATATAACTAGTCTCGCTGCTAAAGTTTATAAAAATGATGCTGAATATAATAATGCAATTAATGAGCAGAAAAAAGCGTATGACGAAGCTAAGAGAAACGGCGATACGGCTGGAATGAAAGCTGCTAATGCAGCAGCTAATGCTATTAGAGAGGCTAATGGTCAAAAAGCTAGTAGTGATGGCAGTTCTGATGAGAGGTATAAGCAGACCATGTTGAAAGAATTGGAAAAAGCTAATCCAGAGGCACATAAACAAATATCACAAACTTTGGCAAGCGGAGGGAAGGTGTATGTTGAATTTAAAGATGATGGTTCTCAAGAATACACTATTCCTCCCAGAACAACTAGAACTGAAGAAAGAGAATATGTTACTGAGATGTCTCCGAGGGAAAGAGAACTTGTAACTGGTAAAATTCCTAGTTCTAATGTTAGTGGTACTACAGTGAATTCTCAACTTTTCATAGAGAAAGGTATAATAGCTTTCGGAGATCCCTCAAAGATCCCAGGGAATACTAAAGACCCTAAAACAGGTGAGTGGCGATACAATGGTTATGACATAAATGGTAATTTATATACAAATGAAAAGTTTCTTCCCGATGCAGATTCAGGAAGAGATGCTAATCAGAAGAATTGGCTGAGTATTGACCAGATTAGTACCAATCAATCAGCAAAGAATTTAATTGGATATAACAGTAGAACAAGCGACTTCACCCAAAAACAGATTGATGACGCAAATAAACTATTGCAAAACCCTCAATTTAAAGGTATGACAGTGGAAGATATTCTTAAGAATTTTGTGCATACCCAAGAAAGTAGCGAATATGGACAAGGTTCTTTTGTCGGTGTTCATAAGGATAGTAATGGTAAGCTTTGGTATCAATCTTTTACAGTACCCTCAGAGCCTTATGAAATTATAACCTATATAGAAACTACTATTCCAGGACTTAAATTTAAAATAGAAGGACCAAAACCTCCAGATGACAAAGGCACTGAAAATGGAAATGATAATAATGGAGGTAATAATGGAGGTAATACCAAACCACCTACTAAACCAGAAGAACCTACAGAACCTACTAAACCACCTACTAAACCAGAAGAACCTACGGAACCTACCAAACCACCTACTACTCCTAAAGAACCAGAAAAGCCAGCAAAAACTGGTATAGGAACAATTACTATACAATATAGATGTGCTAAACATGGAGTGTTTGATACAGATACTGTGAGTATGCAAATAATGGAGGGAAAGAATTATAATATAACTATTCCAGCTAAGAATTTCCATCCAGTTCATAAATTAGTGGATGCTCCTGAAAAAAATGTTGTTTTAAATTTTAACAACTATAATGTGACGGTGGTTTTCAATTATGAGGACTATTATGCTATTCCTAGAATGTCAGGTGTTGTGAGGCCACATAAAATGAAGTCAGGATATGGTTTTGAGGTTGAGGCTAATTATGTACTAGATACCAATTTTGATATAAGTGAAATAAAGGGTAATTTAACAGGAACTGTTGAGTTTTTAGGACAGACCTATGCTTTAGAAAAACAACCTGGAAGTACAAATGTATATGCTAGTTTTAAGCTTCCATATAATCCCAATTCACTTATACAGGCTAGGAAGATTTATACTCCAGTAGAGCTAAAAGATGGTATATATAAAGCAACTATTACAATAAAAGGAACTACCTATCCACTAAATAACTCTCTTTCAATACAAGATGTTATTGATGTGGAGATTAAAGGACATATGTATGAAGATGATTATACAAAACCAAAGAATTAATTTAAGGGAGAGATAATATCTCTCCCTTTTATCAAAGGAGGAGGAAGAATTTGGTTTGGAAAAGTGATAAAATAAAAACTATTGCACTTTTACTTTTCTTTGTTTTGTTTTTTATAAATATGGGAGAAGCAGGATATGCTGGTCAAAGTAGTTTGCCAATATCAGCTGGTTATTCAACTACAGCACATTTTGTAACATTTTATAAAGATGGGAAATTTGTATTTTACTTTTCAGATGGGATCAAAGACAAGGATGAAATGTTTTTAGTATCAATAGATGGGGTAGATAAATTGGTTACTTTGACTACGAAGAACCAAGTAGGCATAGTTAATACAAATAATCCTAAAAGGATTATAATTTATAGAGATAAAGAAAGAGGAGAAATTAGTCCTCAATTTAAAGAGAATTATAAAAATTACACCAAAGCGAATCAAGGAAAAACATATTTTTTCTATAGAGAAATAAATAATATTAATAAAGAATTATCTGACAAGGATAAGGAAGTATTATTAGGACTATTGCCTGAAGGTGTTATAAATTTTGAAGAAAATGAAGAGAAGAATCAAGAGGCTATAGGAAAAGTAAAGTTACTTAGTAAAAATGGAATAGTATATGAGCATATAATATATAAAAGTACTGTGGTGCATGATGAGGAGCAGGTTAAAAATACCATAGAACATATATATAACAAACAATATGGTGTAATAGAGATTATTTCATTAAATAATGTGCCTTTATCTAACACAAAATATAAAGAATATGCAGGTTTTATAAGGCGTTCTAACTTAGGTTCTAGTGATGAAATACCTGCCAATGTTAATGATAGCCGTATAGGTAATATAAAAGGAGTAGACTTAAAGGACATAGGTACTCCTATTAGTGTAACAGAAAACAATTTAGTAATAAATGGAATAGAAATAAAGGATAAAATTGTTACTAAATCAGGACTTTTGATGTTACCTTCATATGTTTTTGAAGAAATAGGAGTAGAAGTTGCAAGAAAATACCGAAAAGATGATTTGGATCTTATCACATTATCTAATCCAGTCTATAAAATAGAGATGAAAGTTAAAGATAATTTAATATTTGTAAATCGTGTAAATAAGTATGATATAGCACCTGAAAGGGTTGATGGTAAAATATATTTACCTTCTCATTTACTTCATTATTTTGGATATACAACAAATATAAAGAATAATAAAATCCATGTAGTAAGGGGTGGTTTCAGTGAGTAAAAGAGTTTTGTTGATTGTATTAATATTAGTTTTATTTATTTCAAACATGTCTTTTGGAAGTGATGTTAATACCATTGGGCTTAATGAATTTCATAACAACAACTCAAAGGGCAGTAGTGTCTTGCCTTTAGAAAAGAAATGGGAGCTAGATATTGGATTGGTTTATGGACAACCTTTAATAATTGATAACTTAGCTTATGTTGTAACATCAAGGGGATTGGTTGTCGTGGATATTGATGCTGCTCAAGTGGTTGCAGAAAGAAAGATAGATAATGCAAATATATATGCTACCCCTTATATTGAAAAAATATCTTCTACTAAGCACAATATATATATTCCTTTAAATAGAGGAATAGAAAAATTAGTTGCTACAAAGTCAAATAACAAAGTATCCCTTTCATCTGAGTGGATAAATAAAGAGAATATTTTAGCAAACAATTTATCTTTAATTAACGATTTTAATAGAGATATTAGTAAAAAATATATAGTAGCTTCTTCTAAGAATAGTAAGCTTTATATTTTAGACAGTAATACAGGTAATTCTATTACAAATGGTATAATTTCTTATACGGGTACACTGGGAATGGGCATCCCTCATGGTGATTATTCATCTATAATAATAGCAGGGGACAATGATATTTTCGATAGAGGATATTTCGCTAGTATTTCTGTTGTTAATGGGGTGGGCCAAAAAGATTATCTATATAATGAAAATATGTTATTTGATGTAGATGTATTAGGTCTATCTGAATTTATGAGTTATGCCAAGTTTAGGGATATATTAACTGGTAAAACTACTGACTTAATCTTTGCTATAGAAAAACAGGGTAGTATTGTTGGTTATGATCCATTTAATGATAATGTATTATTTAAGATAAATAAATATGATGGTATTGGTGATGTATCGGGTATTGCAGTAGTTAACCGTTATCTTATAGTTAGTTATAAGTCTGGGAAGATTGTTTGTATAGATTATGAAAGAGCAATATATGATGCACAATATCATCCTGAAAAAATTGTTGAAACTATTGTTTTTGAAACTACAAATAAGGTTGAGACTTTTTCTAATCCATTAATCATTAAAGATAGCAATGGAAACAATGTATTAATTAATGCCAATTTAGATGGAAATTTAAGGGCATATAGGCTCGATAGATATAACTCCAATAGCAAAGTACCACTTGAAGTGGAAAATGCCTTTAAATTTGAAAATAAAGGCATGTCAAGTATAAAGATTCCTAATGGTATTTATTCAAATATTTCCTACGGAAATAATCAGCTATTGTTTGTAAATGGTAAAGGAATTCTTTATAGTTATAGTGGAAGTGCTGTAAACAATCTTTTAATTACTGATCTAAAGAATAGTAAAGAAGGTGGGTTAGAAAAAGGAAAAACCTATAAAGCTAATTTTACTATTATAAACTCAACCAATAATTTGTTAAAGGATGTAGTACTTGAATTAATTGTTGATAATAAACATTCTTATAAAAATAAAGTAGATGTTCCATCAGAAGGGTTAGATGTAGAATTGGAATATACTGTTCCTTTGGATTTTGAAGGGGATGTGTTAAATTTGATGGTAAAGGTTAATATGGAAAATAGAATTGTTGAAGAAATGAATTATGATGATAATGTTAAAGAGGTTTCATTGACTGTAGAAGGAAATTTCGACCTAGAAGTAACTAATATTGATTATAAAAAGTATCCTATAGGTAGATGGGCTTATGCAGTAGTTAAGGTAAAAAATAATTCGGATAAATTAGTAAAAAATGTTCCCATAAGAATAAGCATAGAAGGAAATACAAAGGTAGAAAGAAGGAATATAGGACCCAATTCTAGTAATACAGTATTTTATTTATTTAAAACTCCTTCTTCAGATAAAGAGTTTAAAATGGTTGGAGATATTAATTATGATAAAGAATATATAGAGAAAAATTATGAAAACAACAAATTGAGTGTAAGTGTTAATGCTAGTAGTGATGTCTCGTTAATCGATTTTAATAATAATAATTCTACTGGTAGGATAACATGGACTGAAAAGAGAACAGATGCTGGTGGTAAGGTTGTTGAAAAATCTTTTTGGGCAGAGCTTAATATTAGTGCAGAGACAACTCCTAGTGAGGTTCCTTCTGGTACTGGGTTTGGGCTTGTTATTATAAGTAAGGTAAGTACTAATTATGATAAACCAAATTTAATAACTGGTGGCCAGTTAGGATATGTTGAATTTTTAGGTAGAGAATATGGCGTGATTGGTGGAGGCATAGATAAGGATCAGGCCTTTATGTTAAAAGAAAATCCTGATAGTATCTTGTACGATTCCATAGAAACTAGGCATTTAACTAGAAAAATTTATACTCCTGTTGAATTAAAAGATGGAGCATATGATGTAAAAATATTTGTAGGTGATGTGGTAACACCAGGTGGAATGTTGAGTAAGACTATAGAGGTTCCAATAAAAATTAGTAAATCTATGTATGATTTTGATTATACTAAACCATAAAAGAGAGGAAACTCTCTTTTTTTTATCAAGACACAACAAACTTATTGCCTTACTATATAATATATGTTATAATTTAATATGTAGGGAAAAATATAAATAGTTAGGAGTGATAATATGTTCAGAAATAAGAAAGGGAAAGATGTTAGGTTGAGATCCATAAACATATTCGAAGGTTATGGTAAAAAGAATATTGTAGTTTCAGACCACTTTTTAGAACGCTGGAACGAAAGAGTGGGAAGGATTAGATTTGATACGAAGGAAGAGTTGGAGGAGTATTTAAGATTAAATTCAAATCCCAATGATATTGAACATTTGTATGGGGATCATTATTTTATTAAAAATATAATGGGAGGAATTTATGTTGTAGCTGAAGAGACAAATAATGGGATTTTGCTAATAACTACTTTTGGAACTTATAAAAACAATCCAGTAATTTTAAATGTTATCTTATCAGGAGAATTAAATAAAACTTTAAAAAAATATGGGAAGATGAATACAGTTTTTACTGTATAATATGGGAGGAATAATAGAATTGAGTAATCTTAATGATGATAGATAAAAAGAACAGCCTATTTGTTGCAGAAATAGACTGTTCTTTTTATTTTGCTTGAATTTTCTTTTTAGGTTAAAGGGTGGTTAGGTAATATATTATCTTTATTTCACCTTTTCTAGAAATATATTTACATCAAAGTAACTTCCTTTTTTTAAGCTTTCTAGTGAAAGTGTATCTTTGAGCCAATCAGGTTGGTTAGCAATGTCTTGCATATCTTTACCACAAGTTACCATTATTTCTAATGTATCTTGATAAAGCGTTGTTAATGTATATTCTACTAACCAACTTCCTTTTTGAAATTCTTCTAGATCTGTTTCAGAGGTAGAATTGTTTATCTCTTTCACAAATCTTTCCATCATTTTTTCTAGGATGCCGTAAACACCTTCATCATATTCTTTAACCCACATAGTTGTTTCGGTGAAGGTTTTTCCTCCTTCACATAACCTTAATAATTCTCTTTCTTTTTCCATTCTATAACCCTCCTATTTTATTTTTTCTACATCACATAACCCCAACAATGGGGTATTCTATCATCAGGACTGCTAATAATTATTAACAGCCTAGGGAAGAGCTATACTAATCTATAGTATAGCTTTGCACCATTTATAAGTGCATCGTCTATCCCTTTTCCTGCCTCAGTAATCCATTCAGCTATAGCTATCTCATGATTGGTAAATTTTAATAAGCTAATAGTTTTCTTTTCTGCTTCTAGTATTGGATAAATTTCTTTGCCATTGTACTTTTGAACATTATCATATTTATCCATATCAAGTGCTAGAATTATCTTGTATTTTATTCCATTATTAATCTCTAGCATTTGGATTTCTTCAACTAAAGCAGAATAGTTATTTACCCCTGCTTCTGCAACAGATATATAGCCTAATTTTTCTGCTGCAATTTTCATCTTTAATGCCCCTTCCCCTACCAACAATACATCATCTCTTTTAAGATTGTTAGGGATATATACATCGATAGGACTTCCAGAGCTTGCTTCCTTTGATGATAACCAGAAATATCTTATTGGTTTCCCCTTTTCATCTAATATAGGCTCACTTAACCTATACTGCATACCCAATAATTGGCCCTTATAGTTTTTATAGGGGATAAAATAACCTCTTATGTCGGATAGCTTATCATCTTCTGGTCTTTTCATTTTAGTCTTAAAGGAGATATAATCTCCTCTTTTTCCTTTTAATTTTATAAACCCTGGTACCTTTAACAAGTCATTTCCATATTGCTTATATAGTTTTCTACCTATATAAGTGGCTAGTTGCATTTGAAATGCCCCCGAGTCACTCCATACTTTGTGACTTGATTTTGGTACTGAAAATAAGCCTAACCTTTCTATAATGTCATCATCTAGTCCTCTACCATAAAGTTCAGCCCTATCCTCCTCATATAATCCAGAAGAGATATGTTTATTAATTATGGCTATTAAGTCTGTATAGACTTTATGGCGAAGTTCTTTAACTTCTTCTGTTAATTCGTATTTCCTTACATCAGGTATTTCTGTTAACTCCTGATGTCTTACAGTTCTGCCATCTACCCTGTGTTTGTACCATCCAGGTAGATTTTCCATTGGTTCGTTGCTTGTCATATGTTTACAAACAACGAATAATAGCTTGTGATCTAGATAGAACTCACTACATCTTCCATCTCTTTTTCCACATATAGGACAGGGTGTTCCTGACCTAATAGGTAAAAACATAGTACCAGAGTCATACAACTTCATAGCCATAATAATGCTCCTTTCTAGATTATTTTTTTTCTATTGGTGAATATATAGAAATGAAATTATCGTTATCTATTGTTTCACCAAGGTATATTTGTTCTTTCTTTCTGAATATAGGCTTTTCGCTAACTTCTATTTCTACTAAATCATATCCTACTATGTCATCTAGTAGCACTTGTGTATCTCTATAGCTGTCGATAATTTTAGTTATTTTTCCGTTAACTAATTCATCGCCTAATTCAAGCATACAAATATATTTTTTCATATCTACCCTCCTTGAACGCAAAAAAGGACTATATGGGTAGCCCACAATAGTCCTATCAGCATTTTTTATTTAATTATATTAGCCTCCAACAGAGAAAAGTTTTTCTCTATTATTTTATGTTTTTTATTGATTTTCTTAATTATAGCATATATAAATAATCTATGCAACAATTGATTATAATATATTGAATAAATAAATATATTGTGCTAATATATAGTTGTGAGACTCTTTTTAAATATTTTTGGGTGGTGAATTTATGTTATCTAATTTAAGTCAATCTAAGATAGTTAATAAGCTTTATGATGATGTTAGTTGGTCCTTTACAAAGTTTAATTCGACAAGAGATAATATCAATGAATTTATTGATATAGCAGATAATATAGTTTTTCTACTAAAGAGAAATAACATTAAGTATAGAGATTTTTCTATCCTAGGTAGCTTTTCTCAGCACAGTATTAATGTAGGGATATTAAATGGTAAAATAGGAGAATATTTGATGATAGATAATATTTTTGATTTAGTTTTAGGGGGTATATTGCATGACATTGGGAAACAATATATGCCAAAAAGTATAATGGATAAACCTGGGAGATTAACAGAAAAAGAAAGAGGTATAATTAATACTCATACAGATATAGGGCATAGTGTTATGAATAATATTTATAATAATGATAATGTTTTAAATATAATAAAAAATCACCACAAAATAGACAAAACTTTTTCCAAGGATGTGTTAAATAGCAATTTAAAAGAAGAAAAGTTAGTGTTTCCTCTTGTTTGTGCTATATCAGATATAACTGATGCCATGTTGTCTCATAGAGTATATAAGAAACCCCTTACTATTGTTGATGTAAAAAAAGATTTATTAAATAAGGGTTTTGATGGAATAGATAAATTATTTGATTATATTTTGTGAATTATTGTTTCGTTAATTGAGATGGTAATTGCATGTTGACTAAATAAATTCGTTGTGATAATATATATTTATTAGTATTAACAATATACTTAAGGAGGAGAAAAATGGACAAAGCTAAAGGTATTATATCTAAAATGCTTAATTTCGATACAATGATAACGCCAATGATAATTAAATTCATATATGCCTTGTTTTCGGGATTAGGTATGCTAATAGGATTTTTTATTATGGTAAGTGGTATTACTGCTAGATATGGTGGTGGCATAAAAGTATTTGGTGGACTTATACTTGTGTTGGTGTCTCCATTCTTACTAAGAGTGACTTGTGAGTCACTGATAGTAATCTTTAAAATTAATGAAAACTTAAGTAAGATGGCAAATGAAGGCAAAATATAGTTGATTTGAAGAAATGACAGAAAAAAACAAAAATGAAGGAGGAAAAAAATGAATAAATCACAATTAGTAGCAAGTATAGCTGAAAAAAGTGGATTAACGAAAAAGGAATCAGAGAAGGCCTTGAACGCTTTTATTGAGTCAGTTGAAGAAACTTTAGCAAAAGGTGATAAGGTTCTATTGGTAGGCTTTGGTACTTTTGAAGTAAGGGAAAGGAAAGCAAGGCAAGGAAGAAACCCAAGAAACCCAGAAGAAGTAATAGATATAGCAGCTTCAAAGGCTCCTGTTTTTAAAGCTTCAAAAACTCTTAAAGAGGTTTGTAATTAATAAACTAACAGATAAGGAGTCCAGTGTTTGGACTCCTTATCTGTTCTATTAAGAGGGAGGTTAAGTCTTTGGTGAGGAATTCTTCAGATACTAATGTATGTGAATTATTTTATTTATTGACAACAGACATACTTTTCACAATGGCTAAAATATTTTGCCCCAATTATGATGATTTAGAAGTTAGATGTTTGTCAGAATTATTATGCGATACCTATAATAATTTATCTTCAGAAAAAAGGTATGTGTTTTTGGATACTCTTTACCATGTATTAGGATATAATTAATTGGAAAGCAACTCAATTAGTTATATTTTTTTACTTGACATAGCACCATATAGGGTGTATAATATGAATATAGGATATAATAAGGAAGGGGAAGTTTTGGTGGATAAGAAAGCTTTTCAAAAATTTGTAAAGCAGTTTAGAAAAGAGGGTGCAACATATGAGGTAGAAAGAAGATTAACTGAAAGAGAAGATGTTGTAAGTCAGGTAAGGATTTATTATTAATTGTTAAGGGAAGAAAGGGGAGGGAAGGCACATGTATTATATGCTTGCTATCATTAATTCTATTATTGGTTTTTTTGGAGTTGTTGTTATCTCAACAACGTCTTCAGACAAAGAAGCCGTAAATATTTTCTTAAGAAGAGTAATTATGGGTTATGTAATAATTTTATTGTATGAACTTTTTTTTAGGTATTACTATTAAATATTTAATGAAGAAGTTTTTAAGGAGGATGATAGATATGGCAAGAGATGTAAGTTTAAATCAAATTATAAGGTTTGATGGGAAAAATGTATTTATGGAAGTTTTAGATTCTGCTTTTGGGATAGGGAAAGTTTTGTTAGCTTTTAAAGAATATGACCTAAATAGACCACAAGGAGAAAGGTTTGTAAATGAAATTAGTATTTATATGGATATTACAGAATTTGAAACATTAGCTTATGATATTAAATTTGGATTTATTAATAGAGAGGCTCTTAAAGCAAGAGAAATACAAAAAGTAGGTAGCTATAAATATTGTAAAGAGGTTTATTTGGATATGGGGGGTACTTTTTTGGAAAATTTGGCTAAAAGGGGACAGTCAAGAGCTGATAACAAAGATGAATCGAGGGTTTTTAAAATAACACCAGGAGATAAAATTCCTTGGATATTGTCAGCAGAAAAGGGAGCAGGTAAACGAACAGAGACTGGGCTTATTGCACCTGATGGTAAGCCTGATGTAATTATTAGGGTTCCTTTATCAGATAAAGATTTTAGAAAGTTTGCCGTAGTAGTAGATAATGAGATACAAGCTTGGAGAGTAATGGAGAGATCAAGGAAGGAAAAGGCACAGAGGGAGCAAATGGGAAAGTTTAAAGCTAGTTAGGGGTTATATCCTAACTAGCATAACACAAAACAATTGGAGGGGTTAAAATGTTAAAGAATAACCATTTTTATCAAGAAAAAGCAAATCAACTTTACAAAGACACAGTAACAGCTACAAAGGAAGTTAAAAGATTATTAGATGCCATAAAGTTAGAGGAAATCAGTTTAATTAAATCGGGTGGTAGTTTTACCAGCTCAGGGGTTAGAAGTCATTATATCATCGAATACGGAGAATTGACATATATTACTAAATCAATGAATAATCAGGCATTTAAAATATTCAACGATTTATTACCACTAGATAAGCACGAAAAAATGGCAGAGCCAATCATAACAAAAGGATTGTTACAAGATGTAGAAAATCCAGATAAGGTATTCAAAAAGTTTTAAGCACACTAAAAAATATTATAATTGGAGGGGTTAAAATGTTAAAGAATATAAAATTTTTAGGTGACGAATTGGGATTAAGTTATGACTTAGAAGGGAGCTATGGTAGGAAACTATTACATCAAAGTATAGATAAATTCTATAACACATTTTTAACTACAGATATGGATGAAGACGACAACATTACTAGATATTATCTAGATACAGATATAACAGGATCCCAAATAGAATTAAGGGATAGGTTAGCAAAGAATGAGGTAAGGGACTTTATATTTGAATGTAACGATATAGATATAGTAGAATATGAAACAGAACTTCATCAACTTCATGATTTAATTTCAAATCAAGATATTGACAGCTTAATAGATTTTGATAGTAAATTCTATTTCAATTTATTTACGCTTGACATTTAGATAAGGTAATTACTCAGGCTGCTATTACAAGGAATTAAAAAAAATTATTTTATGGTATGGATGTTGAAATGATAATTTCCTGGAAGAAGCTCATGAAGAATTTACAAACTTATATAATATAGATATCTGTTTAGTGGATTTTTGTAAGGCATATGTATAAGAAAACTTACTACTATAAAGAAGGATTTTGTAAGGCTATAGTTGAATATAGATTATAGCCTGGTACATAAAATATAAATATTTGGAGGGATAGATATGTCAGGATTGTTTTTTATAGTTTGCTGTTTCTTTACTATTGGGTTAGCATTTAAACTTTCTAGATATATAACTTTTAGTGATGAAAATAGTAATGTTGAAAAGAATTTCAAAGGAGAACTTAAATTAGAAATATTTTTCTATTTGTTTATGGTTATTCTAAGTGGTTTCCTAATGATAATTTTATAAGTAATAGGAGGGGATTAATAATAACTACAGGGCTAGGTTCTAGGGTGTGAAATTCACCAGGGGAGAGATCCCCAACGCTCAACCTGTTATCAGGAATACTATAGGGAGGTTGTAAAATGAGAGAGGACAATATATTAAAACAAAATATGGTTCAAGAGGAATTTACAGCACATGGAGAAGTTCTAATTAAAATTGAAGATTTAAAAGAAGGGGATATAGTTAAACTTAAAGATGGCAAATATGGACAAATAATATCTTCTGGAGAATATGCAAATGATATTGATTATGGGGAAATGTATAAAAATATAAAAAGATTTAAGTACATAGATTCTGATACTTACTATCTTTTAATGTTAGAAAATAATAGAGATAGGCACGAGGAAAAAATATTAAAACATAAGAAAGAAAAATATAGATTTGACTTGCTAATCTATATAACAAAAAATAGAGAGCTAATAACAAATAAGTATGATAATGATTTATTTTTTGAATGGAGATCCTCTGAAATAATATGTAATATAGAAAACATAGGATCGTTTTATAATACAGATACAGGAATAAAGCTAATGTCAACACCAGGCTATCACTATCTGTTTTACAAAGTAAATCTTACTGAGCAAGAATTACTTAAATTTGCAAGGGATTCAGAGATAGTTAATAAGGCAGCTGTGTCAGTTGATGTTTTAGATTTTACCAAATCTTTGAATAATTAGAAGTATAATTAATAGAACCATATTGGAATATAAATTTACATATTTTATAAGCGTAAAATCTGCACTTATGTAATTAATAATAAAAAAGTGAGTGATAAAGTGATGAAAATAGATTTATACTAGAAGGACCTAAAGAAGATCTTAGTAATATGTTTTTAAATATCTTGGACCAGAAAAAGTATTCCTGGGATGATTTTGGAAAGATAAAGAAAGGATATAAAGCAATAATGGGTGCTAAACAAATAGATCTATCAAATTTGGAAGTATTCACCGTCAATAAAATAATTTATGAAGAAGTAGAAGAAAAAACTATTAATTCTGGACATGAAGGAGAAGAAGATTATCCTTAATGAATATTTTGTTATCTATGTGCAATAGATTGGAGGAATTAAAATGAATTGGATACCAGTTAGTGAAAGATTGCCAGAAAAATACTGTGAAGATGGAATACTTTATAATCATCAAAGAGTAATAGTAACCCTTCAAAATGGGCATGTATGTGAAATGTGGTGGGGAGGGGGAAACGAGAATTTTAGACAATTAGATGGAAAAAGTTTTGTAGAGCCTGAACATAATCCTGTTGTAGCATGGATGCCAATGCCAGAGCCTTTTATGATATATTCATTAGGATATTGGGATGCAAATGATGGCAAAGGATATAGAGAACACATTCTTACACAGAAAGATTTTGAAGATAGAGGGATTTGTGAGTATTTAGGAGTGGTTTATGTTGAGAGTGAAATGGATGAATATATTGAAAGATATGGTGAAGATTTAGACTTAGATTAATGACGCATTACAAGTAATATATTCAGTAGTCAAGAATAATTTGACTACTGAATTATGTGAAAATAATTATATAAATCTAATAATAAAACTAGGGGGGGATGATATGTTAATTCTAACTTTTTCATTAATCATTACTGTAGTGTTAATTTTAGTTTTAGAAGTCTTGGATAAAATTAAAGGTAAAAAATTTAAGGGTAGATCATTACTTTTAGCACTTATAAATCTTATAACTATCATGAATATAGGAACTATAGGTATTGGAATGGGGGCTGTGGATTTTACAAATATACAAATGAAAACGGAGTCATTTATTCCTTTAATAATACTGTTTTTTATAATAATTTTCAGATATGCAGATGCATAATATTATTAAGTATTAGATTAATGCATATAACAACAATTTAATGTAACTCATGTTATTTATGTTAATTAGAATAAGGAGGTCTATTTATAGTGTTCTCTTTAAAAGATGAAAAAGAACTAAACATCTTAACAACTGATGAATTAATTCTATTATATTTTGAAACTATAAGCGAGGCAAAAAATCTTCATATCAAAGTTGATGGAGGAGGTCCATATGAATCATACAAAATAAAGGAAAATATAACTAAACAATATCAAAACCAAGCAATTAAAATAATACAGCTTTTAAAGAAGTATAAAATAAACACCAATTATTTTTATCTAAGGTATAAATATATCAAATTAAAATATTTCATAGATAATTAATTGTACATATATTATCTTATACTATGTGTCTTGGTAAGGGGGGAGAAAATGATATATCTAGTTTTATTAGCTGTAGGAATTATCTTAATAATAATTATTTTAAATTTCAAAAGACAAAAGAAAAAATACTTGCCTATTAGTTCTAGTGAAATGACAGAAAAACAACAATTTTATATTATAAAAATGATAAAAAATATTGAACAATCATATTTAAATCAAAAAATTTTAATAAATACAGATGAATTAATATATAAAATTAGAAATAATGAATTAAGTAATATGGAAATAGAAAATATCAACAAAGTTCTTTTGAATAGTACTATCAAAATAGGTATATTTAATTTTAAATAGGTAGAAAATTATTGTTTATGTTTACTAAGGAAGGAGTGATATAAATGCTAGTATCAAAAGAAAGGGCAGAATATTTAGCAAAATTATCTTATGAGTACTGTAGTACTAAAAATTGCATGGACTTATTGATAACTTATAAAAAGGCAATGGAGTATGACAGAGATACTGCTGGAAAGGTTATAAGTGATTTGGAAAGAAAGATGATGGGGATAGAAATGGATAAGACCCTATATGGTTTTAATGCAGATTCTAGGTATTTTGCAGAAGAAATACTTGAAATAGATAATTATCAATATGTAGATTCGTATGAGTATGACTATAACCCTAGCTTTAATTATCCTTCCAATATAACTGTAAATATGCACCAAGGACAAAGTTTTGAATTATACATTGAAACTGGTTGGGGTAAAGTAGGATTATCTCATATTTATGCCCCTAATATATATGATTTTTTCTTTAGGAAAAGAACGAATGAAAATATACCAAAATTAACAGATCCACGAGAGGTAGACCTTTATTTAAAACTTATGATACTTGAAGATAGAGAGATAAATCCTTACAGGATATATACTCAATATGAAACATTTACTATGTTACCTATGAAGGAAAGTCTAAAATGGCTAAAAGACTATAGAGAAGAAGTTGATATTTTAAATAGAATTTTAAGAAGATGCGATGGGAAATTTATAAGAAGTTATGGTGCTGAATCTTCTTATAGGATGTCTATTAAACCTACAGTACTTTATTTAGAAACCATTGGTGATGATGAGTTGGCTAAAGAGGTGAGAAAACATGAAAAAAATGAACTTTATCTTAATTATGTGCTAGAAAGAGCAGAACATAAAGCTTATGGACTAGTAGCAATTAAAAAAAACATTGGAGAAACTTTAGTTTTGTTATAGAAAGGGCTGATTTTGTGGAAATTTATAAAACAAGAATATCTCTATATATTCCATCTGAATTAATAGAAATAATAAAAGAAAAAGCATATAATGTTGGATTAATAAAAAACGGAGAAGGCGTGGTTAGTATGTATATTTCCATGTTAATTATGGATGATTTGCAAAACAAATATGATTTGCCTTCCATTTTAGACTATAATAAAAATGATATAAAAAGAGTTAAATTGTCTCTTCCAGATAATATAAGGGAAAAGATGAAAGAAAGGGCGAGGGAGTTAGGGTTTATATTAGGTAATTCTGGCAATATTAATAAATATGTTTTAAGCTTGATAATTAATGATAATAAATAATATATTCTACTTTACAACAATAAATTTATTTAGTATAATATGATTAAATTAATATAATTTATATATATTTGCAAAGAAGATTTTCTTTGCAGGAGGTTTATATAATTAAATAGAATGCTTATAGGACTATTGTGGGCTACCCATATAGTCCTTTTTGT
>Ga0265293_10002802_pt1 | contig 33814 bp, 11 predicted proteins | sample Munlanlewell138R_FD_192505 | JGI IMG/M metagenome (GOLD analysis project Ga0265293, IMG submission 192505) | Leachate microbial communities from a municipal landfill in Southern Ontario, Canada - Leachate well 138R | ecosystem: Engineered > Solid waste > Landfill > Unclassified | place: Canada... | reverse complement strand
GTCACTAATATGACCTTGTATAGCATTAAAAATATCACCTTTAGCGGTGTTGTTCGTGATAACAGCAGCAATCCTATTGCCACCGCCACAGTTTATTATAATGAAGAGCCTGTAACTACAACAAATGCCTTTGGCGAGTATTCTTATACTTATGTAATGCCCCCGGGCACTATTAAAGAAAAAGATTTTAAGCTGGAGCATTCATTAAGGGTTGCAAAAGATGGCTATTTTGATATTAGCAAAGTCAATATAATTAGCTATAAAGAAACGGGCAGCGTTGAGCGTGATTTTGTATTAGAACCTATAAATAGCGGCAGCATTATCGGAACTTTAGTAGATGAAAATGGCGACCCTATTGCAAGCGGTGTATATATTTACTTTAAGATAGATGGCAAAACAGTAATTAAAGACGACACCCGAGGCTTAGAGCCCATTGATTTTGCTAAAGAAAATTACACTACAGGCGCGGCTCAAGTCGGTATAGACAATGCCGGTAATATTAATATTAAGGGCGTTCCTTTGAATGTTAATATAGTTGTCAAGTTCCGCTCTACTAAATATGTTTATGAGAATATAACGCTAACTCGACAATTAAAAAAGGAAAAAGAAAATAATACTTATAACTTAGGCGTAGTTGTGCTAACTACCAAACCTATCCATTGGTCACAAATAGATAGCAACTTAGATATAGGTACAATAGTAAGAGTTAGGATAAGGTTGGGAGCTGATATAAAAGATGCTGATTATCATAATGATGATTTTGGTAGCGGCACTTTCCAACTTGACCAAGATCGTAGCGTTTACAATAGGCTTAATAAAGGTATAGAAACAGGTGCCGCAGATATCTATGATGATATTTCTTATATCGAAGTATGGCTAGACCCGATGTTTATAAATGATTTATTTGGCACAATCCATAACTTAATGATGGAAATGATGTCAATAATGGCCATTAATCCCGATAGCGTAGTTTTGCCTCATGATTTGATAAAAAAGGCTAACGTTATCTTTGATGATAATGATATTCCCGTTGGCCATATTTATAATGAAAACGATGAAGAACTTTATAATTATAAATATCCAAGTTACACATATTACTTAGCTGCTTATAAAAATGGCGTCAACAAGATTCCTTCCGGCATAATCGGCTGGGGTATTGGTCAAGCTGTTGAATCGTTAGGAGGTATTGTTAAGACTGCTATAGGATACGCACCTTACTTGCTTGGCGATGTCCTTAGACAAGCCAGTGCTATACTTGCACATATAGTGCCTTTCCAAGATGCATATTCTATGATTCAAACACAAGGTGTTACAGGCAATCCGCTAAATGTTTATAGCGCTTTGCTTGACCCCGGAGATGAGGACGGATTGGTAGATATAGGCACAAGAGTTGTAGAGCGAGAGGTTAATTACTTTGATTTAGGCGCTTATGTTAAGATTTCTATGGATACAGCCGACCCATATCAAAATACTGTTCAGCGTATAAGTATATTGCTAAACGGTGCTACTTATAAAAATCAAAAAACCACAGAATGGATATTTGATGGATTGAATACCAGAGAAGTAACTTATGTTAATCATGAACTTGCGGGCAACGGTGATTTTACTCCAGATTGCACAAGTGTGCAAAAGAGAGATATTGTACTCAATAAAGTTGTTAATACTGCAAATCAGGATTATATGAAAAACTGGATTAAATATAGCGTATCTAATAGCTATGTAATTATTAATGAATATGATACTGATATAGATAGAACACTACTTAATCAATACTTTATTTATGATAACTATGGTCATCAGATATATGATAGCGGACATAGCCTAAAAGATGATGCTTTCCAAGAGCTTGATATAGATAATAACGGAATTGGGTTAAGAGTAGCCAAAGCTATACCTGATAGCTTTATAAGATTTGACGCTTCTAAAGAAGATGATAGAGAGATAGATTACAACCCGCCTTCAGAAATTATCTTTAATGACCCTTACAATCCTTCGGACTTTACCTTTGTAGGAGGGACTTGGGCTTTTACAGAAGGCACAGGCCCTGAAAACGACAGAAGAGCAACCAATAAGGATTACCAAAAGACCCCGCTTGATTTCTTGCCTAATAGGGCATATGTATCTTTCTTAGACGGGACTTCTTTTGGCAATAATGGTATTGCTATTATTTGGGATATGACTGCCATACGCTTTGACCCTGCAGGTACTGACCCTTCCGATCCAAAAGATGTATATTACCTAAAGGGATATGCTCTTAATCAAACCTATGGCAAGTATGGTACAGAATATACTAAGATTAAGTGTACAATCCAACCCAGACTAGTAGACCCTGCACAAGCTGTTGAGCTAAGAGAGTTACCTGAAATAGACCCGCTTTCATTTGATGAGGCAAAATATTTGGCTCTCCTTCCTGAGATGTTCCATTATGATTTTGACACTAATACAGGCGGCTACTCATATGTATTTACCAATCTTGTTTGGGATTTATCGCAAACAGATTTCAACTATGATTCTATTACAGCTAATATTAAGCTTACCTATTCCTTCCCCGGAGTGCTCCCTGCTACTATAGATGTTCCTGTAAGCGTAAAGAATAGGACTGTTATTAATGTTAATACAGAAGTACCAGGAAGCTATAATGACTCCGGTATTATAACAGAATCGGGCAACTTCCAAGTGCGGTTTGACCCATTTGAAAATACCGACCCCAAGGCCTCATTGGCAACTCTTACAAGACTCAATGTAAAAACTGCAGCCGAAGATAGCTTTATCAATTGGAGGATTGCGGAGGCAGACCTTTCTGAGCTTGATGTTTATGACCCGCACGAATATGTACAAGGACCATATAGCGTATACTTCTGGCTGGCTGACGACTTTGGAAAATTGCAAAAAATTACCGTCGAGGTGCTTATCAACTCTAAAGAGATTATAGCTACCAGTCTGCAAGACCAAGAGTTTATACCTTACGGATATCAAGACGGCGAACCCAATCGCCTTGTATTGCCCGAAGATGTAACAGTATATTATGCTGATGGCACTCATCAAGTGATACCTGTACCAATCAGTGCTTGGCATGTACCTGCTATGAGTTATACTTTTGATGATTTTGAGCCGGGAAGCGAAGGCGATGTTAAAGATTATAGTATAACTACTTTGTTAGGGATAGGCGAATCCACTCAAGAAGTAGGCTTTACCGTAAGAGTGCATAAGCGTGAGCTGTTGTCTATGGAACCGCTGCAACTTGACAGCGTTACAGATTTAGTATTGCCTGCAAGGCGATTGGTAAAATTCTTTGACGGCAATAGCGAAATATTTGAAGAAGTAGATATTCATTGGGCAATAAGTCAAGAGCAAGTTTCTTCTTCCTTTGCCGGAGCAACTTATTATTCCAATGTGACAATCAATGACGATTTGTTTGGGCAGCAAACATTAAAGAATGTGCGCATAACTGTTAGCCAAACTTCTATTAATGCTTTGTTACTGCCACAAGAAGTCAGCCCTGAGGATAAAGATATAATACCCTTTATTGCTACAACTCGAATTAATGAGCTTCTAGATAAGCCAGGTTTTAAGCTAGCAATAGAAGGCTCTCAGCAAGCAACATTAGACCAAAGCCTATTTGATATTGTAAGCTGGCGCTATGTTAACGAAGGCGGTATATATTTAGACGGTGAGCAATCCTGGATTGTTGTAAAGATTGGCAACAAAGGTTATGGAGCAGGCAATAAGATATGGACGCAAGAGGTGTTTGTAGACCTTAGCGATTATGTGCTTGATGTTTCTACTGCTCTAGTTGACGACACTTTAGAGATTGACCCATACGATTATACCTTGCCAACTGCCTTAAATGTTACGCTATATGACGATAGCATAGTAGAAGATATACCTTGTTTGTATGACCTGAGTAGCATAATTGAAACATTCTTTAAGACTCCCAGTGCAGTTATTACTAAAGGTATTACTATTGGCAACGGCAACAACCTATTGCAATTTACCCTTAATGTGATTAATACCAACCCTCGTGCAAAGATTAGCGTTGATTACGGCATAGATTTTGAAAATGTAGAGATTAAGGCATTTGATACCACCTTTACCTTGCCGCTGGTAGCAGAAGTTACTTTTGATACAAACGAAACGCTTACCTTGCCGGTGGAGTGGCTCTCTGTAGGCGACTTTGGTGAGCAAGGCGGTATTGTTACAGGTATTAATAAGATAGGCAATAATAAATTCGGGTATATTGATGACCTTGTTTATATTAATATTGCTCCCGAGCAAATAATTAGCACCACTGTGCCCGAGACAATTACTATTGACCCATACGGTGCAAGCGTTAATGAACAATTGCTTGCTCAAGGACTGGATATTACTAATATTCCTGTTGTCACTACAGAAGCAGGCGAGCAGAATCCCAGGGTAATGAATGCGCCAATGCCTGATATCAATATTACCTTTGAGGGTAACGGTGAAGGCGAAACTATTTACTTTATGGTTGGTTTAAGCTGGCATTTGGATAAGCGAATAGAAAAAGCTATAGCTGTCAATGTAATAGTTGAAGAACGAAGTGCTGTAGGTGTAATAGAGAAGTTCGAAGGTACTGTTTATCAGCATGCTAACTTAGACGAATATGATAGCTTAACGATACTCTTCCAAGATGGCACTCAAAAGATATTGCCTATTAGCAGCTGGGATACTTCCAATTTAAGGTATACTTTAATCGGAGGCAGATATACAGTTAAGGCATTTTTCGGGACAGGACAAATGTTCCAAGGCGTAGATGTTGAGGTTATAGTTAAGCCTAGCAAGCTGCTAAGTATCGGCGAAATGGCGATGGTAGGCGGTCAATGGGTGTATCAGCCTATCGAAAGATTAATAGTAGACCCTTATGAAGGTTTTGTAGACCTGCCAAGTACGGTATATGCTCAGTTCCAATATGCTACCGACCCAATGGCAATTAAGGTAGATTGGGCTTACTCGCATATTGCCAGAGTGATGAGCGTCAATGGCGATGGTAGCGGACTGAACTCTAACTATGAAGGCAATATGGCCGCAGTTGCTACTGTTTATATGCAGGAAGACTCCAGTAAAACAGCCTTGCAATCTCTGGAAGTACCTGTTACCGTGCTTAATAAGGAGATTAAGACAATATATGTATCCAAGAGTATCGAAGGCAATGATTATGTGGAATATAATAGTGAGGTCTTTATTGACCCATATGCCGGTCCATATAGCGAGCTCTTTGCAAGTGAAGATTTTGCATATTATAGAAGAGTTAAGCTGCTGCTCAAGGACAATACCGAAAAAGAGTTTGACTTAACAGCTGGCAGCTATCGAATCTTTGATAACGATACCAAAGTTGCAACCAATTTGAACAACTTATACACGGGCAGAAATGTTATTGTCAATATGACCTTTGGCGCTTCAGGCGGCAGTATAGCACTTGATGCAATGTCTACAAGGACCATCGATGTGACCATATATGATATGACTTATGCATCAGGTCTGCCTAAGGATGACTTTACTATAGATGTTTATGGTATTCGTGTAGGTGCAAGCTTTGATACAGAGGTAACTTTTGAACAAGGCCAAGAGTTTGCGCTAAAAGGCATAGGCACTGACGAGATAGAGCATACATTTGCAGTAACTTACGATGATAAACATATTAATACCCAATTTAAGGCAGAGCTGCCTGTACGGATAGGCTCAGCTATCAACTTTAACGAAGGCGAAGGCAGATTATATGCTACCTATGGCAACGAGTATGGCGGATATCAGATAGTTAATATCCCTATTTACTACCTTAATAGGGTAGCAGATAGATTGTTTGACCCTGAAGATACTCCGTATTTTGGAGCTTTTGAACCCGGCAGCCAACAAGTTGGTTTTGTAATTGACCCATTTGTATTTAATAAGGATACCTTTATAGATGCTTTCCCAACAAGCGGAAGTGCACAATTTACTGACCAATACGGAGCAATATCTAAGGTGCTGGATATAGATTGGGACAATACCAAAGCACAAAAGCTCTTTAGCATAAAAGGCGGTATAACCCAAGTTTACGGCACAATAGGTTCTGGAGTTAACGCTCAGCGTATAGAGTTCTTAATTAAAGTACTTAATAGGCGTGTAGTGAATTCTGTAGAAAACGAAAGCATTACAGGTATAATTAAATCGGGCGCATATCAATCGGGCGGAGTACTTTATACTGGAAAACTTAAACCTTATAGATATCTCGATTCTCCTGATGTACCTGCTCAGCTTAACTCTGATTTATTTGCAACTGATGCTACATTTACTATTAATACTGTAGAGGGAGATCCAATCACATATACTTACAATAGGGTAGCTACCAGTCAAGGTGCTTTAATTCTGGACCCTGAAGAAACAAATCTGATTATGGCAATGCAAATGGATTCGGGTATGCCGTTATCACATAGAGGTGGCTATTTAAGATTTTATCTGACTATGCCCGGCTATGCTTCAGGTAAAGATGGACAACAGCAAGTTCCGTTGTATATACCTATGCAAGAGCAATATATAAAAGATGTTACCGTTGACGATAACACTTCTCAAGGTGTAGCTATTGGCTGGGACGAGGGCGGCAATCTTATCCAAACAAGCTCTACAAGTTGGAAGATTGAGAATCCTTATTACTTTATTATCAAATATGGCGGACTTGCCTTGCCTGATAATGTATTAGTCAAAACGGGAACCGCAGAGGGCGGCGTAGATGATATTTACAAAATGGAAGTGCGCTGGAATAATGCTACTAGAAACATGCTCAATATCAATTATGACGATGTGCTGATAGAAACAGCTTTCTCTGTCGATCTAGACGGTCAAAGCTATGGACTGACCTTTGAATGCGTACCTTATATCCTTTCTAATACCCTATTATTTAGCATATTGGATAAACCTTTTGGCATAGATGAGTTTATTGATTTGCCGGAAAATAATGCAAGGCATTCTGAAGTTCACAATATTATTAATGTGGATAGCAACGGCAATTATATTATTACATTTGATAATGGAAAGCAAGTGTCATTTGAAGGTATAGGCGGTAGCGGTAATAGATTTACCTTTAATAAGTGGGACTTTTCAGATGTAATATTTGATGATCAGGCAGATATTCAGGAAGCTACATTAAGGCTGGGCGGTATTGGCGGTCAGCTAATTAGATGGGAGCTTGCTACCTGTAGTAAGTATATAGTAAATTATAGCTTGCAGACTTTATATGTAACTGCACTAGGGCAATCTTTTTCCTTCCCTGACCTCAATCCTGATGCCTTGCCGGAAAAGATTACTCAATATTTCTCAGATAACACTTATAAGGAATTTATGGTAGAGTATACACAAGTAATTGAGCCTGATATGGAATATGCTGTAAACTTTAATTCTACTACCAGAGTAGTTACTACCCATATGAAATCGCCTGCTGTTCCTAATGAAAGCGCATACGGCGAAGGCATAGCTGGGTTTATTAGTGGATTCCAGGAGCCAGAAGGAGTTGCCTCCCCAGGAGTGATAAGATGGACACCTACGACCAATAGAGCATATCCGAGCACAGAACAAGAGACAGGCGAAACAATATTCTTTTCTGTATATGAGAATAAGGGTGATGGTAATAAGAATGGTACAAAAAATACATATCTGCGCCATCCTGATGATCCGGACTATGGATATGTTGTTGCACCGGGATTGGGAGTTGATTATAAATATTTAAGGAAAGAAGAAGCGCCTCATGGTATTTATATTTTAGATGGCTATAAGAGCGACTGCTACTTCCCTCCTGGACAAACTCAAAATGTAGTGCCAATACTACAAGTAAAGAAAGGCACAAGATTTGATTTTAGAAATTTACCGGTATATGATGTATACAATGAATGGACTACAGGGCTTATACCTTATATAGATCTGATAGACCATTATCAAGACTTTACTTACTATATGCCTTGGTCTACAGGATCTGTGCGTTATTTGCCTTCTGATTTAGCGTCAGCTTGGTCTTATACAGGTAGCGAGGAAACATTTGGGGATAATTCAGCCCCTGAAAATATCAATACCAACGAAGTGGGGGCTGTTTATACGATTTCTACCAGCATTGCGTTAGGTTCTGTTTCCTATAGGTTGCATTGTAAGATAGAGATAGTAAACGAAATTACTTGATAGTTTTGCAACTATGTAAAAAAGGAGCCGCATTTTGCGGCTCTTTTTGTAGTTTGCATAAGTTATTATTGACATTATAGAGTGCTTGAACTAAAATATAAGTATGACATTTGAGAAAGAAAAAATCAAATTGGGCGTGCAGCTCTTTACCCTAAGGCGGTATGCCCGCACCTTACAAGGGCTTGAAAAGTGTTTTGCGTTTTGCAGTAAGATAGGCTCAAGTGCTGTGCAATTGTCCGCTGTCTATGATGCAGAGCCTTTATTAATAAAGAGATTTAGCGAAAAATATGCACTAGATATATGTGTCACCCATAAAAGTTTTGAAAGCATAAGCCAAGATTGTCCTGCCTTATGTTCTCAACATCTGGTATACGATTGCAAGCTAATTGGTCTTTCCAGGATGCCAAGCATATTTAATCCGAGCAATAGGAGCGAAGTTTTAGCGTTTTGTGAAGCAATGAATAAAGCACAAGATATAGCTCGCACTTTTGGGATTAGTTTAGCTTACCATAACCATGCTTTTGAGTTTAAGCATAATATATATGATATCCTTATTAGCAATCTGGACCAAGATATTAAGTTTATACTTGACTTATATTGGGCTGATTACGCAGGAGAGGATAACTTTGCTCTTATGGATAAGTTAGGCGATAGGCTGGCGATTCTGCACTTAAAGGACTCAAAAACCGTATTGGGCAGATATAAGCTAATGAGGACACCCGGCAGGGGAGATTTTGACTTTGCAAAGATTTTAAGCTATGCCGAAGCAAATACTGCATGCAAGTATGCGCTTATAGAATTAGATTTTTCTTTAGCTCCTTATAGAGCAATAGAATACGGAATGAAGCATCTAAAAAAAGTATACGAAAGTTAAACAGATATGAAAAAGTTTCTAATACTCGTCTTATTGCTTATACCGATTGTAATACTTTTGGCATTAAGCATTACAGGCGGGATAATTAAATCCATATCAATTGTAGAGGTTAAGGAACTGTTGATTAAAGATGAGTTCGATAAGCCATTTAATCATAATGCAATTTATACGCTAGACCTTATCGGACAAGATGCCCTAAAAATTATGGTGCTTATAAAACCTGCTATCACCTATGATAAAACTATAATCTTTGAATGTATTCAAGGTGAGGAATATGACGGACAGGTAAGAGTCGAAAAAATTGCAGGCACAGAAAACCAATATAATATCTTTGCCCTTCAGCCCGGTCTTTGTAAATTAAAGATATATGCGGCTAATAATATTGAAGCTAACGCATATATAGATTTCTATATTACTTCTAATGTGCTGCAATCTTTAAATATTTTTTACAACAATCAAAAGCTTGCGTCAGGCGATACTGTATTTGTGCAAGGCGGAGATGAGCTTAACTTTAGCTATTACCCTGCCGAATCAATTGGGTCTAACTTAGCTACTTGGGGCAGCAGTAATGAGGAGGTGGCCGAAATCGATGACAATGGCTGCTTATACCTCAATTCTTTTGGCAAAAGCAGGATTTGGGTGGCTGTAACTGATAAAGAAGGGCGCAGCCATAGCACTTATATTTTTATTGATACATCTAACGCTATTGCAAAGAGCAGCAAAGTCTATTATTCAGGTGAGATAAACGAATATTTTGTATCTGAGCATATTGCGCTTAGCCCATTGTATCAAGTGCAGTTAATTGAACAAAATACTGAAAGTAGCCTATTTAGGGTAGAGAATGATAAATATATATATGTCGATATTAGGGTCTATCAAATCGAGGCGGACGAATGGGATATCTTCAATCGAGAATTCTTTAGCTATGATAATCAAAACAGAGCAAGGGTGTATCTTGATAATGGAGGATATACTGTTAGGGCAGGATATTTAGACTTTTTGGACAATACACCCTTAGATATAAAGTTTTCTAGCAGCGATGAGAGCATTGCCTCTGTCAATTCCAACGGAACTGTTATTCCTAAAAAGATTGGCAAGCCTTTTACAATTTATGCTGATGCCAATGGCGAAAGAGTTTTTTTAGATTGTATTGCTTATGCCAAAGCCAATGCTTTTAGCCTAAATTTGTCCAATGAGGATAACTTAAAAGGTATAAAGCAGGAGCGTATATGGGCTCTTAATTGGTATGATATTATCCTAAACACTGAGAGCGGAAAGTATAGTTTTGGGGAAAAACAAAATTACTTCTTGGGGTATAGAGAGGGCAGCGCAGTCTACAATAAGCAAAACATATCTATAGATTTAATTTGGAAAACCAATAATTCTAGCTGGGCAAGTGTAGATGCGCAAGGCTGTGTTACATTTTATCCTGCCGCTTGCGGCAATACTGTAAAGGTTACTGCTTACGAAACAATAGAAAAAGGCTTTATTACAGGTCTTTCTCGCTCTTATGAGTTTAAGGTACATTCTGATAAGGATGCAATAAATGTTACTGATATTGTACAATTTGTAAGAGCTTCTAAGGGTGTTAATATGCATTTTGTAGATGGGGATGAGCGTATTGCAATCTTGCAAGCCGATATTTACGAGCGCAATACCAGTCTTGCTATACCATATAATGATAAAGAATTTGAGCAAGAGCACTTAAATGGCACTTCCCGTACTGGAGATAACCATTGGAATAGTAGAGCTAATGACATTATAGAGCCTGTAAAAGATATTTTTGGCAATGGCTTTAAGATAAGAGGAGAGGGAAAATCATATTTTCTTATGCTGATAAGCCTGCGCTCTCTTGCCAATGCCGGCGGCAAGCCTCTCCTATTAGAGAATCTTGAGGTATCCGGCGGATATATCAATGACCCTGCCGCTTTTGGCAACTATTTGGCTGACGATACAGAGGACGCAGATAAAAAGCTAAAGAAAAATGCTATTTGGATAAGCGATCTCAGGAGTGGCCCTAATAATACTGCTGCCTTAAAAGAAGAAAACAAACCTTTAACTGATGAGGAAATAAAGAAATGCGCTGTAACCTTTAAGTATTGCTATATTAATTTTGCTTTTGAGGGAATAACGCTTTACAAAACATCTGCTGTCAACTTGACTTTAGAAGGTTGTATTATTAGTAATGTACAAGCTTCCGGGATTACAGTTGAATACTTGCGTCCTAACCTAGGCAGTATAACTTTAGATAGACTGGTGATTAGAGATAGTTTAGCAATGGGTATTATGGGGCAAAAGATTGATAAGTATAATCCTGACAATTATATTCCGCAAATAACAATCAAGGGCTTTTATGATGCCTATGTTTGGGTTGAGTCGACTAACTTTGGTGTTTTGGATAAGTTAATAGATATGGAGGCGACCAAAAAGGCAATGCCTGAATATGCTACGCTATTGGATAATGTCAATAAGAATTTTGATAAAATAATGATTGATTTATTTAGAGAAAAAAATGTAATTGTAAATTACAACGGTCAAGAATATTGCAATTTAGCTTTAATTTTCTTTGGGCTATGGGCGCATGTGGATTCTAGAAAAATTAATGATACTACCTTCGCATTTAGCAAGGAATCATTTGTGCTGGATAATAATGATAAGATATTTGGGGTACTTACTTTGGGATGGGTAGGGCAAATAGTCGGTCAACTTGTTTATAAAAGCGATCCGCTGATTATTAATAAGCCCAACTACTATTACACATATAAAGTGACAGATAGCGATACTAAGATTCTACCCGACAGTCGCATCCCTTCGAATATGGCGCTATACGCAAGATTGCAAGGCGCGGATACAGATTAAACATCAACCCCTTGAAGTTTTTGATAAAGAGTTGCATTGCTGGGGCAGTTAGCATCAGGCAATAGCGGAGTTTCGGTCTTGGTAAGGTCATAGCTTACCACCACAGACTTTTTAGTTAAATCTTCTACGCCCAGCATTGCTTCAAGCATATTAATGTTAAATGGAATAGGCAGTGCTTCTGTCTTAAAGACACTTTTTTTATCAAACTTGAATATCACTTTTTTATAAAGCCCTGTTTCGTCCGTGATTCTGTTTGGGTCAGAGTTAGCCCATAAGCCCAGCGAAAGTATAGCAAGGTGTGCATATTTTTTGCCATTGTAAAATAAGGTAAGCCCACTTTGTTCTATCATTTGCTTCATTATATCTCTTAGCCCCACTTCAATCATAGAATACACAGCATCTGCATTGATACCTGCAGGCAGCCCGTCAAGGTTTTCTCGGGGAAAGACTTTGCCTAAAGAGCCAAAGCCGTCAATAGGTGCCCAAGTATATGCATCAAAGAAGCCTTTGATAATTATTTTGGCAGGAGGATTAGCGTTTGAGTTCATTCGGGAATTGTTATCGTATAAAATGCTGCTTATGCCAATTCCGGCGGTATCCCTTATCACCACACGATTAATAGTAAGAGTAGAGAAGTTGCTGTAATACTGCTCCAGATTTATTGCAGAAAGACCCATATTGGCAAAAATAGTGCCTTCAATTTCTGCATTACTCATTTCACGAAAGTTAATACCTTTAACTGCATTATGAAGATAGCAGTATCTAAACTTTATTTTTGCTTTTGCCAGCCTTAAATCTCTTAAAGTATCAGGCTCGTCCAAATGCTCATTTTTTTGGTAATTAAAGTATTTGTTTTTATAATTATAGTAATAGCTAATTCCAATCATATCTTGAATAAGGTTGTCGACATTAGCTTCTTCATAAGGTTGCGAAGCATCCCACCCATCTATTTCAAGGTTTTCTATCATTAAAGGTTGTAATTGTGCTTCAATATTCTTAGAGTAATCAAGATATTGACCTTGCAAAGTAATATCAATCAGACGGTCATAACCACGCCCCTTTTTGCCTTGGAGTATTTTTCCATTACCGTAAACATTAGCTCTTATGCTAAACTTCTGCTCTCCAATAAGATAAAAAGGAGACCAGGCGGGCTTGTTAGGGTCAAGAACAACATTACTATGCAGCACTGTAGAAAGAGCATATCCTTCATTTACCCCTCTAAACTCTGCAATATTTTCTACATTAATAGCAGTTTCATCTTCAATAAACTTAAAAGTATATCGGCGGGATTGCCTAGTTTTAATACCGTTTATATTTTCAAAAGCAAGCACGGTGACCTCATTGCCGCATACCGTCTTATAGAAAGTCAAATTGCCTTGTTGATCTGTTGCCGCATAATTTGCGTTATCTACACTCCAATAAAGAGATATATCCTCTATCGGTACTTTCTTGCCATTGTCTGCAATATGGCGCGCGCTGTTTTTAGCATATTTGATGCCCTTATATGTGTGGTTAATATGCTCTTCAAGCCTGGAGTATAGGAGCTGTTGAGAGTATTCTTGATTGAGTACGCTTTTATTGTTGCTATCATAATTTAGCCAGTTATAAGCCCAAACATATTCCTGTTTTATTCCGACCCGATTGCTTTGATTATCTCTTGTCAGCCTAAAAGTTGCCGCCCTTGCGCTTATTTTTATATCTTGGCTGTCAAGCAATTGCCCATTCAAAAACACCTTGATAGTAGCTTGCCCTTGTTGCAGCGGGGTAAGTATGCCTTGCTCATCTACTTGCACTAGGCTTGTATTGCTAGATAAAAAGCTAAGTCCCTCCGGCTTTATCTTACAATCAAAGTCTAAGTAACCAGCTTGAACTTGCTGCCCTCCCGTACCTATATAAATAGTGCTAAGGTAATCCTTATTCAGGATAGCGGCTTCTGCTGCCTCAACTTTTTCAAAATGGATAATTTTTACCAATTGCCCTAAGGAATTATACACATTAAACTTATCGCCAATCTTTTGCACCGTTAAATCTTTTTGCAGCAATACATTATTAAGAATATAATCAAGTGTAAGGTTATTTTCCGTTAAATATATCTTATCTACCTTAGCTATAGCTTGCAAAGTGCTTACCCTAAGCGAAAAGGTATGCATTTTTTCAGCTTTATCCGTTACTTGTGCGCTAACTTGCGTAACGCCTAGCCCTGTAGGATACATAGCACCGTTTTGGTCAATTGAGACAATGTCCTTATCTTCAGCAGTCCAATAGATACGGTTGTTGCCAATACTTTCTACGGGATAGCAATCTAAAAAGAGTCTGGCAGGCCCTGTCAGGTTATAGGTTTCGTCTAAGTTTAACACCTGTCCGCCTAAATCTCGATTCTCGTCGGTAAGTACAATTAAAGAGTCTTCTTTTTCGCTTAGCTCATTAGTAGTGATGTAAAAATGAATAGTCTTTTTTACTTCTTCATTGTTTTCTGCAATAACAAGGAGATCGCACACGCCCGAGTCAGAAGGAAAGATTCTATAAAAAGGGGTTGAGCCTAAGCGTTCTACCTGTACATGACCTTCGCTTTCTTCGGTAGACCGAAAAATTACATTAAGGTTGTAAGATATAGCGGGGATAACCTGCACCGCTACTTCCAAACAATCTTGCCCGACCAAGTCCAAAAAATAGGTTTCGTCAAGCGGCAGCTCTTTATTGCTAAAGTCTTTTATAATAATATCTTTTGCTTCTACTTTAATGGACATCTTAATTAGCCCGCCTGTTGCAGCAAGGGCAAGCAAAACTATAACAGGTATCAATATAAGAATAGACACCAAAAACTTTTTCATAAAGAGTCCTTTTTTGCTATGTCACTTAATTATATATTGATAATTTTGTTTTGTCAATTTACGCCCTTGTTTTTACAAGCACCAATTCTTAATTCTACAAGTTAATTTGGCGAAAAGCTAAATAGCAGTGCCTTGCAGCCTCTGATAAAGAGCGGTATTGCTGGGACAATCAGTATCAGGCAATATGTTGCTGTTGCCTTTAGCAATGTCGTAGCTTACCGCTATGGATTGTTTAGTTAAGGTAGTAGAGGTAAGAGCTTCTAACATAGCTATTGAGATGGGTATAGGTATTGACGGAGCGATAAAAGCAAACTTCTTATCAAAATTAAAGGGGATTTTCTTGAATTGTTTAGTTTCGTCTATTATTCTGTCAGTAGTAGAATCCTGCCACAACCCTAGCGCCAAGATTGCAAGGTGGGCATAATCTTTGCCTTTATATGTTAAAGTTAGGTTATGTTGCTCTATGATTTGCCGCAGAACTTCTGCCAGCGCCTCATCGATAACAGCATATAAAGCATCGGTATTTGCCACAGATGAAAGACCGTCAAGAGAGCCCGGAGCAACAACTTTTCCAAGCGAGGTAAAACCTGTTGTTCGAGTCCAAGTATAAGCATCTAGGAATCCTTTTATAACAATCCTAGTTGCCTTATTAGCATATGGATTACTTTCAGGAGGCTCGTCGTTCAATACGCTGACAATACCCACGCTAATACTGTCACGCATTACAATCCTGTTCAAAGTTAAGGAAGCAAGGCTACTAAATTTATTTTCTACACTAATAGCGCAAAGAATCAAATTAGAAAAGATTGTTCCCGTAATTATGGTATTGGACATTTCAAATAGGGTAAGCCCTTTGACAGCATTATGAATATAGCAGTAATTGATTTGCAAGGTGGCTGCTTCCAGTCTTTTATCACGCATATCAGTAGACTCTTCAAGGTGCGCTTTTTGTTGATAATCAAAATATTTATTGTTATAGCAATAATAATAGCTGGTTTTTATTAAATCCATTATTAAATTGTTGCCGTCCGCCTGCTCATAAGGAACATTTTCTTCATCCCAGCCATTAAGCTCAAGGTTTTCTATTATTAAAGGCTTTAGTTGTTCCTTTAAGCTATTGTTGTAATCTATATATTGAGCTTGCACCCTGATTTTAATCAATCCGTCGCTGCTTACAGCTCTCCTGCCTTTGATTGCTTTTCCATTGCCATATACATTACCTCTAATATCCAGATAATTAAACTCAGAAATATAATTGGGTGTTTTGGTAGGATTGTCAGGGTCAAAAAATAGGCTATTGTGCAATACTGCTGTTAAGGCATAGCCTTCATTTATACCTCTAAACTCTTCAATAGTATCTACATTAACCGCTTCTTTATCTTCTACAACCTTAAAAGTATATTGTCTAGCAAGCTTTGTTTTTATGCCATAAATAGTTTCGTTAGCAGTAATGGTCACTTCTTTACCGCAAACTGCTTGAAAGAAAGTTAGCTTTCCGTCCTGCTCAACCTCTGCATAGGCGGGATTGTCTACTGACCACAGCAAGCTGATATTGTCCAGATTTGCTTTCTCCCCGTCTGCATTTAGGAAAAGGGCGCTTTTATTGCCATATTTAATACCATTATAAGTGTTGCTAAAATGGCCAGAAAGTCTGGAATATAGCAATTCATATGTATAACTTTGGTCAAGTATGCATTTGCCTTCCTCATTGTATTTTATCCAATTATAAGCCCAAACATATTCTTGCTTAATGCCGACCAAATTGCTTTGATTATCTCGTGTCAGCCTGAATGTTATTGCTCTTGCACTTACTTTTATATCTTTGAAAGCTATTTGCTTGCCATTTAGATATACAGTAATAGTAACATTGCCTTGCTGTAAGGGTTGCAGTTTGCCTAAATGGTTAACAGTAGCTATTTCAGGATTGCTGGATGCAAAGCTAAGACCTTTCAAGCTGCCTCTTGAGCTATAATCTAAGTAATCCACATTAACTTGATATCCGCCTATCCCTATATATACAGTATCAAGGTAGTCCTCATTGAGGATTGCTAAATCCTCACTTTCTACCTTATTTACATTGATTATCTTTACCAGATCATCGTGCTCATTATAAATATGGAAACTATCATATTCCTGCTCCACTCTAAGCCCTTTTTGCAAAAGTATTTTATCAGCAATATAATCTGCGGTAATTTTATCCTCTGTCAAACTTAGGCTATTCATTTTAGCAATAGCATTAGAAGTGTCTACTTTAAGGGTAAATATATGCACTTTGCCTGTTTTGTCACTGGTAAGCGCATATATTTTTGTACTGCCTTTCCCTTCAGGGTAAACAAATCCATTTTGGTCTACTTTAGCAATGCGCTCATTTTCACTACTCCAAAGAATATCACTGCCGCCTATGCTTTCTACAGGATAACAATCTAAAAAGAGTTTGGCAGGCTCTGTTAACTGATATACTTTTGTTAAATCCAGCACTTCACCGCCAAATGCTTTGTTTTGTTCACTTAGCACAATTATCGAACTTTCTTCTTCGCTAAGTGCATTGGTAGTAATATAAAAATGAATTGTCTTCTTTACTTCCTCATTGTTCTCTGCAATAACAAGCAGGTCGCATACCCCTGCTTTTTCAGGGTAAATCTTGTAAAAGAAAGTATTGCCTTGCCGCTCCACCCTTACATTGCCTTCGCTTTCTAAAGTAGTGCGGAATATCACATTTAGATTATAGGAAATGCTGGGGAGCACTTGAATTAAGACTTCTAAGTAATTCTTCCCTATTAGGTCTAGGATATAGGTTTGTTCAAGCTGCAACTCCTTATTAGTAGAATCTTTAATAATAATATCTTTGGCTTCTACCTTAATAGTCATCTTAATTACCTGACCGGTAGCTGTCAACGCCAGTACAACCACAATGGGAATCAATATAAGTACCGCTATCAGAAACTTTTTCATACCTTACCTAAGAATGTCCTTTTTCTGAATTATATTATAGTATGGGCTCGACGCCTTGCCAATTTTTAGCAAGCATATATGATGCGTTTTAATATTTCAATAATATTTTGCCTAACATCCATAGTTGCCTCTATATTGATATGGGCTTTACCCTTATATGCTTCTTTACGCATATAATATAACTGTTCCAAGTCCTTATGATTTGCAGCTAAAGGACGGGAGGTATCCTTGCCGATATTCTTTACAATATCTTCAAAAGGCCGCTGTATATTTATTAAAAAAGCGCGCTCTTTGAGCCAGCTAGCCAATTTATCTGATGCCAAAATACCGCCGCCTAAAGAGATTACAACATTGCTAAGCTCAAGGCTCTTTAATTCCTTTTCTTCAATTTGGCGAAAATATTCTTCCCCGTCACAAGCAAAGATTTCCGAAATTGGTCTATACTTGTCCTCTATTTGTTTATCTAAGTCAATGAACTTATATCCAACTGCCGCAGCTAACTCTTTGCCAATAAAAGTTTTGCCTACTCCCATAAAACCGCCTAAAGCTATGCACTTTATATTAGATTTTTGCAGCTCTTTACTTAAAAGGTGCACTTGCATTTCCTGAAAAATGCTTTCAAGCTCTGGCAGAGAAATTTTAGCATCACCCCATATACTTCTGGAGCGCACTCCTTGTGCAAGCAGCATAAATAGCCCATTGGCATAAGGGATACCTAAAGAGTCAGCTTGCCTTAGCAGCGGTGTAAAAAAAGGAGTGTAGATACTGTCCAAAACAAAGGACAATTGCGAAAAATCTTTTAAGGACACCAGACTTTTTTCTTTTATTCTAGCCATTCCTACAGGTGTGCCATTTATAATAATATTCATGTTGCTATCAATTTCATTATAGCCGGTTAATTTTACCTTAGATAAGCTGTTTGGGAGAGCAATATTTTGCTGCCTGGACGCCATATATACCGTTGCCCCTTCTGCAAGTAGAGTATACGCTATTGCTTTGGATACTCCTCCGCTGCCTAACACCACTGCTTTTTTGTCCTGCACAGCAATATTGTAATAAGCCAAGGTATCCTTAAAGCCTAAGATATCAGTATTGAAGCCATAAAGCAAACTGCCTTTTTTGGCAATAGTGTTTACCGCATTAATAGCAAGGGCATCTTGCTCACTCCTATCTAGATAAGGTAGTACCGCACTCTTATAAGGGATAGTTACATTAAGCCCTTTTGCATATTTCATTAGGGAGAGGATATCTTGCTGTAAGTTGTGCTCTTTTACGCTTATAGCATAATAAGGAGTGCTGCTTTCGGTATATTTATTTATTATTTTATGCATAAAGGGCGAAAGCGAATGGCTTGCATCCTCGGCAATTACTGCATAGAATTGCTGTTTTTTACTTGTTAGCTCTTTTATATCCATATTAATCTATAAATAAAGGGCAAATCCCTTGCCCTCTTTAAGGTGCTGAGTCCGCTAGCTTGCTTATTTATTCAGACCTATACTTTGCATAATTTTGTCTATCCAAGAGGAAAAATCTAGTTTTTGCAGCAGCTCAGTAAAAGGATTGATGCCGTCTAAGAAGCCTCCAATGGTAGAGCCCGTCACATAATTGTTTTTGATATCTGCGGCAAGCGGATTGCTTGCTGTAAGGTCCAGTAAGGTAATAACACCTAATAAAAATATTGCAGCATATACAATAGCAATAGCTATCCCTGCCACTCTATTAAGAAAATATAGCGAAGCAACCCTTTTTACCAAAAGGTTCAGCAGCCCGAATATTAATCTTAGCAAGGTGCCTGCAAGTATCCAAATTAAGAGAAAGTCAATAGGTATAAGCAGATAAGCTACAATTACAGAAGTAATAGCAAATAGTGCGCTGGGCAACCCTTCAGGAGGCACTATTTTAGTCAATATATCATTTATTTGATCTGCAAACATATTTAATAAGTTAGATTGCTCAATTGCTTCGTGCACAGGGGTAATGGTATCGTTATAGTAGAATCCTAATATATCATCTGTGCCGGGGTCACCGTCATGGTCATAATACACTACGGGCGAATCCAGAATAGGCTGGTTGGCAGCAATAGGTGCTTTTAGAGCATGTATTAAATAGTCGTCAATCGGGGTATTATCTATTATAAAATTGGTAGCGGGCATAACGAGAAAAATGGCACATGCAAGTGCCGCCAAAGAACTAAGCAGCCCAAAAAGCATTTTAATCAGCCCTTTACGCAATCCTGTAATAATAGCTATCAGCAATATAATGCAAGCAGCTATATCAAAGTAATAAAACCCATAAATCATCAGACTACCTCCTAAGGTAGTTGTTTATCTAGAATCTGTTAAGTAAATTATAACAAAATCCTAGCAATAAATCAAGATATATTATTACCTTAACTTTGCAAAAAACAAAAGGATATTTCAATTACACATATAAAACTAATATTACTGGCTGATTTTGAATAAGAAAAGTGCTTTGGGGCAATAGTTAATCAAGTACATTATGGAGGAGCAATATGCCCAAACCTGTTATAGTTTGCATAGGCACAGATAAAATATCGGGGGACGCGCTAGGCCCTTTGGTAGGAGATTTTTTAGTAGAAATTTATGATATAGATGCATTTGTGTATGGCAAGAGCCGTAGCAATGTCAATGGTGTTAACTTTTCCGCTTACCATGCTCATATACAATCTCACCATTCTGATTCTATGATTATTGCCATAGATTCCTGCTTAGGCATAAAGGCTGATGTAGGCAAGATAAAAGTAACTGCTTCCGGCGTAAGAGCAGGGGGCGCTTTAGGTAAAAACAATCAAAGGATAGGTGATATTGGCATTTTGGCGGTAGTAGGCGAATATGGGCAAGACAATTTTAATATACTAAGAAATATAGATAAAATATTTGTGCAGGACTTGGCATTTTCTGTAGCAGCAAAAGTCCATTCTTTACTGCAAAATATTAAAGAAAATGCCTCATTTATAGAGCTTGCAAAAAATACTTTCCTTGCCTATGATATGTGTTAATTAGTTTTAGGGTAATTGTCATAAGGGATATTTACGCTTGCGTATATAGAGTTGTTATGCTATAATATTTATCCTAATATCACAAACTAAAAACATAAGGTAATAAATGAAAGATAAAAAATCTATGCTGCTTATTACAGTAATTATACTGGCAGTTTTTATATTGGCTATTATTCTGTTTAAGCCTACGCCTCCTAAAGTAGTGGATTATGGGACATTGATAAACCAGCTAAAACAAGAGTATGAAGAGGAGGACAATCAAGATAATAAAGTAATAGGGCTGATATGTTCTGATAGCTATAATGTTAAGATATTATATAAAAAAGATGCGGGCGAGTTGGACAAGTTTAAGGACGGCAAATTTCAATCTGCAGCATGCATTGTTACTGACCGTACCTCTTTTTCATTAACAGTAACAGAAATATATGCTGAAAGGGAAGAAATGCCTTATCTGGATTTAAACAATCCTGACAAAGGCTCTTTTTTAAGCAATATTTTTCCTATTTTATCTTTTCTAATGTTAGCTGCGCTGCTTGTCTTTTTATATATCACTATGAAAGGCAGCAGAGGTAGCAGTTCCGCTCTTACTTTTGGTAAGACCAAGCCGCATATGGCTACCAATATTAAGGTAAAGTTTAATGATGTGGCTGGTGCGGAGGAGGAAAAGGAAGAGTTAAAAGAAATAGTAGACTTTTTAAAGAATCCTAAAAAATATTCCGGACTAGGCGCTAAGATTCCGCATGGGGTATTGCTGGTAGGCTTGCCCGGCACGGGTAAAACACTTTTTGCCCGAGCTATTGCAGGCGAGGCAAATGTCCCTTTCTTTTCTATAAGCGGCTCTGATTTTGTAGAAATGTTTGTAGGCGTAGGCGCAAGCAGGGTTAGAGATTTATTTGCTCAAGCTAAAAAGAATATGCCTTGTATAGTATTTATTGACGAAATAGATGCGGTTGGCAGACAAAGAGGAGCGGGTATAGGCGGAGGCAATGACGAAAGAGAACAAACTCTCAATCAGTTGCTTGTGCAAATGGATGGGTTCGAAAGCAATGACGGCATAATTATTATAGCCGCTACCAATAGACCTGATGTATTAGACCCCGCACTACTTAGACCGGGCAGATTTGACCGTCAAATTTATGTGCATATCCCTGATGTAAAGGGCAGAGAAGCTATCTTTAAGGTGCATGCTCGCAACAAGCCCATTGCTCCCGATGTAGATTTTAAGAATTTGGCGCGTTTAACTAGCGGTTTTAGCGGAGCGGATATTGAAAACTTATTAAATGAAGCGGCAATATTGGCAGCCCGAGCAAACAGAAAAGTTATTTTAATGAAAGACCTGCTTGAGGGTGTAAACAAAGTGATAGCAGGTCCTCAAAAGAAATCTAGGATTATTACCGAAGCCGATAAAAGAATTACTGCTTATCACGAAAGCGGCCATGCCATTGTTGGTGCAGTGCTGCCTAATTGCGATGAGGTGCAAGAGGTCAGCATTATCCCTAGGGGTATGGCGGCTGGTTATACTATTTCTATACCCCGTACAGACGATAGTCATATTACAAAGAGCAAATTAAACGACGAAATAGCTATGATGCTTGGCGGAAGAGCGGCAGAGGAGCTAATTATAAAAGATATTTCTACAGGTGCGTCCGCAGATATTAAGCGCGCCAGCCTTATGGCTAGGAAAATGGTTTGCGAATGGGGCATGAGCGAGTCCTTGCCCAATATGTATTATGGTGGCGATCAAGAGGTATTTATAGGCAGAGATTATCAAACTCAACTCAATTACGGAGACGAGATTGCCGGCATAATTGATAAAGAGTCCAAAGCAATTATAGAGCAAAATTACCAAAGAGCATTGGAAGTGCTTACCAGCAATCTGGATGTTATGGACAAGATGGTCAGGCTGCTATTTGAGCGCGAAACTATATATTCTGACGAAGTTCATATGCTGTTGGAAGGAAAAAGTTTGGAAGAAATTAACGAATATATTGATAATAAAAAGAAAGAAGAAAAAGACAATTCTAAAGAAGCTCCCCTATTTGGCAGCACTGACTCCATAATAGTTAAAGAAAAGAGCGATTTAGATGCGCAAAATCAACTTATAGCTGATTTAATTAAAAAGGCAAGCAAAGATTCTAAAGAAGCTAGCGTTGAGGAGCAAGCAGAACAAGACCAAGAGCCTGACAAACCCGAGCAAGATTAAGAATAAAATTGTATTACAGCAAAAAGCCCTTTGGATAGGGCTTTTTTGTTAAAAAGAAAAAGGAACATTCAAACTGCATATATTTGCTATGGACTTGATTTGCCTCTTAATTGACTTTATCCGCATAATTTGATATAATTTATTTTGAAAAGGTATTTGCTTATGAATATAAGTAACAGTACAAAAAAGAGACTTCTAACGGTGCTACTTGTAACCGTTTTAATATTAGCAGGCATTTCCACGCTTGAGCTTTCTGTTGCGAAAAATTATGAACTTACATACCAATGGATAGAAGGGGAGTATACCCTACCGTGCTCTGCAGAGGAGCCTGATGGCAATATAGCACACTATTATGGGTCGGGGGATATTCGCTTTAGATATGCTCATGATGAGTATGGCTATATCCTTATGCAAAATAGTAAAGGCTATATGGTCTATGCGCAAAATCAAGGAGGCAGACCCGTCCCCGGCAAGGTGCGCTATGGTGCTGATAAAAAGAGTATCGCCTTAGCCGCTAAGATGAGCTATGCCGATATAGACTTTGCCGCCAACCCCGATTTAATATCTGATTGGGAAGGTATTGATTACTCAGAGGGCGGGATATTAAATTCCGAGTTAAGCGTAACTCTGGTAAATATAATTATTTTTATAGAGTATCAAAATACTACCTTTAATGTTCCGGAGGACAATTTTGCCTCATTATTAACTGCTGACGACAACTCGCTTAGAGATTACTATTACAATATAACTTATGGCAATTTAGATTTCGAAAGCGCATATCCTAAAAATGGAGATAATATATATGTGTATAAAGCTCCGCAAAATAGAAGCTATTATGATATTGCAGATGGCACTACAAGAAGAGAAAGAGAAGCTAAGCTGCTTACCAATGCTGTTAATGCGGTAAACAGCAAGATTGATATCACAGGGCTTAACCTAGATACCAACGGTGACAATAGGATAGATGCTGTTACTTTTATTATGCAAGGCTCTGCAAGTTCTTCTTGGGGCAGTTTGCTTTGGCCTCATGCTTGGGATCTTTATTATGCCAATCAGGCTTATAATGGCGGTGCAAGCGCAAAAATAGGCGGTATAGAAGTAGGCAAATACAATATGCAGTTTCAGACTTCTATTAACCAAGGGGTACTTTGTCACGAAATGAGTCATGTACTGGGCGCACCGGACTTATATCATTATAATGACTCGGAAAGTTATGCACCGGTAGGCAAATGGGATTTAATGCAATCTAACTTGCCTACGCCGCAGTATATGACCACTCATATAAGGCAAAAATACATAGGCTATATAGCCGAAGAGCAAATTGACGAGATAGAATACAATGGAATATATAGCCTTAAACCTACCGTTAGTGCAACAAGCAGTGATGTGCTGGCATATAAAATCTATACAGAATATTCGGATATCGAATATTTTATGGTGGAATACCGCAACAATAGCATTGCCACTTATGATAGTATGCTGCCGGGCAGTGGGCTAATTGTATACAGGATAAATATTACAGCTCAAGAGGGCAATAAAAATGCCAAGTACCGTGACCCCGCGCATCCTGATGAGGTTTATGTTTTTAGGCCAAGCGTTGCGCTAAGCGGCTCGATAGGAGAAAGAAGCAAGATTAATCTTGACTATGCAAATCTTGCTCCTCACAATGCGTTCTTTACCTCTGTGGGCAAGAGTCTTGATTATTCAGGGTCAGATTACGACAATCAAACAATTTATTTTTCCGATGGCTCCAACTCCGGCATAATAATAGAAGTGCTATCTATGAATGAGCAAGCCTTAGAGTTCAATGTACGATTATCAGGCGAGGACACTATTGACAATACTTATTTTCAAGAGCGTATCAGCATGAATAATGCCGAGCTGGTCAATAACAGCAACTTTAGCGGAGTGCAAGCCAATATTCATATTGAAGATATAGATATAACTTATCTAAAATCTTTAAGAGCAGAGCTGCTAGACGAGCAAGAAAATATATTGGCGACCAATACGCTGAATTTGTCCGCTTTTTATACTTCTTACTTACAAGGAGGCGAAGACTTTGGCTTGCATTTTATTGTCAATGACAAGGATAATATTATTCCGAGCGTCTTTGACAGAGGGATATACGAGGATCTTAGCGAGCCCTATTATATCAGACTAATAGTAGAGGATGCAGACTCTGATGAGATACAATTGGATGTAAGCGAAATAGATACCTTATCTTGTACTTGGGAAGAGGTGCTTAGCACCAAAAAAGAGGTTATCCCTGGGCTTTCTGCCTCAAGTGCAGAAACCGTAGGCTTGCGCTTTAATGGCAAGGTGGTTAGTTCCGGATATTATAATTATAGCGGGTATTCTGATATTATTGCTATCTCTTCCGGGTTTTCCCATACCTTGCTTTTGTCCAAAGGGCTAACTGTTACAGCAGTAAGCAATGATACACACAGCAAGTTGGATGTTTTAGGCTGGCAAGATATAGTTAAGATTTCTGCATCACAAGACAACTCTTATGCCATAGACTTATATGGCGAGGCGCATGCAGTAGGTGCTAACGATTATGGGCAGCTTTCCATAGCCAATTACACCAATGCAAAAGATATTAAAGGTGCTGTGCGCCACGTTGTTATTCTTGGCAATGACGGCAGGGTGTATGGTGCAGGGGATAATACCGATGGCCAGCTGAATTTTTCCAATTGGACGAATATTATTGCCATAGATGTAGGCGATACTTTTACAATAGGTATTAGAGAAGGCGGCAATGTGCTTGTTGCAGGCAAGGTCGATGGCGCTAATGTCAACCTGGGGTGGGGTGATATAGTTAAGGTTGCCGCCGGCAGCAATTACCTCTTAGCGCTTAACAGCAGCGGCAAGGTGCTTAGTTATGGCAATAATCAAGGTGGCAAAGCAAGCGTAGCAGATTTATGCGATATAGTTGATATAAGCGCAGGCGTTACCCATTCCGCCTTTTTACGCACAGACGGGGTAGTGCTCTATAAAGGCTACAATGAAAGCGCAACTCAAGCTATTTCCAATCTTTTAACTGATGATTATGTTTCCCTTACAGGGATAACCTTAAATGCCTATCAAAAAGAGATAGAGCTATCTTTAACCTTTAAGCTGGAGGCAACTGTTGCACCTCAAGATGCTTCCTATCCTGCACTTGAATACATATCTTTAGATGAGAGCATTGCCACAGTTGATGCAGACGGTAATATAACTACTCTTAAAGAAGGCAGCACAACAATTAGGGTTAAGCATAAAGGCTCGGAGGTTTTTGCTGACTTGGCACTAACCGTAACCAATCCCATTCTTATAGAATCTGTTAGTTTTGACCTGGCAGAAAGGAATATAGTTATAGGTGACAGCAGCTTCTTAAATGTTGTTACCGTTCCAGCAGGTGCAACTAACAGGGGGCGTGGCGTCTTTTCTTCTGGTGATACCGATATTGTAGAAGTTAATGCAGCCACAGGAGAAATTATAGGCAAAGCAATCGGTACTGCTATTATTACCGTTACCATTGACGATTTTGGAGAGGAGAAAAGTGCACAATGTACTATATATGTTATAGATAAGGTGTGCTATATAGAAATTCTTAGCCATATTACTAAACGAGAATATTTATATGGCGAACCTTTGGACCTTACAGGCGGGATTATCCATGTAGTTACGGTTAACGAAGATGAGTACGAGTTGCCGATAACAACGGATATGGTCTCCGGGTATGACCCTTATGACACCAATAGCTTAGGGCAGCAGCTAACAGTAACTGTGGATCAGCAAAGTGTTGATTTTACAGTTTGGGTATTTGACTATGCTATAGGGCTGGAAATAAGTAAGCCTATTAAAACTCTTTATGCGTATGGCGAGGCATTAGACGCTTCCGACGGGGAGTTTGTGCAATTGCTTGCTTCAGGGGCGCAATCTGCTCCTATATATATCACTGTTGCTATGTTATCGGGGTATGACCCTTACGAGTTTGGCGAGCAGACCATTACTTTAACTTATCAAGGTTTGGTAGCAACTTTTACTATTTTTTTAACAGACCCAATATGCCAAATATCCCCTAACTTTAGCAAGACTCGTTTTGCCTATGGAGAGCAGCTCCCTCTAGGCGAAACTTTTAAGATAACCCGGCTTTCCGGCGCAGAAGAGTATAAGTATATTACCTATGCCACACTTTCCGGTTTTGACCCTTATATGTTAGGCACGCAAAGCATTACTTTATCTTATGAGGGGCTTCAAGCTTATACCATATTTCAGGTAGAGGATTATATTGACAGCATTGTTATTGAGGGCACTAAAAGGCAAGGGCGTTTTATGTTTTATGACAATAGCTGTCCACTGGTGGAGATAGGTGCTTTTTTTGAGCTGGGCGGAGGACCTTTCGGCGCAACGCTAAATAGTCAAGATTACTTATTTGCAAAGTATTTTTATCAGGGCATAGAGCTGTTGCAAACAGATTTTACTTTGGACAATTTAGGGGACAAGCCCAATTTAGAAATTCAGCTTTTTGTAAAGAGGCGCACCGCAGGAGGAGTAGTTAGCAACCTTTTTTTAGACAGCAAGAGCATTGAGTTAATAAATATAATTGAGGTTGACAAGATAGAAATAATATATCAATCTACTTACAACCGAAGCGAGATAAGCTGTATTGCAGACCTTGGCATTATGGTCGAGGTGACTGATATCAATGGCAATGTTACAACCGAAGAGCCTGACAGTATTGATATCGACCTTAGTATATTTACTTTCCAAGCTGTACAAGTCACCTATATCAGCTTTTCTGTGACAGTGCAAATTTTGCTGGTAAATGACCCTGTGTCAATTGACTGTGAGGACAGCCTGCAGATATGCTATGGAGCAGAGTTTAGCGGAGTGGTATATTTGGTAAAGTTTAACGGTGATAAGCAAGCTCTCTCTGAAAATGATTATGATATTTTTGGGTTCAATTCCTTTGTTTTGGGTGCTCAAACTGTGACTTTAGAGTACCAAACCTTTAGTTTGCAAATTACTGTCTATATAATTGAAGATATAAATAAGCTAGAATTATTGGATGCTCCTGAAGAATATCTTTTATATGAACAGATAGACTTAACGGGCAAAACTATCAAAGTAACTTATACCTCAGGTGCGACCAGGGAAGTAATATTTGATAGTAATGTTTTTCTGATAGAGCCTTATAATAATAACGAGATAGGAGTAGCAGAAATTGTTGTCAAGCATATAGCATCGGGAAAAACTTGCAGTTTTGAAGTGACATTTAATAATTATGAAGTTGGTATCAGGGTACATGAAGGCAGCAAGAGTATCTATGAGTACGGAGAGGAACTTGCCCTTACCGCTGTATATTTAATAATGGCGGATGGCAGCGAAATTACGGTAACAGCTTATACCACCAACTACGATAAACGGAACTTAGGCGCACAAAATGTCAGGGTATCGTATATGGGCTTTACTTGCTTGTTTCCTGTTACTGTAATAGATGTATTAGAAGCGCTTGAACTAATTTGCCCTCCTTCTAAAATTTCTTATAGTTACGGACAGGCCATAGCTTTGGCAGGGCTAGAGCTTAAGGCAACTTATCGTGCTGTCGGCGAGGTGATTATTACCGAATATTCTATGCTAGGCGTTATATATAATCCTATTAAGACGGGCAGCCAAAATGTTACGCTATCTTTAGAAGCAAAAAGCTGCAGCTTTTCTGTTACTGTGCGCTTAAAACCTTCTCCTTTATACAATTATTCAGAAGAAGATGCCTGTATATATACAAACAAGGTGCTATTTTATCAAGGATTAAGCGTCCCTGATATTTTCACTAAGATAGCTTTGGCAGACTACTATTCTTACCTTGCTCTTAGCTTAGAAGATAGCCTTGGCCCTATTGATATTGGCTCACAAGAGTTTATCGGCGTAATGTTGAATGGCGATTATAAACTAGTGGTTAAAAATACTGACGGTCAAGTAGTTGACTCCCTTAACATATGCATTTACGGTGATATGAATAATGACGGCGAGTTCACCAAAGAGGATTTGCAGGTTTTGGCAGAACAATTCTTAAAAGGTGCTTACCGAGAAGAAATAGATTTTGACAACGATGGCACTTATAACTTAAAAGATTTTGTCAATTGGATAAAAGCAGCTAACAAAAAGATTGACCCACAGCCATTACTGCTATTTTTTAGGAGTTTGGTTGCTACCCCTACAAGGAAGTATGAGTTATGAAAAAGACGCAATTCTACATTTTTATAATACTTCTGGCAGTCGCTCTTTTGCTTAGCTCTTGCAACGGAGAGGGAGAGGGCAAAAAAGTGCAGCGTATCGAAGTAGTTTCCGGCTCATTTAAGATTGGCTATGCTATAGATGAGCAACTAGACTACTCCAATGCTTTTATCAATGTGCTGTATTGGGACGGAACAAGAGAGCAAAAGCAAGTTACCGCTGATATGGTGTCCGGTTTTGATTCTGGGCTTACCAATAGCGAAGGGCAGCTTACAATAAGCTATGGGGGAGTATCTGTCAATCTTTTTTATACAGTGGGCAAAAATGAATCTATGGTCCTTACCTATTCAAGGCTGCTAATGCGCAAAGAAGGCAAGTATTTGATAATTTCTTTGATCAATTTAGAGGAGCATAGCAGCGGTATTTATGCCGTAACTTTCTCGCTTAGCCAGCCTAAAGAAAATATGTATAAATCTTTTACTGCCCTAGGCGGCACAATAGCTAGAGAAGATATAGTCGATGGAACTAAAATATTATGGTATAATAATAAAGCCGAACCCCTAAAAAAAGATGCTGATATAGTAAAAATAGAGCTAAGCAACGCAGACGGCGAAAGCGTGCAAGTGAAAAATATTGATATTTGTGATGGAGAAGAGGTAATAAGATTGCCCTCTAAAACAATTAAATTATAAAGGAGATAAAGTATGATTAAGTTGGTTCCGAAACCCTTAAAAGCTAATTTTGACCCCGTTAAAAAGCTACTGGCAAAAAAGGAAGAAAATGTGCAAATTGACTTTTCTCTTCCTGCCGAAGGCTATTTGCTTACAATTGGAGAGGAAGGCATAGATATAAGAGCGGGCTCTGAAGCGGGAGCTTTTTATGCAAAGGAAACATTGCGCCAAATTGCCGCTCAAGCGGGGATAGGTTTGCCCTATTGCGAGATTGAGGATGCGCCAAAGTATGAGTATAGGGGATATATGCTGGATTGCTCCAGGCATTTCTTCACTATAGCAGAGATAAAGAGGCATATCTTTTTTATGTCATTGCTAAAGCTAAATATTTTTCATTGGCATCTTACCGATGACCAAGGCTGGCGCATTCAAATAGATGCGTATCCTGATTTAACTAAAAAAGGCAGCATTAGGAAAGAAACCAGGGGGGATAAGACGCCGCATAGCGGATATTATACTAAAGCAGAAATAAAAGAAGTAATAGATTATGCCCGCAGCTTGCATATAGAAGTGCTGCCGGAGATTGATATGCCCGGCCATTTTACAGCGGCAATTCATGCTTATCCGTATTTGTCTTGCAAAGGCGAGCAAATTGATGTTAAAACAGAGTTTGGGATACAGCCCGATATTGCTTGTATGGGTAAAGAGAGTACATATAAGTTTATTTATGATGTGCTGGATGAAGTTATGGAGCTTTTTCCCTTCCCGTATATCCATTTGGGCGGGGACGAAGCAATCAAAACCTATGTAATAGAATGCAAAGATTGTATTGCTATGCTTAAAGAAAACGAGCTGGAAAGTACCGAACAGCTGCAAGCGCATTTTATGGCAAGGGTGGAACAATATGTAGTGTCCAAAGGCAAAAAGGTGATAAATTGGAATGATGGCGTAAAAGCAAAAAACTCCAGCCCCACTTTGATAGTGCAGCATTGGCAGCCCGGAAAATCTTCGGAAGAGGTGACCTTAGCCGCAGATGCAAGAGGCAATAAGATAATTCTTAGCCCGTTTATGTATTATTACTTTGATTATCCTTTTGGTATGACCCCTTTGAAGAAGACTTACAGCTACAATCTAAAAGTAGGAGATAATGAGATAACCAATCTTTGGGGAGTAGAGGGCGCGCTTTGGACAGAATATGTAGCGGATAATGCACGCTTAGAGCATCAAACCTATCCTCGCCTTTTGGCGGTAGCCGAAGCTGCATGGTGCGGAGTAGAGGAGCAGGATTATGAGGATTTTGAAGAAAGGGCAGCCCAATTTTTGCTTTTGCTTGACAAACACAGCGTAGGCTATGCTAAAATGGATAGCGTTAATCCAAACTTTGCCAAAGGTAAAATTGAAGTTGCAAAATTCTTTTTAAATGCCGCACATGGCAATGCATTAAAAAGGGTATTAGAAAACAGCAAAATGACAAAAAAGATTAAAAAGTTTGATAAATCATTAAAGAGGGATTTAACGGAATAATAAATGGCTGGCTATTTTGATAAAGATGAACTTAGCACACTTTCTCTATTAAAAACTTCAATTGGCGGACTTAGCAGCTCAGAGGCAGAAAAAAGATTGGAAAAAGAGGGCAAGAATGCCCTCTTAGAGCCAAAAAAGAAAAGTTTTCTGGCAAGATTCCTAGACCAACTTAAAGATGTAATGATACTTGTACTTATAGTTGCGGCAGTTGTCTCTTCCGCAATTGCCATATATAATGCAGAGTATTCGGAGCTTATAGAAGGTGCGCTGATACTAATTATTGTAGTAATCAATGCAGTGATAGGCCTTAGCCAAGACAGTAAGGCAGAGGCGGCGCTTGAGGCGTTAAAGAACCTAAATAAACCTTTTGCAATGGTAAAAAGAGATGGACATATTGTAGAGGTTAAGGGCGAAGATATAGTGGTAGGCGATATTGTGATGCTCAAGGCAGGAGATATAGTACCTGCTGATATGCGCTTGCTGGAATGTAATAGCTTAAAGATTGACGAGTCCGCCTTAACGGGGGAGTCTGTGCCCATAGAAAAGCATGCTAAACTTATTTCAGACCCCGATACCCCTTTAGGAGATAGGCGCAATATGGCATATAGCTCAGGCATTATAAGCTATGGCAAGGGCATTGGCGTAGTGGTGGCTACAGGTATGAATACAGAGGTAGGCAAAATTGCCTCTATGCTTACCGAAGAGGAAAAGCAGCCCACTCCGCTGCAAATTCAGCTTGCCAAGACCGCTAAGGTGCTTAGCGCAATGGTGCTGGTAATAGCGGCTATTATCTTTGTTGCTTCGCTTATCCGAAAGGCGCAAATAATAGATGCGTTTATGCTTTCCGTTGCCATAGCGGTAGCCGCTATCCCCGAAGGGTTGCCTGCTGTAGTTACTATTGTGCTTGCAATTGGGGTGCAAAGGATGAGCAAGCAAAATGCTATAGTGCGCAATTTGCCCGCAGTAGAAACGCTAGGCTCTTGCGAGATTATTTGCTCTGATAAAACGGGCACGCTCACCTTAAACCAAATGACAGTAACTAGACTGTATACCGTAGAGAGCGGGACTTTTGAAGCGGCAGACAGTAAAATAAATGATGTTGCTCAGCAGACCCTTCTCAAGACTATGGTGCTTTGTAATGATTCTATTATTGATAACAATAATATTATTGGCGACCCTACCGAAAATGCGCTGTTAGCGCATGCCAAAAGTATAGGCTGCAACCCTGTTAAGATTATAGAAAGCAATAGGCTTGTCAGAGAGCTGCCCTTTGATTCACGCCGAAAGCTAATGACAACGGTAAATATCAGTGGCATACAAGAGACCGCTTATATTAAGGGTGCGTATGATGTGCTTATCAAAAGGTGTACTCATATTTTAGATGGCGATGTGCGCAAAATAAGCCTCAAAGACATAGAGCAGCTAAACAAGGCCAATTTTTCTATGGCAAAAGATGCGCTAAGGGTGCTTGCCTTTGCCATTAAGCAAAAAGACCTTACAGATATGGACACTTTGGAGCAAGGCTTGATTTTCGTAGGGCTGGCAGGTATGATTGACCCGCCTCGTCCCGAAGTTGCTCATGCTGTAGAGGTATGCAAGCAGGCAGGTATGACACCTATAATGATTACAGGTGACCATATAGAAACCGCACGAGCCATAGCCACAGAAATAGGGATACTTGAGAAAGGCAGCCTAATTATCAGCGGGCCGGAACTGGATAAACTTTCTGAAGAAGAGTTTTGCGCCAACCTTATGCGCTTCCGTGTCTTTGCACGGGTAAGTCCTGAAAACAAGGTGCGTATAGTTAAGGCATTCAAGAGCCTTGATAAAGTGGTAGCTATGACAGGGGATGGGGTTAATGATGCGCCCAGTATAAAAATAGCGGATATAGGGATTGGTATGGGCATTGCCGGCACAGAAGTTAGCAAAGGCGTTAGCGATATGGTGCTTGCCGATGATAACTTCGCCACTATTGTGACTGCTACCGAGGAAGGCAGAAAGGTCTTTGCCAATATTAAAAAAGCTATACAATTCCTGCTTAGTTGCAACATTTCTGAGGTACTGACTTTATTTATAGTGACTGTTATTTTAAATAAAGAATTTCTAACCCCTGTTATGATATTATGGGTAAATCTAGTTACAGATGCCTTGCCCGCCCTTGCTTTGGGTATGGAAAAGCCCGAACCTGATATAATGGATTATCCGCCAAGGAAATCGGGCTCCAGTCTTTTTGCGGGCACAATGGGTAAGAATATTATTGTGCAAGGTATGATGCAGACAATTCTGGTGCTTGCCGCATTCTTTATAGGCAATTACTTGCTTACAAGCGGTATAGCCAACCATACAATACCTATGACTATGGCATTTGCCACACTTTGTTTAATTCAGCTATTTCATGCTTATAATATGCGCTCATCTAAGGGCAGCCTTTTTGCCTCCAACCCTTTTGAGAATGTTTATATTAACAATGCCTTTTTGGCAGGGGTGGCAATGCTCTTT
>Ga0265293_10002800_pt1 | contig 33825 bp, 29 predicted proteins | sample Munlanlewell138R_FD_192505 | JGI IMG/M metagenome (GOLD analysis project Ga0265293, IMG submission 192505) | Leachate microbial communities from a municipal landfill in Southern Ontario, Canada - Leachate well 138R | ecosystem: Engineered > Solid waste > Landfill > Unclassified | place: Canada... | reverse complement strand
ATTCGCCGTTATGGTTCGACAGGCTCACCACGGACGGCTGAGAAGCACCTTGTCTTTGCGAGCGTAGCGAAGCAATCTCATATAGATTAAATTCCTTAGAGATTGCCACGTCACTCGCCTAAGGGCTTGTTCCTCGCAAAGACGTTTCTACTATTGTCATTCTGAGCTTGCCGAAGAATCTAAGAGTTAACGGATAGTGCAGCGTTTGGTCGCGGATTTTACGGTAGGACGGTTCCTCTTTCTTGCTTCTGAGGCAACCTCATAGCCTATGCATCCCATCCTCCTAGATCCTTCATTTCATTCAGGATGACAAAATGAGGAAACAGGATGAGGGAAAAAGCCCGTTCGCCCTGAGCCTGTCGAAGGGTCCAACGAACGGGAGTAAACAAGGATTGCTATCCATTCGCCGTTATGGTTCGACAAGCTCACCACGGACGGCTGAGAAGCACCTTGTCTTTGCGAGCGCAGCGAAGCAATCTCATATAAATCCGTATGAGATTGCCACGTCGTTCGCCTAACGGCTCACTCCTCGCAAAGACAGTAGTGTTATGGGTTGCAAATAGTCACGCAATCAAAGGCCCACTTTTAAGCAGCAAAGAGGAATCAAAGAATTGTTTAATCAACAGCGAATATTGAGGTTACATATGGAAAAAAGAAGGAAATCATAGAAAAGAATTGGCTCCCCGACTAGGATTCGAACCTAGAACCTGGCGGTTAACAGCCGCACGCTCTACCGTTGAGCTATCGGGGAACGGATACCCAGTTTAACAAACCCCAAGCAAGCATTTCAGGATTTATCCCTTGCCTAACAGAGTAAGTGCCCTTTTAGTGGCTGCCGAGCCAGGATTCGAACCTGGGCAAAAGGATTCAAAGTCCTTCGTGCTACCGCTACACAACTCGGCAACAAAAATTTAATTCTATTAAGTTATTAAAAAATGGTGCCGAAGGTCGGGGTCGAACCGACACGAGAGTTGCCTCCCAACAGTTTTTGAGACTGCCGCGTCTGCCTATTCCGCCACTTCGGCCGGATATAACCAGCTAGTTTGTCAAAGAACTATACAATGGTGCCGAGGCCCAGGATCGAACTGGGGACACGCGGATTTTCAGTCCGCTGCTCTACCGGCTGAGCTACCTCGGCCCGAGATAATTTAAGGTTCTTTTTATTAACCGCAATATTATAGCATATTGTTTTTAATTTTTACTAATTACGTAGAGCCTATCGTTTTTTAAACGTGCTTACTAAATAACAAAGCCGCCATCGAATACAAAAGCCCTCAAAGCGGGAATAATTATCCGCCCGGTATTATATTATCAATCAATCTGGTTTTGTAGAATTTAACCGCCAGCGATATTAAAGCTTTCCCGCTAACCTCGTCAAGCTCATCAAGGGTAACAGGGTCGGCAATCGAAACGTAGTCGATTCTTGCCGTTTCCTCTGTTTTAATCAGGCGCACCATTTCTTTGCGAATCGTCTCGGCGCTTCTTTCGCCCTGTTCATATAAATCCCTTGCCAGCATTAACGAACGGTACAAAACCGTTGCCGATTGCCTCGCTTCGGGGGAAAGATAGACATTACGGCTGCTGATTGCCAAACCGTCCGGTTCCCTTATTGTCGGGCAAACAACTATCTCAAGATTCATATTCAAATCTGCAACCATTTTTTTAATAACAATCGCCTGTTGGGCATCTTTTTGCCCAAAGTAGGCTCTATCGGGGGTAACGATATTAAACAACTTGTTAACAACGGTGGTAACCCCACGGAAATGACCGGGGCGGCTGTTCCCCTCCAGTTTTTGGGTAATACCGATAACTTCAACCCGGCTGTTAAATTCACAAGGGTAAATTTCGGACGCTTCGGGGATAAAAACAGCATCAACCCCCTCTTCTTTAAGTATCTCGATATCGCCCTCAATGTCGCGCGGATAGCTTTCAAAGTCTTCGTTTGGACCAAATTGGGTGGGATTAACAAAAATACTGACAATAACAGAGGCATTTTCTGCTTTGGCTTTCCTAATCAGCGACACATGCCCTTCGTGTAAATAACCCATCGTCGGGACAAATCCAACCGATTCGCAAAGTGTTTTACGAAATTCTCTCATTTCGGGAATAGTTTTAATAATATTCATAATTTTATTCTTTCTTTAAATCATTGATAATGCTCTCATCCATAGAGAAGCTTTGCGCTGCAGTCGGAAAGAGCCCCGATTTTACCTCATCGTAATAATTTTTAACCGCTTCGGACATTGACTTGGCCAGTTGAGCGTATTGTTTGGTATGTTTGGGCACAAAATCGGTAAACAGCCCCAATATGTCACTTACAACTTGAACCTGCCCGTCACAACCGGCACCCGCACCAATCCCAATAGTGGGGATATTTATTTTTGCGGAAATAAAAGCGGCAAGCGCCTCAGGTACTGTTTCCAGCACAACAGCAAATGCCCCGGCTTCTTCCAGCGCTTTAGCATCCGCCAGTAATTTCCGGCCTGTTTCGATATCCTTCCCCTGTATTTTATGTCCGCCAAGCTGATTTATTGATTGCGGTGTTAACCCGATATGTCCCATAACCGGAATACCGCAATCCACGATTTTTTTAACCTTCCCGGCAACGCTAACCCCACCCTCAACCTTTACCGCTTGTGCCCCGCCCTCCTGAATAAGGCGTGCGGCATTGGTTAAAGCCTGGTTCGTATTGATATGATAACTCATAAAGGGCATATCGGCGATAACTAAAGCATTCTTTGAGCCGCGCACCACCGCTTTGGTGTGGTGAAGCATATCTTCCATGGTAACCGGAATCGTCGAATCGTAGCCTAATATCACCGTTCCGAGACTGTCACCGACAAGTATCAAGGGTATGCCGGCCTCATCGATAATTTTGGCGGTCATATAATCATAGGCGGTTAACATTGTAATTTTCTCGCCCTTTTGCTTCATTAGCTTGATTTGGATTATATTTGCACGCATAACGGCCTCCTTAAAAGGTAAGCGATTCGACAGAACGTTTGACTGAGGTGATTTCGTTCTTTTTATTTACGTACACTACGGTTGGCTTAAAATTTTCGGCATTTTCGTTATCAATTTGGGTATAGGTAAGGATAATTACAATATCACCTTTGCAAACCAGCCTGGCGGCCGCCCCGTTTATACAGATTTCCCCGCTGTTTGCCTCCCCCTTGATGGCATAGGTTAGAAATCGTTCACCGTTATTAACATTTAAAATATGAACCTGTTCGTAAGGCAAAATATCGGCTGCTTCCATCAGATTACGGTCGATAGTAATACTGCCCTCATAATCGATGTTAAGATCGGTAACACGAACGCGGTGGATTTTACTTTTCATCATTGTTCTCATTTTTTGACGTACTCCGGTTGTTGAATTGTGTCTTTAAGCAGCCGTTCTATTTGTGCGGCATGAACTTTATCCAGCCTGCCCTTTTCAGAAGCAATCGGTATTGTATTTAAGCCCAGTTCGGCATATAGTTTTTTAAGATCCGAATTGATTTTACCCAAGGCTTTGATATGTTTTTCTATCGTTCCCGAATCACCGCGGGCAATCGGCCCGGTTAAGCTGTCGGTTATTCCTATTTCTTGCATATTATTTAATGTCCCGCGAATAAGCGGTAACAGCGCTTCGATTGCTTTCTCGCGAGAAATACCGATATTATCCCATAAATCGGCGGCGATATTTGTTAAAGTAATCATGTAATTAGCGGCAAAAACGGCTGCCGCGTGGTAGATTACCCTGTCTTCCGATTTTAATTCCAGCCAATTTCCGCCCAATGTCAGCGCCAGTTCTTTAAGCTGCGCTAATAACGGTTCTTGGGCTTCAACGGCAAAGGTAATCCCTTTTAAGTTTTCTCCTAATCCGGCGGCAAATGTTTGTAAAGGGTGAAAGGCGCCGATTTGGGCACCGAATTCCTCCGCCGGGCGTAAAATATCAATTGAATCCGCTCCGCTGCAATGGATAACTTTTTGCCCTTTATGCCATTTGATTTGCATGGCTACCGTCGCAATAACATCATCGGGAGTTGCAATAAAAACGACTTCGGCGCTATCGGCAACTCCTTGATTATCGGTTGCCAGGCAAGGCTCGCCGATACGTTTTGCCAGCGCTTTTGCGGATTCGGAACCGTAACAGGAAACGGCCGCAACCTTAAATCCCTTCTGCTTTAAAGCCACCGCCAATGTATTTGCCAATGCACCGGCCCCGATAAATCCTATTTTAGTATCATTTGCCATTAAAGTGTTCCTGTTCTAAATAACAAAAAAACCTTCCCCGAAACTGCGAGAAGGTTACCAACAACTACGTCTCGGTCGTTTTAGATCCAAGCGATATATTTATATTATTACCCTTAAAACTCACCGCCATTCGGTCGATGGTCTCAATTTAATTGTATTGGCCTTAAAAGCGCCTGTCAAGCGGTTTTTATCCGCGAAGGCTTAACGCTGCAAACAGTTTGAAAACAGTTCTCGGCAAATATCTTCGTTTAGCCCGGTTGCCTTGCGTTGGAATAAAGTTTCGTTTAAAGGCGTAATCGAGATATATTTTTGTTTTAGGGCATACATATCTGTATCTTCGGCAAATTCGTTGTTATGCTGTTTGCGGACAAGCCAAAAATATTCGTTCCGGCCGTCGTGTCCTTCTTTAACTGTATCGATATGGGTTTTATGCCCCTGACGGGTGATTTTAATGCCTTTTATTTCGGAAATAGGATGCCCCGGTAGGTTTATATTTAAAAAGAAGTCATTGGAAAGGCTTTTATTTTGGAATTTTTGGGCGATTATTTTGATAAGCTTGGAGGCGTTTTCGGTGTTCCCGTCGTTATAATTAAGCGCGGAAACAGCTACCGCCGGAATATCTCTTAAATATCCTTGCATTGCGGCTCCCACCGTACCCGAAATTAAAATATCGTCACCGGTGTTTAAGCCCTGATTAATCCCCGAAATCACAAGATCCGGTTTTTCTTTAGCAATCATTTCAATTCCGATAATAACACTGTCTCCGGGGCTGCCTTCAACGGCGTAGGCCTCTGTCCCTTCCAGTAAGGGAGTTATTTTTTGAACGCGCAAAGGCTGGCGCAAGGTTAGCATTGTACCCGTAGCGCTTTGTTCACGGTCCGGGGCAACTATCGTAATTTTAGCAATTTCCCGCAGCTCCTTGGCAAGCGCCCAAATCCCCGGCGATAAAATCCCGTCATCGTTTGAAAGCAATATATTCATATAATCTAACTCCGCTTTAAGTTTAGCAGATGGTTTAAAACCGAACAAATCTTTTTTTCGATTAAAATTTTCTTAAAGTGTCAATTATTGTTATACTAACTGGATATTGCTTTTGAGTTGAGGTTTAATTATGAAAAAAATTATTGATATATTTAGCGAAAAAGAAAGAACATTTTCTCTTGAGTTTTTCCCGCCCAAAACCGAAGTGGGCATAAAAAAACTTTACGAAATTGCCGAGGCTTATGCCGACCTTAAGCCGGATTGGTTTTCAGTAACCTACGGTGCCGGCGGCGGAACGCGTGACCTTACACTTGATATTGTTGACAATTTCCAGAAGATTTTTAATATCCCTACAATGCATCATTTTTCATGTGTCGGTGAGACCAAAGCGGCATTAAGGGAAAAAATCGTCGAAATGGAAAGCAAGAATATCAATAATATATTTGCCCTGCGCGGTGACCCTCCGGCAGGGGATGAAAATTGGAAACCGGCAGCGGACGGGTGTAAATATGCTTATGAGCTTGTCGAAATGATTCGTGAGCACGGCGATTACTTTAGTATTGGTGTTGCCGGATTCCCCGAATGTCATATAGATTGCCCCGGTAAAGAACTGGATGCAATCTACTTGAAAAAGAAAATTGATACGGGCGGGGAATTTGTGATTACCCAGATATTCTTTGATAACAAAGATTACTTTGATTACGTCGACAGGCTCAGAAAAATCGGTGTTACGGCACGTATTTTGCCCGGAATAATGGCAATCACCAATTATCAAAAACTAATCTCCTTTTGTAAAACTTGCGGGGCGTCGGTTCCGCAAAGGGTGCACGATATTTTTGCCCCCCTTGACGGTGATGATGAGGCTACTTATCAAGCAGGGCTGGAATTTACGATTCAACAATGCAAAGACTTGTTGGACGGCGGAGCACCGGGTATTCAGTTCTTTACCCTCAATAAGCTCGACCCCATCAGGGAAGTTGTTGAAAATATTAAGCATTATTTTTAGGCCCAAGCATGCTTTTGAAAACCAGCGATTTTGATTATTACTTGCCGCCGGAAATGATTGCGCAAACCCCGATTGAACCCCGAGATTCATCGCGTTTGCTTGTTGTTAACCGTCTAACTTCCGAAATCAGCCATGTGGACCACTTCTTTGAGATAAGCAAGTATCTAAAGAAAGGTGACGTGTTGGTATTTAATAACAGCCGTGTCATGCCCGCACGCTTAAAGGGTTTTAAACCTGAAACAGGCGGCAGGGTTGAGCTGTTATTATTGAAACGTGTTGATAACGGGCTGTGGGAGGCGCTGGTAAAACCGGGTAAACGCGTTAAAATCGGTACTCAGGTAAAACTTTGTAACGATTTATTACCCGCGGAACAAACACCGTCCGTTTTCGCCGAGATTACCGATGTGTTAGACGAGGGCATCAGGCTTGTCCGTTTTTCGGATGAACAATACTTGCCTCTGTTGGGGAAGATGCCTCTTCCCCCTTATATTCACGAGCCGCTCAAGAATGCCGAAAGGTATCAAACAATCTACGCCGACGCCGAAAAAACAGGCAGTGCCGCTGCCCCGACCGCGGGTTTGCATTTTACGCCCGCACTTTTGGAAAAACTGCAAGCCAGCGGAATTAAATGCCTTTTTACGACTCTGCATGTCGGGTTGGATACCTTCCGCCCCGTTCAAGATGAAGATCCGACACAGCATAAAATCCATTTTGAATACGGTTATATTAGCAAAGAAGTTGCGGATGAGGTATCGCGCGCCAAACAAGAAGGCCGAAGGGTAATCTGCGTCGGAACGACATCGGTGCGCCTTATTGAATACGCTGCCGGTGTCAGTAAAAATGCTGTGCTTGATCCGTTTGAAGGGTGGGTTAATCTGTTTATTCTTCCCGGATATAAGTTTTTTATCCCCGATGCCGTAATTACCAACTTCCACCTGCCAAAATCGACACTGCTGATGATGATAAGTGCTTTCGGAGGAACGGAGCTGATGAAAAGGGCTTATCATGAAGCGATTGAAAATAATTATCGCTTTTACAGCTTTGGCGATGCAATGTTGATTTTGTAGCCCCTTCGTAATGCCTTTGCAAGAAACGAGCCTCTGGAGAGTAACGTGGCAATCTCCTCCTTGTCATCCTGAATAAAATGAAGGATCTAAGAGGATAGGAAATATAGACTATGAGGTACCTTCGGCAATAAAAAACGAGGCTTCGTCCTGCTGTAAAATCCGTGACCGAACGGCGCACCATTCGCTAACTCCTAGATTCTTCGCTATGCTCAGAATGACAATAATATTAATGTCTTTGCGAGGAGTGAGCCCTTGGGCGAACGACGTGGCAATCTCCAAAGAATTTGATCTATGTGAGATTGCTTCGCTGCGCTCGCAAAGACAAAGGTGTTCCCCCAGCCGTTCGTGTCCTTCGTCAGGCTCAGGATGCACGGGCTTGTAGAACCATAACGGCGGTCGGATGGCAATCCTTGTCTAATCTCGTTCGTGAGACCCTTCGACAGGCTCAGGGCGAACGGGCTTTTTTCCTCATCCTGTTTCCTCATTTTGTCATCCTGAACGCAGTGAAGGATCTAAGAGGATGGGAAATACAGGCTGTGAGGTATCTTCGGAAGCAAAAAAGAGGTATCGTTCTATTCTAAAATCCATAACCGAACGGCGCACCATTCGCTAACTCCCAGATTCTTCGGCAAGCTCAGAATGACAATAGGGGAAACGTCTTTGCGAGGAGTGAGCCTTTAGGCGAACGACGTGGCAATCTCCAAAGAATTTAATCTATGTGAGATTGCTTCGCTACGCTCGCAAAGACAAAGGTGAGTTGCTCCGCCTTCCCTTGCGGGAATGGTCTCGCAAATACAAAAAGGGGGGCGATCGCAAAGACATTCTGTTATTGTTCCGTAATTTCTCCCCACACCCCACCCTCATAAATCCTTTGAACAACAAAACGACTCATAACATTGGTGAGGTCTTTGTTGCTTGTTGTATAGGCCTTAATGTAATTTCCGGAGTAACCGGTCCAAATACCGTCTGCCGCCTGTTCCCAAAGAACCTCAATCTCCTTTTCGATAAAACCTTTATAAAAGGAGCAAGAAGTTTCTTCAGCTAACTTCAGCATCAAATCACTGCGTCCTTTCATTATCTGCGGAGAAACTTGATTCGGCATTATGCTTGCCGCAGTTCCACGCCGTTTCGAATACGAGAAAATGTGGATGCGTGAAAAGCCAACCTCTTGGCAAAAATCGTAGCTCTCGGTAAATTCGGCATCGGTTTCACACGGGAACCCGACAATAATATCGGTGGTAATTGCAACACCGTCTATTTTTGAACGGATTAAATTAACAGCATCCAGATAATCGGAAGTCGTATAGCGACGTTTCATTCTTTTTAAAACCGTATCGCTGCCGCTTTGTAAGGAGAGATGAAAGTGGGGGCATAATCTTGTATTTTCCCAAAGATTAATTAAATCGGGGGTTATTTCTTGGGGCTGTAAAGATGATATTCGCAAACGTAAAACAGGGGTTTCTTTAAGGATTATGTCAATTAGCCCCTCTAGATTCAAACCTCCATAATTATACGCACCGATTTCGGTACCGGTTAATACTATTTCTTTAAAACCGGAAGCAACCTTTTCTTTAATTTCTCTTACAATCTGTTCGGGCGGAACACTCTTCTCCCTGCCGCGCACATAAGGCACAATACAGTAAGAACAAAAATTGTTACACCCTTCTTGCACAGCGATAAAAGAACGCGTTCTGCGGTTACTTAAAAAATCAGCAGAAAAACCCGAACCTTTAGTAAAGGAAAGTGCATTTAACCCGGTAAGAATTTGCGGCAATTTCATCTTTTCCGCATTACCGAGTACCAGTTTCACGCCGTCTATTTTTAAAAGGTCCTTTGTCGAATGTTCAGCGTAACAACCGACAGCTACCAAAACAGCCTGCGGATTACGTCGGTGTGCCATCCGCAAAAGATGACGCGCTTTACGGTCGGCAACATGGGTAACGGTACAAGTATTTAGTACGTAAATATCGAAATCATCTTGCGATGAAACAACAATATAGCCGGATTTTACAAACTTATCCGTAAGCGCTTCTGTTTCCGCCTGGTTCAACTTACAGCCCAGCGTATCAAACGCCACTTTAATATTGTTTTCTTTTTTACTCAAACCGCACCTTTTCCGTAACCAAAATTAAATGGAACTTTTAAATAATATAAAAACTCTCCCGTTTAGAAAATTATAGCAAAAGGAGCGTATCCTTGCAGTTTAAGTTAAAATTATGTTATAAATAGCAGAATATTCATCACTCTTAACATATGTTATACGGTAGCGGCAGCACGATATAACCGATCCCGGCGCTAAGCTATCGGCTACAGCCGGGAGAAAACAAATGTTGCGAAGAGTAGAGAGGAAACGATTTGAAACATCTTCGCTGGAATCTCTTCCCGCCAGTACCGCACGGTCATCCGATTAATGATTGTGAATTCCCTCCTCTAATTAGACAATTAATGTATAACCGCGGGATAACCGAACCGCAAGCAATAGAATCTTTTACCGCGGCGGATAAGCGTCTTTCCGGAGACTCTCAACTGTTACCGGATATCCATCAGGCAACCGGCAGGATTTACCAGGGTTTGCTTTCGGGCGAAAAAATTGCTGTTTACGGTGATTTTGATGTCGATGGAATTACCGGCACCGCCGTATTGGTGGAAGGGTTAAAGGCGCTCGGCGGCAATGTTATCCCATATATTCCCCATCGTATCAAGGAAGGGCACGGCCTCAACTCAAGCGCGCTGGATTACCTCCGAAAAGAAGGGGTATCGCTGGTTATTACGGTTGATTGCGGCGTAACCGGTATTTCTCAGGTCAAAAAAGCTAAAAGACAAGGGCTTGATATTATTATTACCGATCACCACACCCCGCTGGGAGAACTGCCGAATGCAATCGCCGTTGTTGACCCCAAAAGAGAGGATTCAAAGTACCCGTTTACGGAACTGGCAGGGGTCGGCGTTGCTTATAAATTTTTGGAAGCCCTTTATAACGGAATGGGCAAAGAAAAAGACGTTGAAAATTATCTTGATTTAGTTGCCTTGGGAACCGTTGCCGATATGATGCCTCTTTTAGGGGAAAACCGTTATCTGGTTAAAGAGGGATTGAAGGTAATGAGTAAAAACTGCAGGCCGGGGATTAAAGAAATGGCAACGTTAGCCGGTATCAATATCGAAAGTATCGGCACCGAAGAAATATCGTGGTCGCTTGCACCCCGCCTCAATGCCGCCGGCAGACTGCAAAATGCGCTTACCAGCTATAAATTGATGGTAACCGATTCAACCGAAGAAGCGCAGGAACTGGCACTCGCATTGGAAGAACAAAACGTTGAACGCCAAAGAATAACCGCCCTTTCACTGGCAAAGGCGCGCGAACAAGTGGAAGCTAAAGGGGAAACACCGATAATTATTGCCAGTGACCCCGACCATCCGCCGGGGGTTATCGGGCTTGTTGCCGGACGGCTTTCGGAATTGTTTTACCGTCCTTCCGTTGTTATTAAAATAGGAGAAAAAGCCAGTAACGGCAGCTGCCGAAGTATTCCCGAGTTTAATATTATCAAAGCGCTTGATGAATGCCATGACCTTCTAAGCGATTTCGGCGGACATGCCAGAGCGGCCGGTTTTACAATGCCTACTAAAAATCTGTCCAAACTGGAAGAAAGACTGAACCAAATGGCCGGAGAACAATTAGAAGGGCTTGATTTGCGCCCCAGGTTGGATATCGATGCCAAAGTTAAGTTCTCCCAACTGGGAGGACGGACTTACCAATTACTGCAAACCTTGGCGCCTTTTGGAATGGGAAACCCTGTTCCGACTTTTGTAAGCCATGATGTTGAGGTTATTGATTGCCAAACAATGGGCAATAACGGCGGACATTTAAGATTCAGGCTCAGGCAAAACAACGTAAACTGGGAGGCGGTCGCTTTCGGGTTCGGTAAGTGCTTTAAAAATATACACTCCCACATTGATATAGTATACAATTTAAGACTGGAATGTTGGCGAGGAGAAGAGCGCTTGCGCTTGAATATCTTGGATATTGCGACGTAAAATAATTCTAGCACAATTTTGGAGGAATTAAATATCAGGTATGATTATATTTAAAATTGCAGTTGCCTTTATAGCGGCTTACCTGCTTGGCTCCATCCCCACCGCTTATATTGCCGGTAAGTTAGCCAAAAAAATCGATATAAGAACCGTTGGCAGCCATAACATGGGTGCTATGAATTCGTTTTATAATCTTGGCAAGGGCGTTGGGATTACGGTACTGGCGGTTGATGTTTTAAAAGGGGTTGCCGCCGTAGCTTTGGCAGACCTTGTACTGGATATCCCCAACCTCTATATGTTTATCTGTGGTTTTATTGTGGTTTTAGGGCATAACTACCCGGTTTGGCTTAAGTTCAAGGGCGGGAAGGGCGGAGCAACCGCTATCGGTGCGATTATCTATTTCATTCCTTGGGGAATACTTATCGGACTTACCATTTTCGGGATTATGCTCCTTATTACCAAATTCCCGACTTTAAGTTACGGGATTGCGATGATCTGCTTCCCCTTTGTTGCATGGCTGGTTTACGACAGGCCGGATTTAGTGCTGTACACGGCATTACTAATACTGGTGCCCTTTATAAGCTATATCCCGCGCCTTAAAGAAATGAAGGCCAAGGGCGGCAGTTGGGGGCGGGTAATTAGGCGTAAGAATCTTAAAGACAGGCTTTAATCGTTTAAAAGTTATGGTACAGGAGGAGCGGTAACCCCGCTCCTTTTTTGTTATTGTTGTAAAGTTTAGCCGTTCATGGTGGGCTTGTCGAACCATAACGGCACCCCCTATTGTCATCCTGAACGCAGTGAAAGATCTAAGAGGACAGAAGTTTAGGTCATGAGGTCACCTCGGTAATAAAAAAGAGGCACTGTCCAGACGTGATTTGCTAGCCGAACACTGCACTATCCGTTAACCCTTAGATTCTTCGGCAAGCTCAGAATGACAAATGGTAAAAACTCCAGCCGTTCGTGGTGAGCCTGTCGAACCATAACGGCAGCTGGATGGTAGTCCTTGTTTTTTCCCGTTCGTCGGACCCTTCGACAAGCTCAGGGCGAACGGGTCTTTTTTGTCATCCTGAATGAAATGAAGGATCTAAGAGGACGGGAAATTTAAGCTATGGGGTCGCCCAGAATCAAAAAAGCGCATCGTCCTATTATAAAATCCGCAGCCGAACACTGCACTATTCGCCAACTCCTAGATTCTTCGGCAAGCTCAGAATGACACTAATGTCTTTGCGAGCGTAGCGAAGCAATCTCATATAGATTAAATTCCTTGGGGATTGCCACGTCGTTCGCCTAAAGGCTCGCTCCTCGCAAAGACGTTGCTATTATTGTCATCCTGAACACAGTGAAAGATCTAAGAGGATGGGAAATACAGGCTATGAGGTCACCTCGGCAATAAAAAAGAGGCACCGCCCGGACGTTAGTTGCTATAAGAACACTGCACTATTCGTTAACCCCCAGATTCTTCGCAGGCTCAGAATGACACTAATGTCTTTGCGAGCGTAGCGAAGCAATCTCATATAGATTAAATTCCTTGGGGATTGCCACGTCGTTCGCCTAAAGGCTCACTCCTCGCAAAGACGTGAGTTTTAGGTGTTTCAGAATGACAACAAGAGGGCGCCCAGAATGACAAAGGTAAAAAGACAGCATAAAAAAAGGAGCCGACTTTTCTAAGGTCGGCTCTTGATTAAAAACCAATGATTAAGTTACACAGATTCGGACTGTTTAAAGCGCTCCTGAGCTTCAGCGATAATTTTCAGGGTTTCGTCAATATCCCTGTTCCACCCCTCAACACCCGTTTTCTTTTTCTCCAAATCCTTATACACCCGGAAAAAATGCTCGACTTCGCGCAGCAAATGAGGCGGGACGTCATCCAGTGTTTCCAGATAGTTCCACATCGGGTCGTTTATCGGGACACAAAGAATTTTTTCATCCGGCCCCTTTTCATCCCACATTTTAAACAGCCCAATCGGCTTGACATCAACCAAACAGCCGGGGAATGTCGGCTCACCGACAAGCACCAGCGCATCCAACGGATCACCGTCTAAGGCTAAAGTTTCCGGGAAATAGCCGTAGTCGCTGGGATAATGCACCGACGAGAACAACATACGGTCTAATTTAATCATCCGCCTCTTTTTATCAAACTCGTATTTGTTACGGCTGCCCTTCGGTATTTCGATTAGAACCTCAAAAACAAGTTCTTCTTTTTCGTTATCAGTTTCCAAGTTCGCCTTCTTTCTCTATTTTTGTATCCTTTTTGATTACAAAGCTTACTCTATTTTTTATTGCCAGCGCAACAACAATAATTAAAATAACAATGGCAATTACCTGCGCCTGGTGCAAGCCAAATAAAAACGGCGTTCCTTCGCGAATAAAATCGATAAAGAACCTCCATAAAGCATAGGCTCCAAAATAAACCATTGCCAAAGCCCCGTCAGGCTTTAATTTTCCGCGCAGTTTGTAAAGCAATGTAAACAGTAAAAGCATGAAAATAATCTCGTAAGCCTGCGTCGGATGCACAATGCCGGCGCCGTATCCGTAGCTGTTGGGATTGGTGTATTCAATCCCCCAGGGAACGGTAGTATTATCACCGTAACAGCATCCGTTTAATATACAACCCACACGCCCGATGGCTTGCCCGACGGCAACACCGGGGACAATTATATCTAAGAGATGCCCAAAGTTAAATTTGCTGAATTTACTGTAAAGCCATATTCCAAAGAGGGCTCCGATTATGCCCCCGTAAATGGATAAACCTTCTCCGCCGATAATCCTGTTTAAATGCTGGCTGTAATAGTCCCAGCGGTCAATAACATGCATTAACCTGGCAAAAATTACACCCATCGGAATAGCAACAATAGCCGCCGTCAACAAGTTATCATAAGTAACGCGGGCGCCCTTTTTAATTTCATAGGCCGTCCAAAAAACGACAAATAAAATGGCAAAGGATATCATCAGACCGTACCAACCGGGATGGAAAGGCCCTATGGAGAATATTATCGGATCGACACCAATTTTTATCATTTGTCCTCCGCTCGAATAAATCGATTTTTACGATATCCTTATATTATAGCAAATCTTTTAAAATATGCAGAGCGGCATTTTTATCGAGGGGATTATTGTTGTTTCCGCATTTGGGGGATTGAATACAAGCGGGGCACCCGTCTTGACAAGGGCAATTGTTTACGACATTAAATGTTGCTTGCCATAAGTCGGTAATTAAATCATATCCTTTTTCACTAATACCCACCCCACCCGGATAAGCATCGTAAATAAAGACTTGTGCCTTACCGGTATCGATATGATTTATTGTCGACACCCCACCGATATCGTTTCTGTCACACATTGCAAAAAGCGGCAATATGCCGATTGCGGCGTGTTCTACGGCATGCAGCCCGCCGGCAGGATCCAAGCCTTCTTTTTCTAAAACTTCCAGCTCGGCGCTTGTTATATCAAACCAAAGCGCTATTGTACGCAGGCGTTGCGGCGGTAAATCAAGCGGTTCTTCTCCCAATATTTCTTCGCTGTATTGCGCCTTCTTTTTAAACCCGGTTACCACCGTAATCACCTCAACTTCACCCAAACAAACATCAATGTTTCCGCACTTTTTCTCTTTTAATTTTTTTAAAACGGTTAAATCGGTTAAATCCTTGGTAACGGTATAATAATCACTGTTTGTCGGTTCGCATTTGGCAATCCCGGCTTCAATATCCAATGAGGTTACCAGATACGGATTGCCCTGATGGAGATAAATTGCCCCGGGGTGTACTTGCATTATCGCTAACCCGGCTTCAACGGTTTCCAAAACCGAATTGGTCTGCGTATCGATTAAAATAAAGCTATCCGCCGAAGCCGAACGAATATTAACACCCTGAGCGGGATAGTTAATTGAAGGAGAAAGGTAACGACGGCTGTGTCTTTGTCGCATTAAGCCGCAGGATTCCAATTCGGCCAGTGCCTCAGAAAAAGTACTGCCAAAATAATAATTATCGGATAGTTTAAGCGGTAATTCCCAGGCGGCACATAACAAATGGTCTCTTAATATGTAATGATTTTGAGGGTTAATAAGTGCATTTTCAAAGCTTTTTTTAAAAAAAGCATCCGGATTGCGCATAAAATATTGGTCAAGGGGGTTATCCAAGCCCACCAAAAAACTAAGTGAAAGCTGCCCGCCCCTGCCGCTCCTTCCGGCTTGCTGCCAAGTGCTGGCAATCGTGCTGGGGTAGCCGGTAAGCACCGTGGCATCCAAATCACCGATGTCGATGCCCAATTCCAGGGCGTTGGTGGCAACAACCCCCATTAATTGCCCGTTTAATAATTCACGCTCAATCTGCCGCCTTTGCTCGGGCAAATAACCGGCACGATAAGGTTTTATTCTTTGAGAATGGTGCGGACTCAATTCATCCAACTTTTGTTTTGAATATTTAAAAATTAATTCCGTTAAACGGCGCGTTCGCGCAAAGGTCAATGTGCGGATATTATGCCGCACAAGCTCGGTAAAAAGATTGGTGGCTTCGCTGTTACTGCTGCGCCTGATGCCTTTTAAAGGATCGGTAAGCGGCGGATTCCAAAAAGCAAAATCCTTGGGTCCGTGCGGAGCCCCGTCTTCGTTAACAATATTAAAAGGTACCCCCACCAAATTTTCAATATGCTCGCAGGGGTTATCAACAGTAGCGGAACAGCAAATAAATTGCGGGTTGGCTTCGTACTTATTGCAAATTCGTCTGAGCCTGCGCAAAACAAGCGCCACATGCGAGCCGAAAACACCCCGGTAACTGTGCGCCTCATCTATTATTACGAATTTAAGGTTACGTAAGAACCTAAGCCAATCCTCATGGTTCGGCAGAATCCCGACATGCAACATATCGGGGTTGGTAAGCACAATGCGAGCCTGTTTTTTAATTTCGGCGCGTTCCGCTTGCGGTGTGTCGCCGTCAAAAGTAACCGCTTTTTCCTTATCGATAAATTGGGGGCTAAACATATAATGCAGTTTTGATAACTGGTCTTGGGCTAACGCCTTGGTGGGGAAAAGGTACAAAGCACGGGCGGAAGGGTCGGCAATAATTTCTTCAATAACGGGGATATTATAACAAAGGCTTTTCCCGCTGGCGCTGGGGGTTACAACCATAACATTTTCGCCCCTGCGAACGCTGTCGATTGCCTGTGTCTGATGTAAATACAACGGGTAAATCCGTTTTTTCTTGAGCGTTGCCTCAATATCGGGATTGAGCGGATTTTCTGTTTCGGCATAGAGCGCCTCACGTGAGGGGATATGCTCCAAATGAACCAGCTGCTCGCAATATTCGGGTTGTGCCTTGATGTGCTTAATAAATAACGACGTATCCATAACTAAAAAGGAATAATTTCAATTTCTTGATTGATTATTTCAACTTCAAAACGGCCGCTGTTAATAAAATTAATAATCGCGGTAATTACTTCATCGGTATATTTTGAATCGTTGCTAACAAAACTAAACCCGATTGTCGCAATCTGCCACAGGTTATTATCTTCAACTTCGGCAATCGAAACGTTATATTTGTTTTTAACCAGGGCAATAATCGGTTTAATAACCTGCCGTTTGCCTTTTAGCGACATATTTTCGGCTAACCTGAGCTTTAATTTACAAACTCCTATGTTCATGAAACCTCTAAAAGACGATAACTGCGGTTTCTCCCAATATATGTTATTGAACGGAGTTAGTCAAGGTAATTCGTATGTATGAAAAATTCCTTTTGGTTTTACACTCACACTTAAGTTATGATATAATTCTTCGTAATTTATGCAATACAGGAGTTAAGATTTGGACAGCCAGACAAAGGCAAACATCATCAATGAGTTTAAGCTTCACGAAGGCGATACAGGCTCAACAGAGGTGCAAATAGCTGTTTTAACTGCCAGAATCAAGCAGTTGACACGCCATATGATCAACAACAAACACGACAATCATACCAAGCGCAGCCTGCTTATGCTTATCGGACAGAGAAGACGTTTACTCACCTATCTCAATAAAGAAGATGTAAACCGCTATAAAAGCCTTATCGAGCGACTCGGCTTACGCAAATAAGTCCTTAAGTAAGTTCTTGTAAAGCAAATAAGGAGAATCTAGTGACTACATCTCAATCTTTTGAGCGCATTATTTGCGGCAGAAAACTGACTTTGGAGACAGGCAAACTGGCGTGGCAAGCCGGAGCTGCGGTTACCGTTCGTTACGGCGATACTGTCGTTTTATCGACGGTTTGTGTCGCCCCCAAGGCAAAAGAAGGAATAGACTTTCTTCCTCTAACCGTTGATTACGAAGAAAGAATGTATGCTGCCGGCAAAATTCCCGGCGGTTTCTTGCGTCGCGAAGGACGCCCCAGCGAAGAGGCGATTTTGACTTGCCGTTTAACCGACCGACCGCTGCGACCGCTTTTACCAAAGACATGGCGCCGTGAAATCCAATTAATTTCTACCGTGTTATCCGTAGATAAGGAAAACGATCCCGCCATTTTGTCCGTTATCGGCTGTTCGATGGCTTTAAGCTTATCTTCCGTTCCGTTTGAAGGACCGGTTGGAATCGTTCATGTCGGATACATCAACGATGAACTGGTAGTTAACCCGACGTTGGAAGAACTGCAAACAAGCAAGTTAGACTTAGTGATTGCCAGCACCAAAAAGGCCGTCATAATGATGGAAGCCGGTGCGAACGAAATCTCCGAAGATATCTTCGCTCAGGCAATACGACTGGGACATGAAGCCAACCAGGATATTATCGCCCTGCAGGAAGAAATGATGGCGGTTATGGCTCAGCCCAAAGAAGAAGCCCCGGTTATCGACATCAGCGCCGAAACCAAAGAAGCCGTTTCAGGGTTTATCGGCAACCGCTTAAACGAGGCGTTTACACTGCCCGTCAAAGCGGATAGAATCGAAGCGATTGAAAACCTGAAACAGGAATTGGTTGCAACCCTTAAAGAAGATCATTCGGAATCGGATGTTCTTGAATCTTTTGACAGGGAAGTCAGATGCCTGATTAGGGGAAATATTTTAACTAAAGGCGAACGTGTCAGCGGACGCCAACTCAAAGAAGTACGCCCCCTTCTGTGCGAAGTCGGATTACTTCCGCGTGTTCACGGCTCGGCGTTATTCTCGCGCGGAGAAACGCAGATATTAACCGTAACGACACTGGGACCGATTAAAAAAGAACAGCAAATAGACGGTTTAGGGTTCGATGAACCCAAGAGATACATTCACCATTACAACTTCCCGCCTTTTTCGACCGGTGAAGCCAGACGAGCCGGTATTACCGGCAGGCGTGAATACGGCCACGGTGCGCTGGCGGAACGTGCCCTTTTACCCGTGGTACCGCAGGGAGAGGATTTCCCCTATACATTGCGGCTGGTATCAGAGGCACTAAGCTCCAACGGAAGCACTTCAATGGCAAGTTGTTGCGCATCTACTATGTCATTAATGGATGCCGGAATTAAAATTAAGGCACCGGTTGCCGGAATCTCAATCGGTCTGGTTACCGGAGAAAACGGCGAATACGCCCTTTTAACCGATATTGAAGGCATGGAAGATAACTACGGCGATATGGACTACAAAATAGCCGGTACCCCCGAAGGAATTACAGCGGTTCAGCTGGATATGAAGCCGAAAGGTATCAGTGCCGACATTTTGATTGATGCATTGGGTCAAGCCCGTGAAGCACGTATGTTTATACTCGAAAAAATGCTTAGCACCATCAGCGAGAGCAAACCGGAGCTTAGTCCATACGCCCCGCGCATGTATAAGGTCGCTATTCCGTCCGATAAAATCGGTACGGTCATCGGCCCGGGAGGGAAAACTATTCGCTCCATCGTGGAAGAAAGTAAAGCCACTGTCGATATCAACAGCGAAGGCATTGCAATTATCGGCTCGGCAGACGAAGCCTCTGCCAGAAAAGCAATGGATATGATAGATGCCTTAATCAGGGATGTCGAAGTCGGCACAATCTATACAGGAAAAGTAACCCGCATTATGAATTTCGGCGCTTTTGTAGAGGTTCTACCCGGAAAAGAAGGCATGGTGCATATCAGTGAACTCGCCGATTATCGTGTTGATAAAGTTGAGGATGTGGTTAAAGTCGGTGACGAGGTAACTGTTAAAGTAACCGAAATCGACAACCAAGGCAGGGTTAATTTATCCAGAAGGGCTGCCTTTTCGAACGCATCGGATAAATGCGAAAACAGACAGTCTCCTCCGAGAGATAATTTTAGAAACCCGCCGCACCGTTCGGGGCCTACGCAGAATAAGCGCCGTTTCTAGTATTAAAGGGGGTGTAATATGACACCGATACGCGTAGCAGTAAATGGCGCTTTGGGCAGAATGGGGCAAGAAGTGGTTAAAGCGGTTTGTGCAGACCGTGACACGCAGCTTGTCGGCGCAATTGAATCGAATATATCCGATGAATATTTGGTGCTCCCCGGTAACTCGGGGAGAGTGCCTTTTTCATCGGATTTAGAACAAATACTTACCGATTGCAAACCGGACGTTTTAGTTGATTTTACGATTGCCTCCGCTTCTTTTACCGCCGCCCTAACGGCACTGGAGCATAAAGTAAGCTTGGTAATCGGCACCACCGGGTTCAAAGAAGATCAAATCGATCAAATAGCCAAACTGGCGGAGAAGCAAGGTACAGGTGTAGTTTTAGCCCCTAATTTTGCCCTCGGAGCAGTTATTATGACTTATCTGTCCAAGATTTCAGCAAAGTATTTTGATTATGCCGAAATAATCGAACTGCACCACCAGCTTAAAGTAGACGCACCGTCGGGAACCGCCATTAAAACCGCGATGGCCATTGAAGAAGGCCGAGACGGGAAGCCGGCGGGGGTTATGCCCGAACAGCGCGATATTGAAAGCCGCGGTAAAGAAGTCTGCGGAGTACCGATTCACAGCGTGCGCTTGCCCGGAATACTGGCAAGGCAAGAAGTCCGTTTCGGAATGGCGGGACAAACCCTAACTATTATTCACGATACCACCAGCAGAGAATGCTATATGCCGGGGGTATTGTTGGCAATTAAAGAAGTAATCAATCGCAAAGGGCTGGTATTCGGATTGGAATCCCTGTTGGGATTGTAGGAGGCATTATGAAGGGTTACAAATTAGCTGTTGTCGGCGCAACGGGAATGGTTGGACAGGAATTTCTTAAAATCTTGGAACAACGTCAGTTCCCGATTGAATCGATTACTTTACTGGCCTCCGACCGCTCAGCGGGCAAAAAGGTGTTCTTTAATCACCAAGAGATTGAAGTTAAAGAAACAACAGCAACCTCTTTTAAGGGCATTGATATTGCCTTATTCTCGGCAGGCGCCGAAATCAGCCGCTATTTTGCACCGATTGCAGCACAATCCGGTGCAGTTGTAATTGATAACAGTTCGGCATGGAGGATGGACCCTAAGGTACCCCTGGTAGTCCCTGAAATAAACCCCGAAGATATTAAGAAACACAAAGGGATTATTGCCAACCCGAACTGCTCAACAATTCAAATGGTAGTGGCGCTCAATCCGTTACACCAAAAAAATCCGATTAAACGAATTATTGTCAGCACTTATCAATCCGTATCGGGGACCGGAGTCGCCGCCATAGACGAACTTACCAATCAGGCAAAACAAATCCTAAACGGAAACACCGTGGTACCCCACGTCTACTCACACCAAATTGCCTTTAATGTACTGCCAGAAATCGACGTTTTCCTTGATAACGCCTACACCAAAGAAGAATGGAAAATGGTGGAAGAAACAAGGAAGATTTTACACAACGATGATATCGCTATTTCCGCAACCTGTGTTCGCGTGCCGGTCTTTAACAGCCATAGCGAGGCAATCAACGTTGAATTTACCAATTCGATAACACCCGATGAAGCAAGGCGCATTTTACACAAGGCGCCGGGTGTCAAACTAATGGATGACCCTGCCATCAGCCTTTATCCGCAACCCTATTCGGCTGCCGGCACCGATGATGTATTTGTCGGGCGAATTCGCACCGACGTTTCTCATTCAAACAGCTTGGTAATGTGGGTTGTTGCGGATAACATAAGAAAAGGGGCCGCACTAAATACGATTCAGATTGCCGAAGAAATCATTAAAAGAAATTGGCTCCAACCTAACGGAGGTGAATAATGAAAAAAGATTTTGGAAGGCTTTTAACGGCGATGGTAACGCCGTTTACCGAAGACGGAGCGCTTGATTACGAACAAGCCCAAAAGCTGGCGCTTGCCCTTTTAGCCTCCGGAAGCGACGGGTTGGTAGTTGTGGGTACAACCGGCGAATCGCCGACATTAATCAGAGAAGAAGAGTTACGCCTTTTCCGAGAGATTAAGGCAGCGGTTGGCGAGAAAGGCTCGGTAATTGCCGGTACCGGCAGTAACAGCACCCGTGAGGCTGTTGAAACCACGCAACAGGCAGAGGAATGCGGCGTGGACGCTTGTCTTTTGGTAGTGCCCTACTATAACAAACCGACCCAAGATGGTTTATACCGACATTTTAAAGCTATTGCCGAAAATACCGGCTTGCCGTGTATTCTTTATAATGTTCCCGGGAGAACCGTTGCCAATATGTCGTCCGATACCGTTATTAAATTAAGTAAAATCGAAAATATTATCGGCATCAAAGAAGCCAGCGGAAACTTAAACGAAATCAGCCGTATTATCGAAAATACCGATAGCTCTTTTAAGGTTTGGAGCGGGAACGACAACGATACGCTACCGGTTCTGGCGTTGGGCGGATACGGGGTGGTAAGCGTTGCTTCGAATATTATCGGGAACCAGCTGCATGAAATGATAGACAGTTTTGTATCCGGCGATACCGCAAAAGCGGCAAAGATACACCGTCATTTGCTGCCGCTGATTGACGTGCTTTTCAAAATTGCCAACCCAATTCCGATTAAGTATGCAATGAATCAAATCGGATTTAGAGTCGGCAATCCGCGTCCGCCGCTTTATGAGCCCGATGAGAATACGGCAAACCTAATCAAAGAAACTCTTAAACAATATAAAATGGATTTGCCTGTTAGTTAAGATTCCATGTCTTTGCGAGGAGCGAGCCTTTGGCGAGTGACGTGGCAATCTCCAAGAAATTTATATGAGATTCTTCGCTACGCTCGCAAAGACGGTAGTGTCATTCTGAGCTTGCGAAGAATCTAGGAGTTAGCGGATAGTGCACTGTTTGGCTACTCTTTAAACAGTAGGACGATTCCCCCCATTTGTCATTCTGAGCTTGCCGAAGAATCTGGGAGTTAGCGGATAGTGAACCGTTCGGTTACGGATTTAATGGTGGGACGATAGCACTCTTTTGACTCTAAGGATACCTAATAGTCTAGATTTCCCGTCCCCTTAGATCCTTCATTTCATTCAGGATGACAGTTTCTTTTCGTTCGCCCTGAGCCTGTCGAAGGGTCCCACGAATGGGAATAAACAAGGATTACTATTCAGCTGCCGTTATGGTTCGACAAGCTCACCACGAACGGCAGAGACCCTCACCTTTTTGTCATTCTGAGCCTGTCGAAGAATCTAGGAGTTAAAGGATAGTGCCGTGTTCGATTAGCAAATCACGTCTGGACGGTGCCTCTTTTTTGTTGCAGAAGACGCCTCATAGCCTGCATTTCTTATCCTCTTAGATCCTTCACTGCGTTCAGGATGACAACGTTAATGTCTTTGCGAGGAGGGAGCCGTTAGGCGAACGACGTGGCAATCTCCAATGTATTTAATCTATATGAGATTGCTTCGCTGCGCTCGCAAAGACGGTAGTGCTATTCTGAGCCTGTCGAAAGGTCCGACGAACGAGAAATTTAACCTCTAATAAACAAAAGGCCCGGAGTTTCCTCCGAGCCTTTATTGCTAATCATTAATTATTTGTTAAAAAATCGGGTTTAAAGGTATCGTTTGCTCTCTGGTCGGACCGATACAGGCAAAGTTAACCGGACAATCCATAAAATCTTCCATGCGTTTAATATATTTCCTGGCTTGAATCGGCAAATCTTGGTACTGTCTGATATGATCGGTTGAGGTTTGCCACCCATCCAACTCTTCATAAATCGGCTTACATCTTTCATACTCGGAAACACTGGCAGGGATGTAATCGATAATCTTTCCGTCCAGTTCATAAGCAGTACAGATTTTGAGTTTCGGCAGTTCATCAAGAACATCAATGCGAGTAATAATGCCACCCGTAAAGCCGTTCAGATGGCTTGAAAAACGCGCTGCCACACCGTCAAACCAACCGCAGCGACGAGGTCTGCCGGTTGTGGTTCCAAACTCATATCCTTTCTCTCGAATCGCATCTCCGATTTCATCGTGCAATTCGGTTGGCATCGGACCGCTGCCGACCCGGGTACAATATGCCTTGTAAACCCCCAGCACACGATCAATACTTGTCGGGCTAACACCGGAGCCCAAACAACCACCGCCGGATAACGGCGAAGATGAGGTGGCATACGGGTAAGTACCGAAATCGGGATCCAACAGCGCCCCTTGCGCTCCTTCAAGGATAATCATATCGTTTCTTTTTTGGGCTTCCCTGACTAACGTTATTGTTTCCCTGATATAAGGTGCCAACCTATCCCCGTATTCACAGCACTGTTTATAGATTTCGTCCAAAGAAAGAGGAGCGGCACCGTATATCTTTGTGAGAACGTCATTTTTAGTCTCCACAACCATACTTAAACGTTCTTTTAAACCGACTTTATCCAGCAGTTCACCGATTCTGATCCCCTGTCTGGCAGTCTTATCCGCAAAAGCAGGCCCGATACCGCGCTTGGTTGTCCCAAGGGCCTTCCCGGCACGAGATTCCTCTTCTAATTCGTCTATAAGGATATGATAAGGCATCACAACATGCGCTCTGTCGCTGATTACAAGCCGTCTGGTATCTATTCCGCGCTCGTTAAGCGAATCAATTTCATTAATAAGTTTAGCGGGATTAACCACTACCCCGTTACCGATAATACAAGTAACCCCCGGATAAAATATCCCCGAAGGAACAAGATGCAATTTAAACTCTCCGTCCGAGTTGATAACGGTATGACCGGCATTATCGCCGCCGGAAAAGCGCACTACCATCTGAGCATTTTCAGACAGCATATCAACAACTTTGCCTTTACCTTCATCTCCCCATTGAGATCCGACAATCGCTACTACTGGCATTTTATCACCTACTTAGTTTATTTTAACTGGCGCCATACATGATACAGGCGTTGCCCCGCGGTAATTACACTAAAGAAAGCGATAATACCGAGTGCAATTTCCATTTGGTTTACAAAGAAACCAAGCGCCAGAACCACAACCCTCTCGGGGCGCGTAAAAAGCCCCTTAAGGCATTCAACTTTAATTATCTCCGCTTTGGCACGAATATAGCTCACAACCAACGAAGAGAGCATAGCAACGGCAACAAGCATTATTCCCCAGAGGGAGCCTTCCGTGCTAAACCAATACAAAATACCGATTAGGATAACACCTTCCGATAATCGGTCGAGAGTAGAATCAAGCACTTCACCAAAAACGCTAACCTTACCGATTCTTCTCGCTAAAGACCCGTCCAGCATATCAAAATAACTGCCGAATAACAATAAAAGACCGGCAACAATAAAACTACCCAAAGCGGCAAAAACCGCTGTTACAAGGGCAATCAGAAAGCCTATCCAAGTTAAAAGGTTCGGCGAAACGTTTGTTTTTTCAAGTAATTTAACAACAGGATCGGTACAATACCTCTCCGCTGTTTTACGAATTTGCGCCATTTTACTCATAATTATCTGTCAATTCTAAAAAATTAATTAAAAGTAAATACTAGACCGACACCGTGGATTTCTTTTCATCATCCTTCGGATCGGCTGTCTTAACCAGGACTTTCAAGTAATAATTGTAAACCTGAAGGGCGACTTTATTCCAATCATAAATCTGTGAAGTTTCGATACCGCTTTGACCCATTTGCAAGCGGAGTTCTTTGTCGGACAAAAGACGGTCCAACGCCTTGGCCAAAAGTTTTGACCTACGAGGGCGTACCAATAAGCCTTCTTTATCGTCGGTTAAAACCGACCGATAACCCGGTATATCAGAGGCAACGATAGCGGTTCCGACCGCCATAGCTTCCAACAGTACAATACCGAAGCTTTCGCCGCTAACCGCCGGTGAACAATAAATATCGGCTGTTTTAAAATAGCGCGGCAAATCCTCCGCTGAAACCTTACCCAAAAAATGGACGTCTTCCAGATTATCACGCTTTACTTTTGCTTCGTATTTCTTACGAAACCTTGTCCCCGGCCCAATTACAATAAGCCTTGAATTTGGGTGTTTCTCTTTAACGATTTTATAAGCATCAATTAAATATTTAAGACCCTTACGCTTCTCCAATCTGCCCACAAAAAGAATATTGAGTTTATCGTCATTAAACTCTTCAATTATTTCAACGTTGGGATTAAAGCAGTCAAGGTCAATACCGTTGGGGATAACTTGATAATCACCCGGAACATATTTTTGAGCATATTCCATCGCCGGTTTGGAAACCGCAATTTTACCGACTATATTAGGACGCCGTTTCCTCAGTTTGTAGGTTGTAATCGGCCATCCGTAATAATAATTCGGAATTACTCCCGAAGCATGGAACGTCCCGACAATCGGAGCGGTAGCAAATTTCAGAAAACTGGAACAAACCATCGGCATACACGGCTCGTGAAGGTGAAAAATATCGAAATCTTCTTGTTCAAGGATTTCTTTTATGCGTGGTGCGAGGTTTAGAGATGTGCTTATACGCAAAGTAGTTCCCTTTACAGGGTACGGGTAAGCATTGCCGATTTTTATGAAATTATCATAGTCCAGAATCGGTTTTGATGTTGGGGCAAAGATTGTAACATCATGCCCCATTTCTATCAAACGCTTTTCCAGTGCGACAATATGATTAACAACTCCCCCGGGATACGCGAAATCATACGGGGATACCAGCGCAATCTTCACAATACTACCAACTCCCGCACCAAACGATACGCAAATAACACGCTATCAAAACAGACTAGTTCTTCTTTACGGCTGTTTGCCCCGAACAATCGGCGGCAACTTCCGCTGAGGTTTTATCTGTTGATTTTGCATTGCTGCTAATAAAGTCTTCCGTCATACGGCGAGCTTCGTCGTCATGGTACTGGATGGGGGGTGATTTCATAAAATACGATGACGGAGCATTTAAGCTGCCTTTGACACCTTTATCTAAAGCAAGTTTAATACATCTGATAGCATCGATAACGACACCGGCGGAATTAGGGCCGTCCCAAACTTCCAGCTTCAATTCAAGATCAAGAGGGACATCACCAAAGGTGCGGCCTTCCATCTTAATATGGCAATATTTTCGATCCTTTAACCAAGGAACAAAATCGCTGGGACCGACGTGAATATCGTCCGGGTCCAATTTATAATCCAACTGTGAAGTAACAGCATTGGTTTTTGATATTTTCTTGGATTCGAGCCTTTCTCTTTCAAGCATGTTCATAAAGTCGGTATTGCCGCCGAAGTTGAGCTGGTAAGTTCTTTCCAGCTTGACACCCCTATCGGCAAAAAGACGGGTCAGAACACGGTGAACAATAGTTGCCCCGACCTGAGATTTGATATCATCACCGATAATCGGCAAGCCCTTGGATTCAAAGCGCTGCTGCCAATATTTTTCTCTGGCAATAAATACCGGAATACAGTTTATCATGCCGCAACCGGCCTCCAAGATTTGTTCAACATACCATTTTGTAGCTTCTTCGCTTCCGACCGGAAGGTAGTTGATAACAACATCGGTTTTGGTTTCTTTAAGAATCTTAACAATATCGGCAGTATGGCCGGGGGCTTTTTCAATAACCTGGGATAAGTATTTGCCTAAGCCGTCGTGAGTCATGCCTCTTTCAACTTTGACTCCCATCGGTTCAACATCACAAAACTTATACGTATTGTTAGGCTCGGTAAATATTGCCTGTGATAAGTCTTTTCCGACTTTGTTTTTATCAATATCAAAGGCGGCAACAAAATTGATATCGCTGATATGATAACCGCCGAGATTAACGTGCATTAGCCCGGGGACAAAATCTCCGTCCTTTGCTTTTTTATAGAACTGAACGCCTTGTACCAATGACGAACAACAGTTCCCGACACCGATGATAGCTACGTTTATTTTACCCAATTTTTTAACCCCTTTCCGGTAACAGCTAAATTTTTTTATTTTCGGCCTTTTTATTATTTTTATAATACAGAATTATTTAAATCAAAAACTTTCGCAGAGCTTTGTTCTTTTATTATAACACATTCAAGAACATTAAAACTGTAAAAACACCAACAAGACTATAGCTATTTTACCTGTAATTTGTCAAGGTCACAGGCAACCTAACAGGTTTAAAAATGCCTTTTATTTAATTAAACACTTTAGACGGTTTCCATTTAGAAGTCTTGGCATCAAAACCAAGAATTGCCAGCAAGCTCCCCTCGCTGTCGTAAGCACAGCATCTATCCGCTTCCTCTGCAAGCTCCAAGGCAACAGAAACCCCGTTTCGAATGTAAGCGGCTGTGGCATTATCAACGGTTACGGATTGCCAATCTTTTAATACCGACCCCGTCGGATAAACTAAACCCTGCCAATTGCCCGATGCAAAGGCTTCTTTTAATTCCGTTACGGATACAGCATCGTTAATATCAAAGGGTCCGCATCTTAATCTTTCCAACTCTGCAATAGCGGCGCCGCAGCCCAGTTTTGCGCCTAAATCGTTGGCCAAAGAACGGATATAAGTCCCCTTGCTGCATTCCGTTTCAACGGTTATTTCAGGTAAATTATAATCCAGTAATTTTATGCTGTAAATATGTACTTGCCTTTTTTCTCTTTCAACCGTAATTCCGGCTCTGGCCAACTTATACAAGGGTTGGCCGTTTAGTTTTAGGGCGCTGTACATCGGCGGTTCTTGCTCAATCGGGCCGCAAAAAAAAGACAGGGCCGATTCGATATCCTCACGCGTTAAATGCGAGACATCCGTCTGTCCGGTAACCCTGCCTTCCATATCATAGGTGTCGGTTGTTATTCCGAGCTTGATAACCGCTTTATAAGTTTTTTTAGCATCCGTTAAAAATTCGATTACGCGGGTCGCTTTCCCGAAACAGACGGGTAAAACCCCGCTTGCCAACGGGTCAAGCGTTCCGGAATGCCCCACTTTTTTTATTCCGATAAGCTTCCTGACAAGCGCAACAATCCCAAAGGAGGTCATCCCTACCGGCTTGTTGATATTAAGAACTCCGTCCACAGTTATGCCTGTTCTTCGGATTTAGAAACCTTATCAATTAAGGTTATGATGTGAGAGGCTCTTTCAATCGAGCTGTCCCAATAAAACGAAAGATGGGGAACGTATCTCATCCTGATACGTTTGCATAATTCGTTATGTAAAAAGCCCGAAGCCGATTCCAAGGTTGCAATGATTTCTTTCTTTTCTTCGTCACTGCAAATACAACTGACGTAAACCTTGGCGTGCTTCAGGTCTGCGGCGGTTTCTACTGTGTTTACAGACAAGAAATTGCCCAAGCGCGGGTCTTTAATCTCGCGCAGCAATAAATCGCTTATTTCCTGTCGGATGAGCTGATTCACCCGCTCAATACGATGTGACATTTCTAGTTACCTACTTAACTCTTTCCAAGCTATAGAACTCAAATATATCGCCGACCTGGAAACTATCGAAATTATCAAGTGCAATTCCGCACTCGTAACCGGTAGCTACTTCTTTTACATCATCTTTAAAGCGTCTTAATGACGCAATTGTGGTATCCGTTAAGACTTTATTGTTTCTTTTTAAACGAACTTTAGAGCCGCGCTTAACCTTGCCGTCCAACACGTAAGAACCGGCAACCCCGCCTCTCTTACCGGCGGAAAAGACTTCTCTGACTTCGGCATGCCCGTCAATTACCTCAACGTACTCCGGCTCCAGCATACCCTTAAGAGCTTTTTCGACGTCATCGATTAAATCGTAGATAATTTTATAAGTACGAATATCGACTCCTTCGTTATCAGCCAAACGTTGTGCTCCGATATCAATACCGGTATTAAAAGCAACGACAAGACCGTGCGAAGCCACCGCCAACATAACATCTGATTCGGTTACGCTGCCGGTACCAGAGTGGACCAGCTTCACCTGAACCGCATCTGTTTGCAGTTGTTCGATTGAATCTTTAATCGGCTCGACACTGCCCTGAACATCGGCTTTCATTACAATATTAAGTTCTTTTACTTTCCCGGCGTTAACCTGGTCCAAAAGATTTGTAAGGTTAGCTGCCCTTGCCGCCGCAATTGACTCCTTGCGGTTTTGGTCTGCCATATGACGGGCTTGTTTTTCATCGGGAACAACAATCATTGTATCGCCAACCTGAGGAACCTCGTGCATTCCGAGTAACACCACCGGTGTAGACGGTTTGGCTTTTTTAACCTGCTTCCCGGCATCACTAAACATCGCTCTGACGCGCCCCCAAGTGTTACCGATAACTACGGCGTCACCGGTTTTTAGGGTACCGTCATGAACAAGCACAGTTGTCATCGAACCTCTGTTTTTATCCATTTCGGCTTCAATTACAACGCCTTTAGCCGGTAAAGATGGGTCTGCCCGCAGGTTTTCCATCTCGGCAACCAAAAGCAAGTTTTCTAAAAGATCTTGAATACCTTCTTTGGCTTTAGCGGAAGTGCCGACTGCAATAACATCGCCGCCCCACTCCTCAACAAGTAATCCAGCCTCAGCCAATTGTTGTTTTACAAAATCGGGATTCCCTTCCGGTTTATCAATCTTGTTAATTGCCACCACAATGGGAACGCCGGCCGCCTTGGCATGGCTGATGGCTTCCAAGGTTTGCTGTTGCACACCGTCGTCGGCAGCAACCACCAATACCGTAATATCCGTAACACGGGCGCCCCTTGCTCTCATGGCGGTAAAAGCCTCATGCCCCGGGGTATCAAGGAAGGTAATTTTTTCTCCGTTTGCTTCAACTTGATAAGCGCCGATATGCTGCGTTATTCCGCCCGCCTCGGATTCAACCACATTCGTTTTCCTGATAGCGTCAAGAAGCCTGGTTTTACCGTGATCAACATGACCCATAATTGTAATTACCGGCGGACGCGGTTTTAGATTCGTTTCGGTGGTTAAAAGTTGTTGTTGTCTTTTAATTTCACTGATAACACTGGCCGTATCACGAGCGGATTGCGTTTGAACCTGCGCCTTATAACCGTAAGAGGCGGCAATCTTCTCCGCCATTTCAAAATCAACAACCTGATTGATATTTGCCATAATACCGTTACGCATCAGTTGCTTGATAATATCGATAACGGTAACCTTAAGTATTTCAGACAAATGCCTGACACTGACGTTATTAGGTATTTCGACTACCTTACCGGCAGATTCCGCATTTCCGCTATTCTTAATATTTTCATTCCGTTTCTTTATTTCAGCCACAATTCAATCCTTAGTAATTATTCCCCTGCTCAAGCAATTGCGCCTTATTGTCAGCAGTGACAGTTGTTTTTAAAACACGATCCAAATGTCCGTGCTTTAAGCCTTTTATCCAGCACTCCTTAGACGGACATAGATAAGCACCCCTGCCATTTTTTTTACCGCCGATATCAACCTCAACGGTACCGTTTTCCAGCCGTACCAAGCGAACCAATTCCCGCTTAGGTTTAACCTCATGACAGGCGGCGCACGTCCGCATCACCGTATGTTTAGAAGTACTCTTCATCATCCCGATACATATTATATCCGCGCTTCTTCTTTTTTAATTTAATCCCGTCTTCGGCACTCTTACCGCGAACGTCTTTCTTCTTTTTCTGTTGAGTTTTCGATTGCGGCTTGGGTGACGAGGGGGGTAATATATCTTCGGCAAAACGAATCCCGCTCTTAGGGCGCGATTCCTCAAAACTTGCCGCAAAAACAGGCTCAATCGGCGCTATCTCTTCCTCTTCGTCCTCTTCCGCTTCCTCATCAGCAATATCTTCTTCTTCATCGGCGTCGATATCTTCAAAAATCTCTTCGGAAGCAGGTTCAGCTATTTCTTCTTCAACAACCGGCTCAACCTCGGGTATAACCTCAGCTTCGGGCTCAGGCACCGGCTTGGATTTCTCTTCTTCGATAAACTCGGATTCGCTCTTGATATCAATACGCCAACCGGTCAGCTTAACCGCCAGCCTGACGTTTTGCCCTTCTTTACCGATTGCCAGCGATAATTGCTTGTCGGGGATAATAACGGTCGCCGAATTTTCTTCTTCGTTGAGCCGAATACCGGCTACCTGAGCCGGACTGATAGCATTGGTAATATATTTTGCGGTGTCGGCATTCCAATTCACGACATCGATTTTCTCACCGTTAAGTTCGTTTACGATATTTTGAATTCTGATACCGCGCAAACCGACACAGCACCCGACGGCATCAATACCTTCTTGGCGCGCCGCAACGGCAACCTTACTGCGGTAACCAGCTTCTCTGGCTACCGATTTAATCTCAACGGTACCGTTATAAATTTCGGGTACTTCAATTTCAATTATACGTCTTAACAGGTTCGGGTGAGAACGGGACACAATTAACAAAGGACCTCTGGCGGATTGAGCTACCTCAACCAGATAAACCTTTAACCTCTGACCAACCCTGTAACGTTCGTTGGCAGGCTGTTCGGTTAGAGGCATCACCGCCTCCGCACGGCCCAAATCTACATACACCTGTTTGGGTTCCATGCGCCTGACAACACCGGCGATTACTTCGCCTTGTTTATCGGCGTATTCTTTAAAAATGGCGTTATGCTCCGCCTCATGCAAGCGCTGCAAAATGACTTGCTTGGCGGTTTGCGCCGCAATACGACCGGCATTCCTGGGGGTTGCTTCAACAATAATTTCATCTCCGAGAGAAATATCTTTTTTAAGCCTTTTGGCCTCTTCCAATGATATTTCGGCACGAGAATCAACAACTTTTTCAACTACCGTTTTACCGGCCCAAACAATCACCCGACCGACATTCGGGTCTATTTTGACAATGATTTCCTGGTTTTGAGTAAAATTATCCTTCCTGTAGGCCGATACGAGAGCTGATTCAACAGCACCCAGCACCACCTCCTTGGATAAATTTTTCTCCGCCGAAAGCTGAGTAATAGCGAGTAAAAAATCGCTTTTCATCCCAGAATCAGACCTCCAATATTTTCCTTTTACTTAGGGTATTGTTATTCCCAACAACAAAAAAGTGGGCTTGAACCCACTTCCAACGTTTAATCTCAATTGATACAAGTATAACACATTCCATTGTTATACGCAATAGTATGCATTCTTTAACTTTTAAAAAAAAAATTATTTCATCTTTTAAATTTTATTCCATTTTATACGTAAATAAACCTTTGTAGGCATTTTACTTACATTAATGTAGTATGTTATACTACATTTGTATCAATAAATGTATGTATTTCAATTCTTTCTTCTTTTATTGTTCCGAGTTTATTAAAAAAGGGGGGGCGTTAAAAATGCCAAGACTTCAAAACAAAGTTGCCGTTGTTACCGGCGCCGGTTCCGGCATGGGCAGGAGTATCTCAATTCTTTTCGCCAAAGAGGGAGCTAGGGTGATTGCCGCCGATATCGATGAAACTGCCTTAAAGAAGGTGGTTGATGAGATTCGGGAGGCCGGGGGGGAGGCCCAAGCGGCTGTTACCGATGTAACCAAAGAGGAAGATATCCAAAATATGATTGACTCGGCGGTTAATGCTTACGGCACGCTTGATGTTCTTGTTAACAATGCGGGTATTATGGATAGTTTTCAACCGGCGGAAAAAGTAACCGATGCCTTATGGGAAAAGGTCTTTGCGGTTAACTCTACCGGTCCTATGCGTGCTGTCAGAAAGGCTTTACCGATCTTTCTTGCTAAGGGTGCCGGTGTTATTATCAATATTGCCTCTGTGGGCGGCCTTACCGGTTCGAAAGCCGGTGCGGCGTACACGGCCTCGAAGCATGCCGTTGTCGGTTTAACCAGAAATGTTGGTTTCCAATATGCCGAAAAAGGTATTCGCTGTAATGCTATTGCCCCGGGTGGAGTTAACACCAATATCGGTAACACAATGCGCGACCCCGATGAATTCGGTATGGGAAGGGCGATGGCAGGTGCCGGATTTAACCCGCGTATGATTGAGCCTGAGGAAGTAGCCTTTACCGCCCTTTTCTTGGCCAGTGATGAATCCAGCGCGGTTAACGGTGCGATTATTACCGTTGATACCGGGTGGACGTCTTATTAAAAATAATAAAATAGCAATTGTTTAGCAAAACCAAAGGGGATGGCTTAAAAGCCATCCCCTTTTTACTTGGCCAACAAATTCATAAGACTAAGTAAACCTATAAGCCGAGTTCTGTATCTCCCGGAATTACCGGAAAACGGTGACCATCTATCTAGGCCTGATGTTACCACCAGGCTCAAGCGACCAACCCGGGGACAGACCGGGCTTCTTTATCCCCCTATTCGGTCTTGCTCCGGATGGGGTTTGCACGGCCAGCCGGT
>Ga0265293_10002799_pt1 | contig 33832 bp, 32 predicted proteins | sample Munlanlewell138R_FD_192505 | JGI IMG/M metagenome (GOLD analysis project Ga0265293, IMG submission 192505) | Leachate microbial communities from a municipal landfill in Southern Ontario, Canada - Leachate well 138R | ecosystem: Engineered > Solid waste > Landfill > Unclassified | place: Canada... | reverse complement strand
ATCAACCGGGTCCGCCCGCCGTCGCCGCGCGCCTTGTGCCAGGCGAGCGCGATTTTCAGCGCCGTATCCACCGATTCCGAGCCGGAATTGGTAAAAAACACATGTTCCAGCGGTGCGGGCGCCAAATCACGCAGCCGCGTAGCCAGTTCAAATGCCAGCGGATGACCCATCTGGAAATTCGGCGCATAATCAAGCTGGGCAAGCTGGGTGCTGACGGCCTTGGTGATCTGCGCGCGCCCATGGCCCGCGTTACAGCACCACAACCCCGATGTGCCATCCAGCACCGCGCGGCCATCGGCGCTGGTGTAATACATCCCCTGCGCGCCCACCAACATGCGCGGCGCGGCCTTGAATTGCCGATTGGCCGTGAATGGCATCCAGAAGGCCGATAAATCGTTTTGGCGCAAGCCGCTGTGAGGGTCCATATATCTGTCCAACCTGTTACCCGCCGACGCTAGCAGAGGCCTAGGCCCAGTCAATCCCGCCATATCGGTTAATTATTTCCTAAAATCCGAGCGCGAATTAGCCCGCTGGTAAGGTTTCCGGCGCAATAATCGGCCCATTCCACAGAAAGGACACCGACCATGACCGATCTTGCAGGCCCGCCGCCGTTCAACCTCGGCCATTCCCCCGTGCCGGCGCGGGAACGCCATGTGATCACGCAAATCGACCCAAGCCACGACGCATACGCCAGTGGCGATCGCAATAACCCGCGGGGCGAGGCCGCGCGCACGCCGCTGATACGCGATGAAACCCGCGATCGCGATTACATTCCCGGCCCCAAACCCGCCTTTCGGGCCAATGTGCTCGACCTCGCGACCGATCTACGCCATTCCATCGCCGAGATCGAATTCAACCGCAGTCTGGAACCGGTCAAGGATGCCAATCCGCCGCCCTAAATGCTGCGAAGTTGCACAAACCGCAAAGTCGCGGCTTTTCAGTCATGCGCGCCTGCCCTATAAGACAAGGCTACACGAAAGGCCCGCAGCAGACGGGCGCATCAGGCGGTCGAGGATACCATGGCAAAACAGAACAATGACGCGGATGTCGATTTTATCCGGGCCCTGGCCGAGCTTTTGACGGCAAATGACCTTACGGAACTGGAAGTCAAACGCGAATATGGCGAAGCGGACCGCTTGAATGTGCGGGTCAGCCGCGTGCAGCCCATAGCGCCAGCCCCCGCGCCGCAGGCGCAGGCCCCGGCAGTCGTAGCCCCCGCGGCCCCCGCAGCCACCGCACCCGCATCGAACCCCTCGGGCGATCCCTCGACCAATCCCGATACCGTGCCCTCGCCCATGGTTGGCACTGTTTATCTGGCGCCCGAACCCGGCGCGCCGGCGTTCGTATCGATCGGAGATCGGGTCAACGCCGGCCAGACCCTGTTGATCGTCGAGGCGATGAAAACCATGAACCACATTCCCGCGCCCCGTGCGGGGGTCGTGCGCCGCATCCTTGTCGAAGATGGCGCGCCGGTCGAATTCGGCGCTCCGCTGATGATCGTCGAATAGGGCATTGGCATGTTTCACAAAATCCTGATCGCCAACCGCGGTGAAATTGCGTTGCGCGTGATCCGTGCCGCGCGCGAAATGGGGATCAAATCGGTCGCGGTGCATTCCACCGCCGATAGCGATGCCATGCATGTGCGTATGGCCGACGAGGCCGTCTGTATCGGCCCGCCCCCGTCCGCGCAAAGCTATCTGCTGCCATCGGCCATCATTTCCGCCGCTGAAATCACCGGGGCCGAGGCGATCCATCCCGGCTATGGGTTCCTGTCGGAAAACGCGAATTTCGTGCAGGCGGTCGAGGATCACGGCCTGACCTTTATCGGGCCGACCGCCGAACATATTCGCATCATGGGCGACAAGATCACCGCCAAGGAAACCATGCGGGCGCTGGGTGTGCCCTGCGTGCCGGGATCAGAGGGCGGCGTGCCGGATCTGGAAACCGCGCGCATCATCGCCGCCGAAATCGGCTATCCGGTGATCATCAAGGCCACTGCCGGCGGCGGCGGGCGCGGGATGAAACAGGCCCTGACCGAAGCCGACCTCGAATCAGCGTTTCGCACCGCGCGCGCCGAAAGCAAGGCGGCCTTCGGCAATGACGAAGTTTATATCGAAAAATATCTGCAAAAACCCCGCCATATCGAGATTCAGATTTTCGGTGACGGCAAAGGCAATGCAATCCATCTGGGCGAGCGGGATTGTTCGCTGCAACGCCGCCACCAAAAGGTGTTCGAAGAGGCCCCCGGCCCCTCGATCACGCCCGAGCAGCGCGCCCGTATCGGCAAGGTCTGCGCCGATGCCGTGGCCAAGATCAACTATATCGGCGCGGGCACGATCGAATTCCTTTATGAGGACGGTGAATTCTATTTCATCGAAATGAACACCAGGTTGCAGGTCGAACATCCCGTGACCGAGGCAATTTTCGGCATTGATCTGGTGCGCGAACAGATCCGCGTGGCCGAAGGGCTGCCGCTGTCATTTTCGCAAGAGGATCTGGCGATCAACGGCCATGCGATCGAAGTGCGCATCAATGCGGAACGGCTGCCGCATTTTTCCCCCAGCCCCGGCACGATCACCCAATATCATGCCCCCGGCGGCCTGGGGGTGCGGATGGATTCGGCGCTTTATGACGGCTATCGCATCCCGCCCTATTACGACAGTCTGATCGGCAAATTGATCGTGCATGGCCGTGACCGCCCCGAAGCGTTGGCCCGGTTGCGCCGCGCTTTGGGCGAGTTGATCGTGGATGGGGTTGACACCACCTTGCCGCTTTTTCCGGCGCTTTTGGCGGAACCCGATATTCAGAATGGCGAATATAACATCCATTGGCTGGAAAAATGGCTGGATGCGAATCTGTCCTGAAGCGGTTCGGGGGCGCGTCTGACGCGGCGCGCCCTGCCTTGGCATGTTGAACACGCATCACCTGCTGCGCGCCTATGCATCTGGCATTTTCCCGATGGCCCAAAGCCGCGACGATCCGGAAATCTTCTGGCTCGATCCGAAGTTTCGCGGCATTTTCCCGCTCGATAGCTTTCACATCTCGCGCTCGCTGCGCAAGCGAATCCTGTCGGCGCCCTATTCCGTCACACTCAATCGCGATTTTGAGGGCGTCTTGCGCAGTTGTGCCGCGCGGCCAGAAACTTGGATCAACGACCAGATTTTAACCCTTTATCTGGCGCTGCATCGCGCCGGCCATGCCCATTCGATCGAGGTCTGGGAAGATAACATCCTTGTCGGCGGCGTTTACGGCGTGGCAATTGGTGCGGCGTTTTTTGGCGAAAGCATGTTTTCACATCGCACGGATGCCTCAAAAATCGCCCTCGCCTATCTGATCGACCGGCTGCGGCTGACGGGATTCATGCTGTTTGACACGCAGTTCATTACCCCGCATCTGGCCCGCCTTGGCGCGATCGAAATCCCCCGAGCCGAATATCGCGTGCGGCTTGCGGATGCTATTGCCACCCCCGCGGATCTGACCCGGCCGTTGATCCAGTCACCCTATGACGTGATGCAGCGCAACGCCCAAACATCATAGCGGGCATGATCCAACGCATTAAGCGCGGGTGACGAGGCCAGCATCCAGCCGGAAAAGGCCGGTTCTTCCTGCCCTGACAATCGGATGACAAGGTAAACATAGGCCTCGCCCGCGGGGTTGTTTTCGGGATAGCGGCATTCGCCCAGCGTGATGTCAATCCGGCCGAAACGCGCCGTTTCCCCCACATCGACGGAAATATCCGAAACGATGCCGGTGATCTTGTCCAATGCCCGCACCTCGGCGCTGCCGGCTTTGGCCACGGTTTCCTGCGTCTGCGTGATGATATCGCGCAGTTCGCGTTCGCTGCCCCGCGGCAGGTTTTGCAATTCTTCGAGCGTCAGCACGCCTTCGTCAGACGGTGTCAGCAGTTCTTCATCCGGAATGAACGAGCCATCGGGCAAAAAGCCGCCATCCTGCGCCACAAGCGGCGATGCAAGCATTGCAAGCCCCAGCGCGCCGATGAGATGCCGCATCATCGCCCTATTCCGGTGTCCAGGCTTCGTAATCGCGCCGCACCACCGGGGCCGCGCGCCGGATCGAGCCTGCGGGCACATAGGCCTGCGCCGTGCCGGTCAGGTTGGGTTGATGCGGCTCTTCCCAATCCTTGCGCGGCAGCGGCGCCTTGGTCGGCGGCAGATCAAAGGTGTGATGCAGCCAACCATGCCAGTCGGGGCTGATGCGGCTGGCCTCGGCCTCGCCGTTATAGATCACCCAGCGGCGCTTGCCATCGGCGGAGCGATAGAAAATATTGCCCGCGGCATCTTCGCCCACACGGATGCCTTTGCGCCAGGTAAAGAACTGGGTATTGAGCGTCTGCCCATCCCACCAGGTGAACAGACGCAGGATCTTGTTCAAAATCCCCATTTTCAGCCCACGCTTGCTTCGCCGGCCTTGGCATCGGCATAAATCATCAGCGGTTTGGCATCCGAGGTCACGGCTTCCTCATTCACCACCACTTCGCGCACGCCTTCCATCCCCGGAAGCTCGAACATCGTATCGAGCAGGATATCTTCGAGGATCGAACGCAGCCCCCGCGCGCCGGTTTTGCGTTTGATTGCCCGCTTGGCAATGGCGCGCAAGGCATCATCGGTAAAGGTCAGCGTGGCATCTTCGAGTTCGAACAGGCGCTGATATTGTTTCACCAGCGCGTTTTTCGGCTCGGTCAGGATGGTGACCAGCGATTCTTCGTCCAGATCGGTCAGCGTCGCAATCACCGGCAGACGGCCGACAAATTCGGGGATCAGGCCGAATTTCAGCAAATCTTCGGGTTCAAGATCGCCGAACATCTCGCCCACGCCGCGGGTATCTTCGTCTTTCACATCGGCGCCGAAACCGATGGCGCTGCCCTTGCCCCGCTGGGCGATGATTTTCTCAAGCCCCGCGAACGCGCCGCCGCAGATGAACAGGATGTTGGTCGTATCCACCTGCAGGAATTCTTGCTGCGGATGTTTGCGCCCGCCCTGCGGCGGCACCGAGGCGACCGTGCCTTCCATGATTTTCAACAGCGCCTGCTGCACCCCCTCGCCCGAGACATCGCGGGTGATCGAGGGGTTGTCGGACTTGCGGGTGATCTTGTCCACCTCGTCGATATAGACGATGCCGCGTTGTGCGCGTTCGACATTATATTCGCTGGCCTGCAACAGTTTGAGGATGATGTTTTCCACATCCTCGCCGACATAGCCGGCTTCGGTCAGCGTGGTGGCATCGGCCATGGTGAACGGCACGTCAAGGATGCGCGCCAGCGTCTGCGCCAGAAGCGTCTTGCCGGTGCCGGTCGGCCCGATCAGCAGGATATTGGACTTGGCCAGTTCAATATCATTGCCCGATTTCGCCGCGTGATTCAGCCGCTTGTAATGGTTATGCACCGCAACCGAGAGCACCTTTTTCGCCGCATGCTGGCCGATCACATAATCGTCAAGCACCCGGCAGATTTCCTGCGGCGTGGGCACCCCTTCGGATGCTTTCAGCCCCGAGGTCTTGGTTTCCTCGCGGATGATATCCATGCAAAGCTCTACGCATTCGTCACAGATGAATACGGTTGGCCCTGCGATCAGCTTGCGCACTTCATGCTGGCTCTTGCCGCAAAATGAGCAATACAGAGTGTTCTTGCTGTCACTACTGGAAGAATTTGCCATTCGATTCCCCTGAGCCGCTGGCCCGTCTATCGTGTCGCGCGCCGGGGCGCGCGCCGTTCATTACACTTGGTCCGAGTCTAGGGCAGGCTATTTCCGGGCACAATGGCAAATTGCGCCCGGCTGTCGCTGGCACAGATCACGCTTTAGCTGGCAGAGGGCGCGGGCACCGCGCGGCTTTCCAGAATTTCATCGATCAGACCCCATTCCTTTGCATCCTCGGCCGACATGAAATTGTCGCGTTCCAACGCATCCACAACGGTTTGCAGATCCTGCCCGGTATGTTTGACATAAATGCCATTCAGCCGGTCTTTGAGTTTTTGGGTTTCGCGCGCATGGATCATGATATCCGTGGCCTGCCCCTGATACCCGCCCGAGGGCTGGTGCACCATGATCCGCGAATTGGGCAGCGAGAACCGCATACCTTTTTCGCCCGCCGTCAGCAAAAGCGACCCCATCGAGGCCGCCTGCCCGATCACCAGCGTCGAAATCTTGGGCCGGATATATTGCATCGTGTCATAGATCGACAGGCCCGAGGTGACCACGCCACCGGGGCTGTTGATATACATCGCGATTTCCTTGGACGGATTTTCCGCCTCAAGAAACAGAAGTTGCGCGCAGATCAGGCTCGACATGCCGTCATGCACCGGCCCGTTAAGGAAAATGATCCGTTCCTTCAGCAGACGCGAAAAAATATCATAGGCGCGTTCGCCGCGGCTTGTTTGCTCGACCACCATGGGCACGAGCGTGTTCATGTAGGTGTCAATCGGGTCTTTCATTTCTCGCCTGCCTCTTTGTCTGAAACCATATAGCCGCCTGGATATTACCAAAGTCTTAGTGACAGCGACAAAAGCCTGCAAGGGGCGGGGCAGCATAAAACCATTGCGTCCCGCCCCCGCCGGGGCAATGATCGCGCAAATCACATCCTTGCGCGCGGCCCTGCCGGGTGCCTGCCACACAGGTAAGCCATGACCGATCTGACCCCTTCGCCCGAATTATATCTGCATGACCAAGGCCGCCAGCCGCAACGCGGTGAACTGCTTGAGGTTGCGCCCGATCTGTTCTGGCTGCGCATCGTATCGCCGCTTGCGCCCATGGGGGGCGTGAATGTGTGGGTGATCCGCGATGGCGTTGGCTGGGCGATTGTCGATACCGGGTTTACCGATACCGATACCACCGAACAGTGGGATTTCATGATCAAACACGCCCTGCCCGGCGGCGTGACGAAAATCATCTGCACCCACCACCATCCCGACCATATCGGCCAGGTCGATATGCTGCAAAACCGTTTCGACGCGCCGCTTTACATGAGCGCGGTGGAATGGCACCAGACGCGCAATTTCACCGGGCTGAATGCGGAATCCGCCGCGCAAATGGCGGCACATCTGGAAATGCTTGGCATCGACGAGGCAGGCGCCGCCCAGATCCGCGCCCTTGGCGATGCGCGCACCGATCCGATCATCATTCCCGAAACCTTTCACGATTTACGCGCGGGCGAGACCTTGCGCATCGGCGATCACGACTGGCGCATTGCCACGGGCGGCGGGCATTCGCCGGCACCGGCGCTGCTTTATAATGACGCGCTGCAGGTGGGCATTGTCGGCGACCAGATCCTGACCCGGATCACACCGCATATCGGCACGGAACAAAATGCGCCTCTTGGCGATCCGCTGGGCGATTATTTCGCCTTTCTGGACGGGATGCGCGATACGCCTGCGGATATGCTGATCCTGCCGGGCCATGGGCCGGCGTTGCGCAATGTGGGGCGGCGGGTCAAAGAAATCGCGGCCCATCACCATGACCGGCTGGATGCGCTGCGCCTTGCCCTGCGCGAGGGGCCCAAGCGCCCGGCCGATGTGTTGTTCGTGCTGTTTGGCCGCAAGCTTTCGGGATTTCAGCTTATGATGGGCCTGACCGAGGCGCATGCCCATCTTAACCACCTTGTCACCTTGGGCGAGGCTGGGCGCAGCCTGATCAAGGACCAGTTCATCTATTCATCCAATCTGTGAACGAGTGCTCTTATTACCATGAAAAGACGTGATTTTATTGCCTCCGCCGTTGCCAGCCTTGCGGCGCCCGTCATATTCACCCGCCCTGTGCATGCGGCCGGGGTGCAGGGGCCGCGCTTAACCATGCCGCCGCTGCTTGATACCCGCACGAGCGGCCGTCTCGATCTGCGCGCCATGGCGGGCGCCACATCATTCGGGCGCGGGCGGCTGAGCCGCACGGTCGGGTTCAATCAAAGCTATCTCGGCCCGACGATTCTGGTGGATAATGACAGCACCGTGGCGACACGGGTGATGAATACGCTGAACGAGGATATCACCGCGCATTGGCATGGGGCGATCGTGCCCGGCATCCATGACGGCGGCGGGCATCTGGCGATCAGGCCGGGCGATACATGGACGCCCGAGATTACCTTTGACCAACCGCCCGCAACGCTTTGGTATCATTCGCATGCCCACCGGCGCACGGCGGCGCAGGTCTATCACGGCCTGGCGGGTTTGCTGCATCTTAGCGACGGGCGCGATGATCAGCGCGGGTTGCCCTCTGCCTATGGAATCGATGATCTGTCGCTGGTGCTGCAAGATCGCCGGTTCGGGCATCAAGGGCAGATGGTCTATCAGCCGTCGAATAATGATTTGATGAATGGATTCATCGGCAGCCGGATGATCGTCAATGGCCAGATGGGCGCGGTGGCCGCCGTCCCCAAGGGGCTGGTGCGGTTGCGGATGCTGAACGCGTCGAATGCGCGCACGCTTAACCTTGCCTTTACCGATAACCGACCGATGCATCTGTTTGCAACCGATGGCGGCTTTCTGCCCGCCGCGCTGGATGTGACGCAAATCCGCCTTGCGCCGGCCGAGCGGGTCGAAGTGCTGGTGGATTTCAGCGCGGGCGGCACGGCCCGGCTGATCAGCGATCCGGCGACACCGCTGCATGTGCTCGATTTCGCCACCGATGCCAGCCTGCCGGTGCGCATCACTGCCCTGCCCGGCGCGCTCGATGCCGAGGTGCCCGATTTGCTGGGCCGTGAAACCGTCACCCGCGATCTGACGCTGGACATGGGGCAGTTGGGCGGCATGGCGGCCAGTTTTGGCATCAATGGCCGACCCTATGACCATAACCGCATTGATTTTCACGTCAAACTGGGCGCGGTGGAACGCTGGATCATCCGCTCGACGGTGCTGCCGCATCCATTCCACGTCCACGGCGTGCAATTCCGGGTGCTAAGCGAAAATGGCCGTCCGCCACAGGCGCATAATACCGGCTGGAAAGATGTGCTTTTGGTCCCGAACGAGGCCGAAATCATCGCCCGCTTTACCAAAGTGGCCGATGAATCCGCGCCCTATATGTTCCATTGCCACATTCTGGAACACGAAGACGGTGGGATGATGGGCCAGTTCACCGTCGGGTAAGGGGTGCGACAGGGTGGATATTGACAAACCCGAGCGTTTCAGTCAATTAACGCCTAATCCAGCCGCCGAAGGGCCGTGCCATGATCATTTGTCAATGCCAAAACATCACCGACCGCGATGTGCATCGCGCGATAGACTGGCTGCGCGCCGCCGATCCGCAATCGCTGATCACACCGGGGCGAGTTTATCGCGCGCTGGGAAAAGCTGCGGATTGCGGATCTTGTATGCCCGTGTTCTTGTCAACCATGCGACAAAATGAGAATCTGGAGGTTCCCCTCCATCTCCGCGGCCTGCGCCGTGGTCTAAACAAGGATACACCCGATGAACGGCGACAAGAAAGTAATCGAATACCTGAACAGTGCGATCCGCAGCGAGTTGACGGCTGTGAGCCAGTATTGGGTGCATTACCGGCTGCAAGATGATTGGGGCCTTGGCGCGATGGCGCGCAAAAGCCGCGAAGAAAGCATCGAGGAAATGCATCATGCCGACAAGCTGATCGTGCGTGTCCTGACGCTTGGCGGGCATCCCAACCTGCAAAAGCTCGACGCGCTGCGCATTGGCGAAACCCCGCGCGAAACACTGGAATGCGATCTGGCGGCCGAACTGGATGCGCAGCGGCTTTACAAGGAAGCGCGCGCCTATTGCGATCAGGTGGGCGATTACGTGTCGATGGCGCTGTTTGACGAATTGCTGGCCGATGAAGAAGGCCATATCGATTTTCTGGAAACCCAGATTTCGTTGCATGACCGGCTGGGCGCCGAACGCTATGCCCTGCTGAATGCGTCGAAATTCGACGAAGAATAACACCCGCCGTCGCGCATGAAAAAGCCGGGCATTTCGCCCGGCTTTTGTTTTGCCGCCCCATGAAACGGGGCGGCACAGTATCGCATCAGCCCTTGACCGCGCGCGATTCGCGGAAGGGAATATCGCGGTCCATCTCGATTTCGCGCGGCAGGCCCAGCACACGCTCGGCGATGATGTTACGCTGGATCTGGTCGCTGCCCCCACCGATCGATGTCATATAGGCAAGGAACATCAGACGGTTGATCCGGTTTTCGTCGGGGTTATCCGCACCGGTCAGCATGCTTTTGGCCCCGAGGATCGCGGTGGCAACACGCGCTTCGCCATGCAAGATCCGCGACATGGACAACTTGCCCATCGACATCAGCGGCGAAGATGTGCCCTGCTGCATATCGGCGGTGGCGCGGTCCATGTTCAACTGGTTCACGGCACGCAAAGCCATCGCGCGGGCGATGTCCTGACGCAAGATCGGATCGTTCAGATTGCCTGCCTTGCGGGCCATATCGATCATGTCGATCGTGTTATCCGCAGCCGACGAGGCTTCGCCCATGATCAGACGCTCATAGGCAAGCGCCGTTTGCAGAACTTTCCAGCCTTCGCCCTCGCGGCCCAACATGTTCATATGCGGCACGCGGCAATCATCGAGGAACACTTCGTTGAAATGCGATTCGCCGGTGACCTGATGGATCGGACGAATATCCACACCATCCTGCAACATCGGGAAAAAGAAGAAGGTCATCCCCTTGTGCTTGGGCACATCCCAATCGGTGCGGCACAGCAACATGCCGTAATCGGCATCCTTGGCCCCCGAGGTCCAGACTTTCTGGCCATTGATGATCCATTCATCCCCCTGGCGTTCGCCGCGCGTGCGCACCGATGCGAGGTCAGAACCCGAACCCGGTTCCGAATAAAGCAGGCAGACGCGAATCCCGCCTTCGGAATTGGTGGTCAGCAGCCGGGGCAGCATTTCTGCCTTCAGCTCATCCGTGCCAAAGGTCAGGATCGTGTTGCCATAAAGGCTGAGGCGGTCTTGATCCGATCCGGGCGCGCCGACGCGGGCGAATTCCTCGGCCACGATTTCGGATTGCTCTTTGGTCCAGCCACGGCCGAAATGCTCGACCGGCCAGCTTGGGGCGGCCCAGAGGGCATCACGCACGATGATCCCCCAGCCGCCATCGTCATGTTTGTCAAAGGCGCTTTTGCCGTGGATCGACGCCTTGGCTTTCCATTCCGCCGTCCAGTTTTCGTCAAGCCAGGCCCGGACTTCGGCGCGGATTTCGTCGTTTGTCATCGAAGTGCTCATGTGTTTCCCCCTCAGGCCGCTTGTTCCAAGAGCGAAAGATAGCGCTCGCGGTGAAAATTCGAATTGCCGAACAGTTGCACGCCAGCGCGCGCCCGGCGCAGATAGAGATGCGCCGCGTTCGAGCTGGTAAAGCCGATCCCGCCATGGAACTGGATCGCCTGTTGCGCAGCATGGTGGAACCCGTCGGCCGAAGCAAAGGCCGCAAGATTGACCGACACTTGCGTGGTGTCTGCGCCTTCGCACATATCGTCAGCGGCGCGGCGCGCGGCGGAAATGGCCGATTCCACATCCAGCATCACATCGACGGCCATATGTTTAAGCGCTTGGAAACCACCCACGGGGCGGCCAAACTGAATGCGGGTCTTGATATAATCCATCGAGATTTCAAAGACCTGCTGGGCACCCCCGGCTTGTTCACCGGCCAGCGCCACCCGGCCCAGATCAAGCGTGCGGTTGATCGCGGCCTCGTCAGCGCCGGCAATCGGCGTGGCGGGCGCATTGGCAAAGGTGATGCGGGCCAGACGGATCGTCTCATCCAGCGTCGCCTGCCGCGTGATCGTGACACCCGGAGCCTTGGCATCGACCTCAAACGTGGCAAGGCCCGCATCCGTGCGTGCAACCACCAGCAACGTGTCGGCCTGGGTGCCGGCGGTGACATAGGCGGCCGTGCCGTTCAGCGTCACACCATCGCCCGATGTGGCGGCGCTGACATCGACGCCATCGGCCGTCCAGGTGCCCTTGTCGCCGGTGAAGGCCACCGTGGCAATCCGCGTGCCGGCCGCGATTTCGGGCAACAGACGCGCCTTGGCCGCGTCATCCGAAGAATAGCCGATCAGGCCAGCCGCCAGAACCGCGCTGGAAAACAGCGGCGCCGTCAAAAGCGCGCGGCCGGATTCTTCCATGATCGCTTCCAATTCGACCGGGCCTGCGCCGATGCCGTCGTGATCGGGATCGATGATCAGCCCGAGGATACCCATATCCGCGATCTTTTTCCAAAGACCTTCATCATAGCCCAATTCGGTCGCCATCGCCTTGCGCACATGGTCTTCAGAGCCATGTTCGCTCAGCAGGCGGCGAAAGCCATCCACCATCGCTGTGCGTTCTTCCACGCTTAGAATTGCCATGGTCTGTGTCACTCCTCTTGTTCTGTTGCCCTGCTTGCCAGGGCATTTCCGTCTGATAAAACGCGCTCACCCCGCACGGGCCGCCGCCATGGTCATGGCAACTGCCTGCGTGATGCCCCCTCTGGCCGAGGATGAGCCGAATCTGTTATCCACGAAAATCTAGACGGGATTGGCGCGCAGTGTGAGTGGTATTGACGCCATTCTTTTGCTATACCCCGCCAACGACGATCACCGCAGGGGGCGAGTGTGCATATCACCACGCTGGACAAGACGCATCTGTCACGCATGAGCATTGACCTTTCGGCAGCGACGCTGCGCGATTTCGGCTTTGATCCGGCCAGCGCCTATGCGGATGCGCAGGTGCCGCTGCGTGCCAAGGGCCATATCGGGCGCAATGTCACCGCGCGGCAGGATTACCTGTTCCAACGCCATATCGCGCATCTGACCCGCGACACGCCCGAAGTCTGGCTGGAAATCGGCGCCCGCTCGCATCTGCCGACGATGGGCTATACCGGGCTTGCGCTGCTGACTGCGCCGACGCTGAATGAATTCATGGTCCGCAGCCGTAGCTGGCAGCCGCTGTTTCACACCTTTGGGCGCGGCCGGCGGGTGCGCGGCCCGATGGGTGAGACCATCGGTTTTGAATTCGACGTATCGGGCGCGCCCGATGATCACCGCGCCTTTACCCTGTTTCGCGGGCTTGCATCCGGGCTGACCTCGCTGTCGGATATGGGCCATGATATCACCAAAGTCGTGCGCGCGATCGAACTGGAAGCGGCCTATGCGCGCTATGCGTCGCTGTTTTGCCGCTATGGCGTGCCAGTCCGGCTGCATCCCGACCGCTCGCGGATTTATTGGGTCGATGATCTGATCAACCGGCCCGTGGCCTTGTCCAATACCGTATCCCATAGCTATTATGCCGATCAATGCGATATGCAGATCGAAGCGATTTCACGCATTACGACCGATACATTCCTTGATCAGCTTGAAGCCGCGGTCAGCGCGATGCTGGAAAACCCGTCGCTGTCGCGGGTGGCCTCATCGATCGGCGTATCGGAACGCACGCTGCAGCGTCGGCTTGAAGAACGCAATCTCAGCTATCAGGAAATCATCAACACGATCCGCACGGAAATGGCCAAAAAGCTGCTGCAATCAACCACCATGTCGATCGGCGAAATCAGCATGAAGCTGGGCTATGCCGATACGGCCGGATTTTCCTGTGCCTTCAAACGCTGGACCGGGGAATCGCCGCGCAGTTTCCGCAAGGCGCTGTTCGGCTAGGCCCCGCCCGCCTCGATCGCCAAGGCCCAGAGCCGTTCGACCGGGCGCGGATATTCGCTGGCCTGACGGCGCGCCAGCCCCAGTTGCAGCTTGGGCGCATCATGCAGTTTGCGCCGCACCACCCCGTCGCGCAGCCGCGCCTCGATCGGGGGGGCCACCAGGGTCAACACCAGCAGATCATCGCCAAAGGCAGGTTGAAACAACAAAGATCGGCGCAGTTCCGGCACACGGACCAATTCAACCCCCTGCGCGGCCAGATCCTGCTGGATATAATCGGCCACGATGCTGTTGCCGCTGCGCGCAATCACCGCCAGCCGCCGCCCGGCCAGATCAGGCGCGCGCAATTCGGTTCGCGCAGCCAGCGGATCATGGCCATGCATCAGCACCGCCAGTTCCAGATGGTGCAGCCGCAACCATTCCAGCCCGTAATCGTCAAAGGGATGGATCAGAAAGCACAAATCCATCAGCCCCCGGCGCAACTGATCCACCGCGGTCATCGGAAAGGCGGGTTCAAGTTCGACCACCACATGGCGGTTCAACTGGCCAAATCGCGCCAGAAGCGCCTCTTGCTGGCGATCACGCGCGCCCAGCGGCGGCATGCCGATGCGCAGGTGGCCCGCCTCGTCCAGGCGCAGACGTTCGGCCTCGGACACGGCGCGGTTGGCAGCGATCACCAGCGGGCGCACGATTTCATGCAGCCATTGCCCCTTTTCGGTCAACGATACGCTGCGGGTCGTGCGTTCAAACAGGGTGACGCCCAATTGCTGTTCCAGATTGCGGATACGCGATGACAGCCAGGGCTGCGCCACCCCCAGCTTTTGCGCCGCGCGGGTGAACGACAGCTCTTCGGCGAGCGTGGCAAACTGGATCAACAGACGGATATCGAGCATACCCCCTGTTATACGCATTTCGGATAAGTCACAAGTTTTTCGACTTAGACAACCCTGCCCCGAAAATGTCAGGCTCTGGCAAAACAAGGCCAAGTCTACAGGGAAAAAAGATGAAGAATGCACTTACGGAAATGACGGGCTGCGAATTCCCGCTGTTCGCCTTTAGCCATTGCCGCGATGTTGTCGCCGCAGTCACCAATGCGGGCGGCTTTGGCGTGTTGGGCGGCGCGGGGTTCACGCCGGAATCGCTGGAACAGGAACTCAATTGGATCGATGATCATGTGGGCGGCAAGCCCTATGGCATTGATATTCTTGTGCCTGAAAACATTCCCGCCCAGGCCAAAGGCATGAGCGGCGAATCTCTCGCCGCGCAGATCGACCCGAAATATATCGATTTCACCGTCGATCTGCTGCGCAAGCACGGCATTGATGCGCGCCCCGAAGAACTGATTGATCCGCATTTTGCGCTCGGCGCTGATGAAGGTGTGGGCGAAGCGCTGCTCGATGTTGCCTTTCGCCATCCGATTCGCATGGCCGTGAACGCGCTTGGCATCGCGCCGCAATTCATGATCGACCGGGCGAAAAAGCACGGCGTGCCCGTGGGCGCGCTGGTCGGCGCCAAGGAACATGCGCTGCGGCAAGTGAATGCCGGGGTGGATTTCCTTGTGGCCCAGGGCACCGAGGCCGGCGGCCATTGCGGCGAGGTCTCGACCCTTGTGCTGGTCCCCGAGGTGATCCGGGCCATCCGCCCGGTGCGCGAAGTGCCGGTTCTGGCCGCAGGCGGTATCATGACCGGCGAACAAATGGCCGCCGCCATGGCCATGGGGGCGCAGGGCGTCTGGACCGGCTCGGTCTGGCTGACAACGCATGAGGCCGAAACATCCGAGATTTTCCGCGACAAGATGGTCGCCGCCCGGTCACGCGATACGGTGCGCCGCACCCAGCGGACCGGCAAGCCCAGCCGTCAGTTGCGCTCGGCCTGGCATGATGCCTGGGACGGTCCCGACAGCCCCGGCACCCTGCCGATGCCCTATATGACCATGCTGAGCCAGCCGGCCTTTGCCAAAATCGACGCCTCGGCGGCGGCGGGCAATACGCAGGCGCTGGATCTGGTGTCCTATTTCGTCGGCCAGGGCGTGGGGCTGATCGATGCCCGCATTTCCGCCACGCAGGTGGTTCAGAATTTCAAAGAAGAATTCGCCGATGCCTTTGGCGGTCTGGTAGACACGGTCGAGGCCGAATAAACCCAAGCAGATCACAAAAGCCGGGCAGATCCTGCCCGGCTTTTTTATGTCTGATTGATAGGCAAAGGCCCGATTTCCGTCGGGCCTTTGGGTTTCAGCCGCGCTTAGCGGTTAATGATTTCATCAACGACGCGCTGATAATAGGCGTCCCAATCGGGATCGTTGTTCCACGATGCCAAGGCAGCCTCGACACTTGTGGGTGGCACACGCTCAACCCCAAGTTCCGTCACGATATTTTGCCACTTTTCCGTCAGCGCCATATAGTGATCATAGGCGGCTTGCGCATCATCCATCCCGCGCGGAGGATTGGCCACAAGATTGGCCAACTGCTCATCTTGCTTGGCAAGCAGCGTATCGATGACTTCCTGATCCGGCTGGACGGCGTGAACACGACTGTCTTCTTCGATCATGGCGGAAAGTTCGCGCAAGCGCGGCAATTCGCTGGAATTGTTGCTCTTCATCCGCATAACCTGACCGTCCAGAATGATTTCTTGCGCCACTTCGGGCAGATCATCCCAGCGATCCTTGTTAAACGCCATAAGCGAACCGTTCACGCCCGGAAATTCCAGGTTGATATAATATTTATCGCCCGGAATATCCATCAGACCGTAATCGATATAGCCGGTGGTAAACAGAACGACGCAATCGATGATCCCCCGGCTCAGCGCCTCATAGGTTTCATTGAGTTGCACCGGAACCGGCACCATGCCAAGCGCCTGCACCTGTTCGGAATAGGTATTACCGGTGGTGCGGGTGCGCACACCGCGGAAATCAGCAAGCGTTTGCAGCGGCTTGGTGCACAGCATGCTATAGGCCGGGCTGGTGGTGCCCTGAATGGGTTCCAGGCCGAAATCGCGCAGCTCTTGCAGATAGGCTTCATTGGTCAGGTTGAATTCCCAATGCGCCGCATTCATCGACATAAAGCCGAAAGCCGTGCCGCCCCGGGCCAGAGTTCCAAAGGATGTCAGCCAGTCGCCAACCGGAAAATCCGTGGGCGTATAGATGGGCGCAATATTGCCCAGATCGGCAAGCCCCGCCGCAATCCCGGCCGCATGTTCGGGCGGCGTCATCAGCGAAGCGTTCCAGAACGGCTCGATCGTGATCTTGCCCTGCGAGGCTTCGGCCACATAATCGATCATCGCGCGCACACCTTTGCCGGTCGCGCTTTCAGACGGGCCCCAATCGGATAGGGTCAGCCGGATATTCGGCAGATCCTCGATCCCTTCATAGGTTTTGCCCTCAAACTGTGCCGAGGCCGGAAAGGCCACCGATGCCATAAGCGCTGCGCCCAGCAGGGCATGGCGGGGGCGGAATTTCTTGTTCTCTGTTGGATTGATATCAGTCATTCGTTTCTCCCAAAACGATCGGCGTTTCGCCGTTATGTGATGCTTTGTCGCACCCCTTGACCTTTAGCATGTTTTGAGGAAATCCACCAAGAATTTACCCTTTGGCGCCGTTGATTCTTGGCAATTAATTCTTTGAATTATAAGGGTAAAATATATGCCGCGCGCATGTATGCGCGCGGCAGGTGAAAACTGCCCGGAACACACCGGGCCGCATCGGTTTTCACGGAATCAGCGGCCCAGTTCATCCGCCAGTTTCTGGGCATAAGCGGTCCAGTCGGGGTCGTTGTCCCATGCGGCAAGCGCATCTTCGACACTGGTGGCTGCCACAGCCTCGACCCCCAGATCGTCAGACACGATCGCGCGCCATTTTTCGGTCAGGGCCATGTAGTGATCGAGGATTTCCTGCGGATTATCAACGCCGCGCGGGGCATTGGCGACCAGATTGGCCATTTGTTCATCCTGTTTGGCCCGCAGCGCCGCGATCACATCAGCATCGGGATGCACGGCATGCACGCGGGCATCACCATTGATCATCGCGGCCAGATCCCGAAGACGCGGCAATTCGGTGGCATAGATCAGCTCGGTGCGCATGATATGGGCGTCCCGGATGATTTCCTGCGCGACTTCGGGCAGATCATCCCAACGATCCTTGTTCATCGCATAAAGCGAGCCGTTCACGCCGGGAAATTCAAGGTTGATATAGTATTTATCGCCCGGCACATCGACGATGTTGTTGTCGATATAACCGGTGGTAAAGAACACCATACAATCGATGATCCCCCGGCTAAGCGCCTCGTAGGTTTCATTCATATGCACCGGAACCGGCACCATTCTTAGCGCCTGGACCTGTTCGGAATAGGCATTGCCGGTCGTGCGGGTGCGCGCGCCGTCGAAATCAGCCATGGTTTTCATCGGCTTGGTGCACATCATGGAATAGGCGGTGCTGGTCGAACCGGTCAGCGGTTCCAGCCCGAAATCGCGCATTTCCGTCAGATAATCTTCGTTGGTGATGTTGAATTCCCATTGCGCGCCGGTCATCGCCATCATGCCAAAAGGCGCGCCATCACGCGCCAGACTGCCAAGCGAGGTCAGCCAATCGGCCACGGGAAAATCGGTGGGCGTATAGATGGGCGCGATAAAGCCCATATCGACCAGCCCCGCCGCAATACCGGCCGCATGTTCGGGCGGCGACATCAGTGATGCGTTCCAGAACGGCTCGATGATGATCTTGCCATTTGATACTTCGTTTACCCATGCGATCATTTTCTGAACGGTTTGGCCGCCGGCATTTTCCGTCGGGCCCCATTCGGAATGGGTCAGCCGGATCGTGGGCAGATCCTCGACCCCTTCATAAACCTTGTTCGCAAAGGGGTTGGCCAGTGCCGGCATCGTGCCCAGCATTAGCGCCGCCCCGGTCGCGACCGAAAGCAGCCCGCCTGTTGGATTCAATTTCATTTTCACTTTTACAGTCTCCCGCACCGTTGGTGGTGTTGATTGGCGCAATGTTGCGCCCGAACATTTTGAATATGTTCTGAAGGAATACTAGTGAAAATCCGGTTAATATGCACAAGAAAAGACGGCCCGGATCGCTCCGGGCCGTTTGCTGTTCGATCGGGAAATCGGCCAATTACTTGGCGGTGATTTCCTCGATGATCTTTTGCGAATAAGCGGCCCAGTCGGGCTCGTTATTCCACGATTCAAATGCAGCCTCGACGCTTGTGGGCGGCACGGGGGCAACACCCAGATCATCGGTCACGATGGCGCGCCATTTTTCGGTCAGCGCCATATATTCGTCGTAGATTGCCTGCGCATCATCAACGCCGCGCGGTGCATTGGCGACCAGATTGGCAAGCTGTTCGTCTTGCTTGGCGCGCAGGGCCTCGACCACTTCGGCATCGGGCTGGACCGCGTGAATGCGCGGATCGTTTTCCACCAGATCGGCCAATTCGCGCAGACGCGACAATTCGGTGCGGTAGTTGCCTTCGTTGCGGACCACCTGGCTGTCATAGAAGATTTCCTTGGCCACTTCGGGCAGGTCATCCCAACGATCCTTGTTGAACGCCATGAGCGAGCCGTTCACGCCCGGAAATTCCAGGTTGACATAGTATTTATCGCCCGGAATATCGATCAGGCTGTAATCGATATAGCCCGTGGTGAACAGAACCGCACAATCGATGATCCCCCGGCTCAGCGCCTCATAGGTTTCGTTCAATTGCACCGGAACCGGCACCATGCCAAGCGCCTGCACCTGTTCGGAATAGGTATTACCGGTGGTGCGGGTGCGTGCCCCACGGAAATCTGCCAGCGTCGTCAGCGGCTTGGTGCACAGCATCGAATAGGCGGTGCTGGTCGAACCATGGATCGGTTCCAGCCCGCGGTCGCGCAGTTCGGCCAGATATTGTTCGTTGGTCAGGTTGAATTCCCACTGCGCGCCGGTCATCGCCATGATGCCAAACGGCGCCCCGCCCCGCGCGAGGTTCCCGAACGAGGTGATCCAGTCGCCCACCGGGAAATCGGTGGGGGTATAGATGGGGGCGATATTGCCGAAATCGGCAAGGCCAGAGCCGATCCCCGCCGCATGTTCGGGCGGCGTCATCAGCGCGCCATTCCAGATCACATCGACCTTGATCTTGTCTTGCGATACTTCGCTGATCCACTCGACCATTTCCTGAATCGACCGGCCAGTCGCGCTTTCGGACGGGCCCCATTCCGACATGGTCAGCCGAATATTGGGCAGATCTTCCACGCCTTCATAAACCTTGCCCTCAAACGGGTTTGCCGATACGGGCGCGGCCAATGCGCCGACAAGCGCCGTGGTCAGCGCCAGGGCCGAGGTCTTTGCTATAGTCATTTTCATTCCGTTCCTTTTCACTTTCCCAATCGCGGGGCAGGATCACACCCGCCCTTTTGGCGATTGCCCTTCACGCCGGGCAAGCGGCGTGTTGCCCTGCGCCCATGCGGCGCAGGGGCATTTCATTCGGTCAGCCCGAAGCCGACGACAGGTTCGGCAGCCAATCGACGATCCCCGGATAGAAGATCAGGATCAGCAGCACCAGAAGTTGTGTCGCGACGAACCAGCTCAGACCCATAAAGATCTCGCCGATGCCAATGGGTTTTTGGTCGCCGATCACTTCCTTGGTATTAAGCAACTTATGCACAAGGAAGGTCAGCACCCCCACAGGTGGTGACACGATCGCCAATTCACCCATGGCCACGGCAAAGATGCCATACCAGATCAGGCTGATATCCAGCGCCGCAAGCGTCGGCTGGAACACCGGGATGGTCAGCAGCATGATCGCCAGCGGATCCATGAACATGCCAAGGATCAGATAGAAAATCATGACCGCGATCAGGAATTCCACCCGGCCAAGGCCAAAGCCGTCCACCCAGTCAGCCATCAGCGTCGGCAGGCCCGACAGCGCCAGAAAGCGGTTGAGCAGATGCACGCCCACGATCAGGATCAGGATCGAGCCCATGGCCGAAACCGTATCCATCAACGCGCCGCCGATTTGCGGGAACGCCTTGGCGCGCGAATACCAAAAGGCAATCAGCATCGAGGCAAGCGCGGCATAGGCCCCGGCTTCGGTCGCGGTAAACACGCCCGAAAACAACCCGCCGATGATGATGAACACCAAAAACGGCAGCGGCCATACACCCTTGAGCAGGTTGAACCGCTCGCGCAGCGGGATGTTGATATTGGAACGCGGCGCCAGTTTCGGATTGATCGTCGCACGCGCGGAAATCATGAACCCATAGGCCGCCGCCGTCATCAGGCCGGGCACGATCGCCGCCAGCAACAGCGGGCCCACGGCCACCTGCGCCACCCCGGCATAGATCACCAACAGGATCGACGGCGGGATCAACTGCCCCAGCGTCCCTGCCATGATCACCACGCCCGCGGCCATACCGCGGTCATAACCTGCCTTGAGCATTTCAGGCACAGCGATCCGGCCAAGCGCAAAGGAAATGGCCATCGTCGAACCCGATGCTGCCGCAAGACCGGCACCGGCAAAGTTGGTGGCCACGGCCAGACCGCCGGGCAGCCAATTCAGCCAGGCGCGCGCCGCGGCAAAGATCCGCTCGGTCACGCCCGAGCGCCACAAGATCACGCCCATCACCACGAACATCGGCAGAACCGAATAGCTCCAGTTGGCGGCCGCGTTGAACGGCATGCTTTCAAGCGCCGAGGTCACGGCCCGCATGCCCACCAGCGCATAGATGCCAAAAACACCGCCAAGCGCCATGGCAATCGCCACCGGCACGCCCAGCCCCATGGCCGACAGCATGGTCAACACGCCGCCGAGCCCCTTCATTTGGCGCGACGCATCGGGCGACAGGGTCAGCCAGATCGACCCGATCAGGATAATCACCAGAACCGGCAACAGCAGCTTGCGAAACAGGCTGATCGGACGGTCGGCGCGTGTATCATCCATCGATACGGAAGTTTCTTGATTCTGCACGATCACGCCCTCCAGACGGTCTTGAGATGTTTCAGATCGTCATAGAGATCGGCCAGCAATTGCACCGCAAACAGGCCCATCCCCCATGGCACCAGAAAGCGGAACGGCCAGATCCAAATATGGACGGCCCCGCGCGCTTCTTCGCCGCGATGCATCTGTTCGATCGCATAGAAAAAGCCATACCAGGCCACAAGCCCGATCCCGAACAGCGTCAGGATACGCGTGAACGCAATGGTCAGCGCCCGGTGCATCGGCGGCATCAATTCGACAAAGACCGACACATCAATATGTTCGCGGCGCAATTGCGTATAGGCAAGCGGCGTGAAGATGATCAGGATCATCCACCAAAAGGATACGAATTCGATCGTTCCGGGAAGCGGCGCATTGAAAATGTAACGGCCTGCGACATCCAGCACGACATGGATCATCAAGATGAGGGTGGATAGGGCGCCTACTGCCGCCGAGGCCTTGATGACCCATTCCAGACCCCTCCTGAAACCGGATCGCCCGGTCACGGATATTTCGGTAAATTCACTTCCTCCTCCCAGAGATTCGATGCGACTTGGTTAATAGCCCAAGTTGCCGAAACCTACTGCCAAAGGTGAACACGGGTGAGTGTTTATGACGCCAAAAATTTGTCTTTCAGCGCCAAGATGGGAGGATAAATCGAAAACAAACGCATTTCGCGGGGAAATCCGTTCACCGGCCTATTGGACGGCATACAATGGTCTATCTTCACGATCCAAAATGCGCAACGCCACAATGCATGTCAACATGTTGATCGTGTTGAAATTTCCTCAATTCCGCGCACAGGCGGCATGCCGCCGAAGCCGGAATAGATGTTTTAGGCAAGTAAATAAGGGATTCCGCCCCGATCACCGATCCTGCTGAGATCCCTGATGCGTCGTGTTGATCTTGGTATTTGCCGCCTGTCCGGTTTTGTAATCGGGCGGGGTCGGCTGTTTGGATTCGTCTTTGATCCGGGCGTCCGGCCCTTCGCCGGGGCCTTTGTCACTGCGATTTTCAGGCGGGATCGGCGGAGGCTTACTGCTCATCATCATCTTCCTTTTCGCGCCGGATCAGCCGGTTATCGGCATGGTCCTGCATCTGTTCGGTCATGATATTCTTGCCATCATGCCCCCGTTCGCCGGTATGGTGGGTCTTGTCCCGGTTCGACAGCGCCATGTTTTCGGGCACTTTTTCCGGCGAAATATCCGACATTGCGCCGGTGCCATCGCCTTTGCCATGCACACCGGCACCAAAGGACTTTTTGCTTGCGTTGGCCATGATTGCTCCGTTCATCGGTTAATGACGGATTAACTTTGCGCCGGGCGGATAGTTCCGCCACAAGCGATGGTTGCAAAATGACGCCGCGTATCGGATGTGCATTGACATATTCATAGATGCGCCCAAAATTATTCTACGGATTTTTTAAAATTTCATTTCAACAGTGAATTGCACATCAGGTATTGGAGTCCTGCCATGTTCCCCAAAAAGCTCGTTACCCTTTTCGGCGCAGGCGCAGTTGCATTGGCCATGACCGGCGCACCGGCCCAGGCGGCAACAGTCACCTTTGATTTCAGCACCGCCATCACCAATCCTTTCGATTTGCACGCGGATAGCCCCGGCATCCAGAACGGTAATTGCGGCGCCGTGGCCCCCTGTCTGGCCGTGAATAACAAGGGGGCGGCGGTGCTGTCGATCCTTGCGCCGCTGACCTTTTCGATCACCGGGTTCTGGTTCCACCTTCAGGGCGCCGGCACCAACCTGATTGTCGAAACCGATCACGGCACGACGACCTTTTTCGAAGGCCTGTTTCCGCATAACAACGGCGGACAAGTGGTTGATCTGGCGTCAAATACCCTGTTTCAGGGTGTGACCTACGTGTCCTTTCTGACCAACAAGGGCACGGCGCGGATCGATAATCTGACGGCGCAATATAACGATATCGCCCCCGTCCCGCTGCCTGCCGCCGGATTCCTGCTCGCAGGCGCTTTGGCCGGGCTTGCGGCCCTGCGTCGCCGCCGGACGGCCTGACCCCCGGATCGGGACCGATGCCCCAAACGGCCCCGATCCGACCATGCGTCAGGTAAAACCAAGCTGGCGTGCCAAGGCCAGCCGCTGGACCTTGCCGGTCGCACCTTTGGGAATGCTGTCGAGGATGCGGATCTGGCGCGGCACCTTGAATTCCGCCACCCGCGCGCCTAGCCACCTGCGGATATCGATTGGATCAAGCGCGGCACCGGGCTGCGGCACCAGGGCCAGCGCCAGATCCTCGCCCAAAGCCGCATGCGGGATGGCAAAGGCCACGGCCTCCAGAACATCGGGATGATCGGCCAGAATATTGTCGATCTCCAGCGGCGAGATTTTCTCGCCCCCGCGGTTGATGATTTCCTTCAAACGTCCGGTAATCGTCAGGAATCCATCGGCCGACAGCCTGCCCTCATCTCCGGTGCGAAACCAGCCATCGGTAAAAGCAGCGGCATTGGCGTCTGGATTATCGACATAGCCGCCATGGATGCCGGGCCCGCGCAACGCAATCTCGCCGCAGATATCGGGGCCAAGCTTTTGTCCCTGCGGATCAAGGATCGTCACAAAAGCCGCGCCGGGCCGGCCCACGCTGCCTGCCCGCCTGCCCCCGGCGTCCAGCCCATTGGTGCAGATTTGATGCGCGGCCTCGGTCATGCCATAGGCCTCGATCACCGGGCAGCCGAATAGCTGTTGCAGCGCCTGTGACACCCCCAGCGGCAAAGCCGCCGAGGATGAGCGCACAAACCGCAGGCGGCTTTGCGCCGTGATATCGCCATTGCGCGGCGCGCGGGCCAGAATGGCCCGATGCATGCTGGGCACCGCCGAATACCAGCTTGGCCGAAATTCCGCCAAGTGGCGAAAGAACGCCAATCCGTCAAAGCCGGGCGTGCACACCACCGATCCCCCCGCCGCCAGCGGTGCACATAGCCCGGCCATCAGCCCGTGAATGTGGAAAAGCGGCATGACGCAAAGCCCGCGATCTTGCGGTGCAAACGCCAGCGATGCCGCAATTGCGCCGATTGAATGGCGCAACTGATCACGGGCAAGCCCCACCAGCTTGGGCCGCGCGGTGGTGCCCGACGTATGCAGCATCACCGCGTGATCCCCCGCGCGCCGCAGATCGGCGCGCAGCCGCCCGGCACGTTCCGGATGCAGCGTGAAACCGCCGGCAACAGCATCGAGCAAGGGGCGCAAGGCGATCACCTGCACGCCCAGATCCTTTGCAACCGCCCGGGCAGGCCCGGCTGCCCCATCAGCGCAGATCAGCGCCGCAGCCCCCAGATCAGCCAGATAAAACCGCAAATCCTCGGGCCCATAGGCCGGATTCAGCGGCGCGGCACATCCAACATGGCTTGCCGCCAGGAACGCGACGGCCATTTCAGGCCCATTGGGCAACATCAAGGCAATCACCCGCCCGCTCAGGCCCAGATCGGCCAGCCGTCCGGCGCTTTGGGTAACCAGATCGCGCAAGGCCCCGTGGGTCGCGGTCGCACGCCCCGGCGCAAGCAGGGCTGGGGCATCATTTTGTGACAATGGCACGAAGCTGTGGTCGAACATCGCAACCCCCACTGGCCAATCATGATGCTGGACCCTTGTTATTCAACCGATTATTTTTCATTCGCGAAAGTTAATTTTTCGGTTAACTTATCCCTAATTCACTTAGACAATATGGTGAAAGGGATTCGCGCATGTTTCAGACACGGCCCCTTGCGCCGCCGAGCCCGCTAGATTGAATGCCCGCCCCATTGTGCCTCGCATTTGCAGGAGATGGGCAAGATCGCGCGAAACTGTGCATTGATATCCATGCAGGCAACCGCAAGCTGGGCAGGATCTGGTTTCGCTCCCGCACGGGCACCTTGCGCCCCGATCCCAATGCCCTGCTGTGTCTGGGGCTTTATCCCGCCGCCGAATGCGGCGCAGAGCTTGCGATCAGCGGCGCGGTTGATGCGGATCTGCTGGCGCGCGCCCCCCGGATCAACGGGATGTTCAAAACATGGTGGAACTGCCGCCAGATCGGCATCCATGCCGAGGCCGCGCCGCCCTGCGCGGTGGATGGCGGGCGCGGCACGGCTGCGTTCTTTTCCGGCGGGATCGATTCCAGCTTTACGCTGGCCGGTGCCGGTCCGCGGCTAAGCGCGCTGATCACGATTGTGGGGGTGGATGTGCCGCTCTCTGATGCCACACGGGTCGCGCAGCTTGCCCGGCTGTGCGAGGACACGGCCGCATTCTACGGGCTGGAGCCGGTCGTGATCGAAACCAACCTGAATGACGTTCTGCACCCCTATGCAAGCTGGATTCACCTGCATGGTGCGGCCATGGCGTCGATCGGGCATATGCTGGCGCATCGGTTTGAGCGGGTGCTGATCGCGTCATCGGGCAACGAGACAGCATGGAATGTGCCGTGGGGATCGCATCCGGGCCTTGATCCGCTGTTCGGATCTGCGGCCTTGCAGATCGAGCATCACGGGCTGGTTTCGCGCTATGACAAGATCGCGCGTCTTGCCACGCATGATCTGTTGCTGCGCAATCTGCGGGTCTGCAACAAGGCCGGGTATAATTGCGGCATCTGCGACAAATGCACCTTTGCGATGCGGGCACTGGCGATTTTGGGGATCAGTGCCCGCGCGCCGGGCTTTCCGCCCAATGATCTGACCAAAGGCGGCTACCGCATTGTGGATGACGCGTTTTTATCCGAAATGCAGCGCCTGCGCGCGGCGGCGCTTGCCGCCAATCACCCCGAGATGATCCCCGAAATCGACCAGGCCATGGCCCGCTATCGTCGCCGCATCGCCCGCTGGCTGCCGGGGCTGGCGCGGGTTCACAACCGGATGCGGATCATGAAACACCGGCTGCGCTACAACAGGATTGCCGCATGACGGCGCATCCAGCCCTTCACAAGCTGACCAAGATCAGCCGCTATTGGCGCGCACGCCTGCGCCCGGCGCATATGGTGCCGATGTTCTGGCATATCGGCCGGCCCAATTTCGGTGACGACTTCAACCCCGCCCTGTTCGAGGCCCTGACCGGCATGCCCATCCGCCTGATCCGCGACCGCAGCGTGCCGCATTTTCTGGGCATGGGCAGTATCGCGGACAAGGCGACCGAGGCATCGACCATCCTCGGGGCCGGGCTGATCACGCCAGCACCGCCCGTGGCCCGCCCCCGGCGCATCATCGCGCTGCGCGGCGCCCTGAGCCAAAATCTGCTGGCAGCGGATGCGCAGGTGCTGCTGGGCGATCCGATGGTGCTGATTGACCGGCTGGTGCGCGCCGCGCCCGAAATCGCCATTGGGTTTGTTCCGCATGTCTCATCGGTCTGCCTTGCCGCCCGGATCGCGCCGCCCGATCTGCTGATCATCGACCCCGGCAAAGCCCCATGGCAGGTGATCCGCGATATCGCGCGCTGCAGGCGCATCATCAGCCAATCGCTGCATGGGCTGATCGTGGCCGATGCCTTGGCCATTCCCAATCTGTGGGTGGCGCCATCGGCCAAGATGACCGGTGGCCGGTTCAAGTTCGACGATTATTTCACCACGCTGGATGCCGCAAAGACCCCGCATGAATTGACGCGCGATCTGCTGCATAGCCCGCCTGCGGGCGCATTTTCCGTGGGCCATTATCGGGGTGACAAGGCCGCCTATCACGCCCGGCTGACCCATGCGCTGCGCGAGGGGCCATGAAAAAGAAATCCACCACCCTGATGCAGGCCGAACGCAGGCTGCGCCACGCCACTTTGCAGCCGGTGCGGATCGCGCTGGCCCGGCGGGCAAGGCGCAGACATCAGGGCGTGTTCATCGGCGTGACGGGCAGTTCCGCGAAATCCACCACCTCGGCCCTGCTGGGGCATTTGCTGGCAGAATTGGGGCCGGTGACCGCGCAGGTGGCATCGAACACGATCGGGCCCCTGATCCGCACGATGCGGCACATGCCGCCCGATGCGCGCCATATCGTGGCCGAATTGGGTGTGGGCCGCCCCGGCCAGATGGCGCCGATGGCCGCGCTTTATCAGCCCGATATTGCCGTGGTTACGATGATCCGGCGCGAACATCGCAGCGCCTTTCGCAAGCTTGAGGCCATTGCCGACGAAAAGGGCACGGTGGCGCGCGTGCTTACCTTTGGCTGGGATGCAGGCGCCGATTGCCGGATCGTTGCGGCCACAAGCACGCTGCCCGAGCGGCTGCATCTGCAACTGTCGTGGCGCGGGCAGGATATTTTCCTGCAAACCCGCCTGATCGGCAGGCATTTCGCCATTCCCGTTGCCGCTGCCGCAACCGTGGCGCTGGCGCGAGGGCTGAGCGCCGATGCGCTGCGGGCCGCGCTGGCGCGGTTTGAACCGTTGGTCAACCGAATGCGCCTGACGCAGATCCCGAAAGGGCCCGATTTCCTGATCGATACCATCAAGGCGCCCTATCACTCGCTGGAACTGGCCTATGACGTGTTGGACGAGGCCAAAGCCCCCTATCGCCGGATCGTGCTGGGCGCGATTTCGGATACCGGGCTTGGCACCTATAAAACCTATCGCCAGGCGGTCGCGCGCGGGCTTGCCATCGCGGATGAGGTGATCGCCATCGGCCCCGACGGCGGGCGCGAATGGGCAGATCCGGCCGAAAGCCAATCGGGCCGCTACCGCCGCTTTCCCACGACCAGGGCGGCGGCCGATCATATCCGCACGACCGCGCGCCCGGGCGAGTTGATCTTGCTGAAAGGCTCATCGAATTATCATCTTGAACGGATTTCGCTGCAATATGAGGCTGATATTCGCTGTTGGGAAACCGCCTGCGGGCGGGGCGAGGCATGCATAACCTGCGGACTGTTTGCACAGGATTTTGAAAAACACCGGAGGATCAGACGCAAGCGGCGGTTCTTGCGGCTGTTCGCACGCAAGGCGGCGCGGGTATGAGCGGCCCGGCCCTTCACGCACATGAGATCATTCACGTCGCCGCGCGGGGCGAAGCGGTCATTGCCTGTTTTCGCGATCACCCCAGCGCGCCCAAGCCGCGTTTTTTCACCGAAAAAGACGCGCAGCTTGTGCTACTGCACGGGGCGCTGGCGCTTGGGGCGCGGATCTTGCCCGTCAGCGGCTGGGCGGGGCTGTGCCGGGCGACCGCGGCCCCCAAACGCGCCCGGCATCGGCGCAAACAGCTCGCGGCGTTCAGCCACAAGGTGGCCGCCGTGCTTGGCACAGGCGGCGCCGATCCCGCCGCGCTTCTGGATCATTGCCGCGCGCGCCAGCATGAACGCCATCTGACCTATCTGCGCGAACGTGTCCGCCCCGATCCGGTCGGGTTTACCTTTAGCGGGCTTGAGGGGCTGCAGGCCTCGCTTGCGGCCGGGCGCGGGGCGATCTTGTGGGTCATACCGGCGCTGGCCGATACGATCGGGACCAAGCGGGCACTGGCATCCGTGGGCCTGCGCGGGGTGCAGCTTAGCGTGCATAGCCACGGCTTTTCGCAAAGCAGCTTTGCCGTGGCCCGGGTCAACCCCGGGCAAATCGCCGTCGAAAACCGCTATCTGGCCGGGCGCGTGAAATTTGCGGGCAAAGACACGGTGAATGCCAAACGCCGCGTGCTGGAAAACCTCGGCCAGGGGCGGTTGGTGCTGTTTGCCAATACGCAATTTGCCGGGCGCGCCTTTCTGGCCGTGCCGTTTGGCGCGGGATATGTGCTGCCGCTGGCGCGCACACCGCTGTCGATCGCCGTCAGGCGCGATGTGCCGATCCACATGGTCACCACGTTGGAAACCGACAGTTTTCGCCACTATCATCTGCGCATTTCCAGTGACCTGCGCAGCACGGCGCCCGCTGACGATAACGCGCCTGATGCGGCGCTACGTAAGAGTGCCGCCATGGCGCTGGCCGCGCGCGATATTCTGCGCGATGCCTTGCAACAGGCCCCCGGTCAGATCCGGCTCTGGGATGCGCTGGTGCCCGCGGAGGACATCCGCCGGGGCTAAGCACCATTCAGCGCGGCAGCACGATATCCGCGCAAAGCCCGCCCAGATCAGCGCTGGTCCCAAGCCGCAGCGCACCGCCATGGCTGCGCGCGATATCTTGCGCAATGGCAAGCCCCAGCCCCACGCCCGAGCCACGGTCCTGGTTGCGCGCCGCATCAAGGCGCACAAACGGTTTGACAGCCTCGGCATAGGCCGTTTCGAGAATGCCGGGGCCATCGTCTTCGACCCGCAGCCGCAGGGATTTATCCGACATCCGCAGGCTTACCCGCGCGTTTGTGCCATAGCGCAGCGCGTTGCCGATCAGATTATCCAGCGCCCGTTCGATCGTGCCGGGGCGCAGCAGCACGGTGCCCTGACTTGCCACCTGACCCACAGACACGGCCGCCCCGTCGCGGGCCCAGCGTTCGACAACCCCGCGCAGCAGGGCGACCGGATCAACGGCGACCGGCTCGCCCTGCGCCTCGCCGCTGGCGAAATCAAGGAAGGCATCGATCAGATGTTCCATCTCATCGACATCGCCGCGCAGTTCTTCGGCCTCGGCCGGATCGGACAGCATCGATAGCCCCAGCCGGAACCGTGTCAGCGGCGTGCGCAGATCGTGGCTCACCCCCGACAGCATCAGCGTGCGCTGTTCGATCTGGCGCTCGATCCGGTTGCGCATGTCCAAAAATGCTGCCCCTGCCGCGCGCACTTCCAGCGCGCCTGCCGGTTTATAGGGCAGGTTCTGGCCCCGCCCAAAGGCCGTCGCCACCTCGGCCAGCTTTTTGATCGGGCGAAGCTGATTGCGCAGGAACAGAATGGAAATCAACGTCATCAACAACCCGGTGCCCGCCATCAACACCAAAAGCTGATGCGGGTTTGATGCCGAAACCCGGCCCCGCGCAAAGCCAAGCGACAGCGGGCCATGTTCGGTCGCAAAGACCGTATTGACCATCCGCAGATCGCTGCGCAGATCGATCAGCAGCGTTTGCGGCACGTCGCGGCGCAGCACTTCGATCACCCGGCGCCCCGACAGATCGTCAAAGGTGCGCAGATCGCGCGGGCTGACCGGATCGCTGCCCAAAACCGCGCTCATGCCCAGTTCCGCGCCAAGCTGCGCGGCAATCGCCTGGGCCTCGTCGCGGTTGCGGGCGGCATCGACATTGGCCAGAATGAAGCGCAGATCATAGCTCAGATTACGGGTCATCTGCCGGGTCACGCCTTCGAAATGGCGCTGGATAAAGACGACGGATACCACGATCTGCAGCGCCAATATCGGCACCAGCAGGATCAGCGCGCCCCGTCCATAAAGGCCGCGCGGCAGGTAATGTTTGAGCCGAGCGATAAACATGCCTATTGGTAGCCGCATCTGCCCTGCCGAAGGAAGCGCAAAGATGGACAGCCGCCCCGAAACATGCACCCGACTGGCCCCCGATTTGCGCCGGGTGATTGCGCCAAATCCCTCGCCGCTGACGCTTTGGGGCACGAACAGCTATATTCTGGGCAGCGGCGATGTGGCGGTGATCGATCCCGGCCCCGATGACCCCGCGCATATGGCCGCCATTCTGGGCGCGCTTGGCCCGGGCGAGCGGATCAGCCATATTTTCGTCACCCACAGCCATATGGATCACGCGCCCCTGGCCCGCCCGCTGGCCCAGGCAACCGGCGCAAAGACCTATGCATTCGGCCAGATCGAGGATGGTCGCAGCCCCGTCATGCGCCGGCTGGCGGCCGCCGGGCTGGTTGGCGGCGGTGAAGGCGCGGATGCCGATTTCAACCCCGATCATCGGCTGGCAGATGGTGAACGGGTGTCGGGCGGCGATTGGGCGATCACCGCGCTTTGGACGCCGGGGCATTGCGCCAATCACATGTGTTTCGAATTCGGCGATGCCGCCTTCAGCGGTGATCTGGTGATGGGCTGGGCAACATCGATCGTCTCGCCCCCCGATGGCGATCTGACCGATTTCATGGCGTCCTGCACGCGGCTGGCAGCGCGCGGCCACAGGGTGCTCTATCCCGGGCATGGCGATCCGGTCGGCGATCCCGCCGGGCGGATCGACTGGCTGCTGGCACATCGGCGCGCGCGCGAGGCGGCGATCCTCGCAGCCCTTGCCGATGGCCCGGCCACGATCGCGGCGCTTACCGCGCGCATCTATGCCGACACGCCCCCCGCGCTCCACCCAGCCGCGATGCGCAATGTGCTGGCCCATATCATTGATCTGGAACAAAAAACCCTGATCATCGCCCTGCCCACCCTGACGCTCGACGCCGAATTCGCACTGAATACCGGGGACAGGCGATAATTTTTCACATTTGTTGGAATAGCCTCTGGACGCCCCCCGAACAGGTTGCTATATCGCCCCCGTGTTCCGGCGTAGCTCAGCGGTAGAGCAGTTGACTGTTAATCAATTGGTCGTAGGTTCGATCCCTACCGCCGGAGCCAAAAATCCAAATTGCTACGTTACTTTGCATGCGATCGCGACAATTGTTCGCGCGCTGGCGATCCGCCTTAGGTCTTGCATGTTTACTTAAGGTTAATCTGGATAAGCCATCCAGCGATAATGTTTGTGCACGGCGAGACTTTTCTGGGCACATCGCTTGGCGGAATCTGTCTTGGCTGCGCTGGCCTGACGATATCGCGGGCGAGGGAGTCTGGGTACTATAACGCGCTATTCGCCCCGCGCTGTTGACGCGGGGCGCAAGCCTTATGCCACATATTTCGGGCGGCGCACGAATACCGCTGCGATCACCGCGAGGGTAGAGATGATGCCGCCGCACAGGAAGGCGATCTGCACGCCGGATGCGGTTGCCGCGACCATGTCGGCGCCGGTGCCGCTCAGGCGCGCCATTTGCATCGACATCAGCGCGACGAACAGCGCCGTTCCGGCCGCGCCTGCGACCTGCTGGATCGTGCCGATCGTTGCGCTGCCATGCGAATAGAGCCGCGCGGGCAGCGAGCCCAGGGCCGAGGTGAACAGCGGCGTGAACATCAAAGACAGGCCGATGCTCAGCACCACATGGCCGGCCAGAACCAGCGCGGTGGGTGTCGTTTGATCAAGCAACGCCATCGCCCACATGACGGCGCTGACCATGAGCGCGCCGGGCAGCACCAGCGGCGTCGGACCGTAGCGATCAAAAAGCCGCCCCACCACAGGCGCTGCAAGCCCCATCGCCAGCCCCCCGGGCAGCAGCATCATACCGGTCTGCAACACGCTGAGCCCCAGCACATTTTGCATATAGATCGGCAACAGGATCAGCGAACCAAATAGCGCCATCATGCTGATCGCCAGAACCAGAAGGGCTATGGTAAAGCTTGGCGATAGAAACGTGCGCAGATCCAAAAGTGCCTTGTCATGCCGTTGCAGCCGGATTTGGCGCACCACGAAAATCACCAGCGCCAGCGTGCCGATGATCACCGGCAGCCAGGGCGAAAGCGCGCCCTCGGCACGGCCCGCGCCAAGAATGCTCAGCCCATAAACCAGCCCGCCAAAGCCAAGCGCCGACAGCCCCACCGACAGGATATCGAGCGGCGCCGGGCGCGGCGTCGATACGTTGCGGATACGCCAGACCCCTGCCCCCAGCGCCAGCACCGCAATGGGCAGCACCAGCCAGAACAGCCAGCGCCAGTCAAGCGCGCTCAGGATGATACCCGAAATCGTCGGGCCGATGGCGGGGGCGACCGAAATCACGATGGAAATACTGCCCATCGTGCGACCGCGCGTTTCGGGCGGAACCAGCCGCATCACCGTTGTCATCAACAGCGGCATCACGATCGCCGTGCCACAGGCCTGAATGACGCGCGCGACCACCAGCATCGGAAAACCCGGCGCCAATGCCCCGAGCAAGGTGCCAAGGCTGAACAGGCTCAGCGCCGCGATAAACACGGGCCGGGTGTGAAACCGTTCCAACAGATAACCGGTGATCGGGATGACAACCGCCATGGTCAGCAAAAATGCCGTCGTGAGCCATTGGGCCGCATTCGCACTGATGCCCAGATCCTTCATCAGATGCGGCAGCGCCACGCCCATGATGGTTTCGTTCAGGATCATCACGAATGCGGATGCCAACAGCAATCCGATCACCAGACGGTTGCGCGCGCGCTCATCCAGCGCAATTTGCGGGATCGGCTGATCCATTTCGACGGGAATATCGCTGGTCACGTTGCAAGAGCCTTTTATGATCCGTTGGCCGGATGTCGCGTATTGGGTATGATTTGGCTTGTATCTGACTGATTTCACTCGTGAAAATCCGGGCCTGCGGCCTTGATGCAGATTGCACCGTGAAACGTCTTCACGCGCCTAGATAGAGCCAGAATGCATTTCGCGCAATAGCCC
>Ga0265293_10002798_pt1 | contig 33842 bp, 28 predicted proteins | sample Munlanlewell138R_FD_192505 | JGI IMG/M metagenome (GOLD analysis project Ga0265293, IMG submission 192505) | Leachate microbial communities from a municipal landfill in Southern Ontario, Canada - Leachate well 138R | ecosystem: Engineered > Solid waste > Landfill > Unclassified | place: Canada... | reverse complement strand
AGAGTCGCGTTAAATAAAGGAGTATGTTTTGTCAAAACTATCGCAATCACAAAAAGTGGTTCAGTTCCTTCGTGATAACCCTAAAAAACGCTTCAACGCGCGCTCTATTGCTGAAGCGATAGTAAATTTATATCCAGAAGACTATGCAGAGAAACGTAATAACCCCAGATTCGTTGATGATAAAGCTTTTTTAACTCAGATTGTTGCTGAAATAGGGGCACAGAAGGAACAAATTGCTAGCCGTAGTCCTCATGTGTTTTGGCAGGATAAGCCTCGACCCAGATTATATTGGTACGATCCTGATAAAAAATCTACGGATAGCCCAGAAAACACAGATCTTGATTGGCCTGAGGATAATGAGGTTGATGTCGACACAGCTCCAGCGACAAGCCACGTATTGTCAGAGCATGACCTGTATCCCTTATTGATTGAATACCTCAAGACAGAGCTTAAGCTTTATTGTCAAAGAATAGATGAGAAACGCTCAAAAAACTCAAGAGGAAGTGGCGGTAATGAATGGCTTCATCCTGATATTGTTGCGATGCAACCCATTGATAAGGAATGGAATGAGTTAGTTAGGGACTGTGTTAAGCAAGGAGGAGGGCAGAGTGTTCGTCTATGGTCATTTGAAGTTAAGAAAGAGCTAAATGTATCTAACGCTCGAAGAAGTTTTTTCCAAGCTGTTAGTAACTCTAGCTGGGCGAACGAGGGATATTTGGTTGCCACATCAATTAGTGATGCTAATACAGAAAAAGAGTTGAGGATGTTGTCTGCGTTACATGGTATCGGGGTCATTTTACTAAACCCTGAAAATCCTAGTGAAAGCGAAATGACACTACCAGCCCGCTCTCGGCAAGATGTTGATTGGGAGTCTACAAATAGAATACTTACAGAAAATGAAGACTTCCGAGATTATATGGAGCTTGTTTCAACTTATTACCAGACTGGGAGAATCCGATCCAAAGATTGGAATAAGGCTTGAAAGCTAACAAGGCATTGCAGCGGACAAGCCGCTGAATGCAGCGTTAGAAGGCTTGTATTAACCACAGTTGACACATTACTGAGTGTGAACTAGAGTTGACATATGATAGAAGTCAGGACGACAGCTAGATTCACGAAGTGGTTAAAATCCCTCAAGGATCGACGGGCAAAGGCTCGAATTCAGGCTAGGATTGATCGAGTCGAAATGGGCCATTTCGGGGATGTAGCACCCGTCGGGGAAGGCGTGAGTGAGTTGCGAATCTTCTACGGTCCCGGCTACAGAGTCTATTTTGTGCAGAAGGACGCTGTTGTCGTAATACTTCTATCCGGTGGCGACAAAAGTTCTCAAAAAGCTGATATCGCCAAAGCCAAAGAAATTGCCAGGCAGTTGGAGGTATAAGGCTATGGGTATCAAAACTACGCGCTGGGATTCAGCAGAGCACCTCGAAACAGAAGAGGATATTCAACTGTATCTTGAAGCCTGCAGTGAGGAAGCCGGTGACGATCCTGCATTCATCGTGCATGCGTTGAATGTTATCGCGCGCGCCAAGAACATGAGCCAACTTGCACGAGACACGGGACTTACCCGAGAAGGCTTGTACAAAGCCTTATCACCGGAAGGTAACCCTACGTTCAGTACAGTCGCAAAAGTCGCAAAGGCGCTCGGTTTGCAGATCACTGTGCAAACTCCTCGACAACCGCCTTCCAACAATCAATTGCACGCGACCAGCGATGTTGGTGCGTGAATACGGGCGTTGGGCGTCAAAATAAAACCGTCATGAACATTCGCATTGCCACAACGGATTCTGAAATCACCGCTTGTTATCCCGTCATGCGAGTGCTTCGGCCTCATATTACAGAAGATCAATTTCTGCCCAGAGTTCGAAGCCAAGAAAAAACCGGCTATCGACTTGCCTTTGTCGAACAATCGGGTGCTGTGGTAGCTATCGCAGGATTCCGGGTAGGAGAAAACCTAGCATGGGGTCGCTTCCTGTACGTTGACGATCTTGTAACGTTGCCCTCTCACCGCTCAAAAGGCTTTGGTACTAGCCAGCTTTCTTGGCTTCGAGAACTCGCGGTCAAGGAAGGTTGCGTACAAATGCACCTCGATTCAGGCATTCAAAGAAAAGATGCACATCGTTTCTATGAGCGTGAAGGCATGTCAATGGCAAGCTTTCACTTCGTCGAAAACATTGCGCCCAACTGAGCTTAGACGTTAGGAGACTGAATTGGTGCCATTCCTGGCCTCAGTGCAATGCTTGGCCGCCCGCAATGTTGATGCCCAAGAACTATGTGCATATGATTGTTTTGTCACATTGCACGAGAGTTCAGCCATGCAAGCTACTGAAACTGCCAAGTCCGCCCGAAAGCCCGCGAATCTTTCGATTGATAGCGTTCTTCTGAAGGAGGTAAAGGCTCTGGGCATCAACGTTTCGAGGCGGGCATTGCCGAAGCCGTGAAATTGCACAAGCGACAGAAATGGCTGAAAGAAAATTCAGGAGCACTGGCGAGCTCAAACAGCTATGTTGAAGTTAACTGGCTTCCTTTGGGTGCATTCCAGTTACCGTCGCTATGATCACATAGGTCTTGAAAGTCAGATTCCGGGACTTTGCCAGTATGCGGTTGGTTCAGACAGGGGTGTGGGCAAATTAGAGCGAAATAACTTTGTTTTTTTCTCCATTTGTTCTTGAGCATTTGCATTGATTGGTGGGCGGTACTGGGTTTGAACCAGTGACCCCTGCCGTGTGAAGGCAGTGCTCTACCGCTGAGCTAACCGCCCGCTTTGCAGGGCGCTATCATAAGCATGACCTGTGTTGGCCGTCAATTGTTTGGTCTGGCGCGGTTATTTGTTGGCAGCTTGGTATAATCAGACTCTTGTGGCCTTGCCAGTGATCATTCAGGTTTATTTTTCATGACGATAAAAACACGTTTTGCCCCAAGTCCTACCGGCTATTTGCATATAGGCGGTGCCCGTACGGCGCTTTTTTCCTGGCTATATGCCCGCCGTCACGGCGGTAAGTTTATCTTGCGTATCGAGGATACCGATCTTGAACGCTCCACGGCAGAATCGGTGAATGTTATTTTGGAGGGCATGACCTGGCTGGGTTTGACCTATGACGAAGGTCCGTTTTATCAGACTGATCGTTTTGATCGTTACGATGAAATGATAGAACAGATGCTGGTTAAGGATTTGGCCTATAGGTGCAGTTGTTCGAAGGAGCGTTTGGATTCCTTGCGTGAAGAGCAGATGACTAATAAGCAGAAGCCTCGTTATGACGGTCGCTGCCGTGGGAAAATCATTGATCCAGCCGAGCCTCATGTAGTGCGTTTTCGTAATCCGTCAGATGGTGCTGTGGTGGTTAATGATTTGGTGCGTGGCAAGGTGGTGTTTGCTAATGCGGAAATGGATGATCTGATCATTCGGCGCAGCAATGGTAGTCCTACCTATAATTTTGTCGTGGTGGTCGATGACATGGATATGGGGATCACCCATGTGATTCGTGGCGATGACCACCTGAACAATACACCGCGTCAAATAAATCTCTTGCGTGCCTTAGGAGTCGAGCCACCTACTTATGCTCACTTGCCGATGATCCTTGGTGAAGATGGGCAAAAACTTTCCAAGCGCCATGGTGCGGCCAGCGTGACGGATTATCGTGAAGAAGGTTATCTACCTCAGGCCTTGCTGAATTATCTCGCTCGTCTTGGTTGGTCGCATGGCGATCAGGAGATATTTTCGCTTGAAGAATTGATTCATTTGTTTGATATCAGCGAGATCAATAATTCTGCCTCGGCACTCAATATGAGTAAGTTGCAGTGGCTTAATCAGCACTATATGAAAACCATGGATCCGCTGGAAGTGGCGCGGCATTTGCGTTATCAGCTGGGCAAGTTGGGTATTGATCCTAATGTTGGGCCTGATCCGGCGGAAGTGGTGCATGCCTATGCAGAGCGAACCAAGACTTTGGCGGAAATGGCGATGCAGGCTGCCTGGTTGTATCGTGATTTTGACGAGTATGATGCCGATGCCGCCAAAAAACATCTGCGTCCCGTGGCACTGGAGCCTTTGCTCAAGCTGCGTGAGGCATTGGCAGAGATGACTGATTGGCAAGGACAAAGTTTGCATGCGCTGGTCGAGCAAGTGGCGACCAGTCTTGAATTGAAGATGGGCAAGCTGGCGCAGCCCTTGCGTGTAGCGGTAGTTGGGGCTGCGGCTTCACCTGGCATTGATGTGACCTTGCAGTTGCTTGGGCGCGAGGCCACCTTGCGGCGCATAGACCGTGCTGTGGCCTATATACAGGCACGCAGTGAAGATAACCAAGGAAGCGCTGAATAATTACCCGCGTTGTCAGGGCGGTGTTAAAAAAACGACTCAAAATGTTCATTTACTACGTGTAAACTGCGCTTTTTCGCCGTTTTTTGCCTAGTACTGACTGCCTCGCCAACATTATTCAGTGCTTCCCTAAAAAACTTTCTCAAAGACCTTCTAGTTTATAAAGGAATAGCTCGGTATGAGCAGTAAAGAAGATACAAAGCCGACCAATTTCATCCGCCAAATTATCGATCAGGATATTGCCACAGGTAAGCATGGTGGACGGGTCGCCACTCGCTTCCCACCAGAACCCAATGGCTATCTGCATATCGGCCATGCCAAGTCTATTTGCCTGAATTTTGGCATTGCACGTGATTATCAGGGTACTTGCAACCTGCGTTTCGATGACACCAATCCACACAAGGAAAATATCGAATATGTGGAGTCGATTAAGGATGATGTGCGTTGGCTGGGTTTTAGCTGGGGCGAACGGTTTTATTATGCCTCTGATTATTTTGAACAACTGTATGGCTTTGCAGTTGAGTTGATAGAAAAAGGTTTGGCCTATGTGTGTGATCTTTCAGCAGAGGACACACGAGCCTATCGAGGTACGCTGACCGAGCCTGGCAAAAACAGTCCTTATCGTAATCGCTCGGTGGAAGAGAATCTGGATTTGTTCAAGCGTATGCGTGCTAGTGAATTTGCCGATGGCAGTCGCGTCTTGCGGGCAAAAATAGACATGGCATCACCGAATATGAATATGCGTGATCCAACGCTCTATCGTATTCGCCATGGTGTGATTCATCATCAAACTGGTGCTGAATGGTGCATCTATCCCATGTATGACTACACCCATCCGGTCTCTGATGCGCTGGAGGGAATTACCCATTCACTTTGCACCTTGGAGTTTGAGGATCATCGTCCTTTGTATGACTGGGTGTTGGATAATATCAGTATCGATTGTCATCCACAGCAGATCGAATTCTCGCGTCTTAACCTGCAATACACCGTGATGAGCAAGCGCAAGCTGACGCAGTTGGTGGATGAGGGTTTTGTCAATGGTTGGGATGACCCGCGTATGCCTACTATCGCCGGCATTCGCAGGCGTGGTTATACACCTGCATCGGTGCGCGAGTTTTGTGAGCGCATAGGCGTGACTAAGGCAGATAATAGCGTGGAGATGAGCCAGCTGGAGGATTGTGTGCGTGATGATCTCAATACTCATGCCATGCGCCGCATGGCGGTGTTGCGCCCATTGAAAGTTATTATAGAAAATTACCCAGAGGATAAGGAAGAATTAGTTAACAGCGCCAACCATCCACAGGACGAAAGCAAGGGCACACGCGAGATACCATTTTGTCGTGAACTCTATATTGATGTCGAGGATTTCCGTGAAGAGGCTCCCGCTAAATACAAGCGCCTGGTAGCAGGTGGCGAGGTTCGGCTGCGCAATGCCTATGTGATTCGTTGTGTACAGGTGATAAAGAACGACCAAGGTGAAATTATCGAGCTGCGCTGCACTTATGATCCGGCCACGTTGGGCGTCAATCCAGAGGGCAGAAAGGTCAAGGGCGTGATCCACTGGGTGTCTGCGCGACATGCGCTAAAGGCCCAGGTGCGTTTGTATGACCGTCTGTTTGCTGTTGCCAATCCTGATGCAGCGGCGGCAAAAGAAAACAAGGACTACAAAGATTTCATCAACCCTGATTCGTTGTGTGTGCTTGAGTCTTGTTACCTTGAGCCTGCATTGCAGGATGTACAGCCTGGCGCGACATTTCAATTTGAGCGTGAAGGGTATTTTTGCCTGGACAAGTCGCGCACTGAAGATGGTCTGCAAATCTGGAATCGCACGGTGACCTTGCGCGACTCGTGGGCGAAGACTGAACAGCAGGGCAGTTGATAACAGGGTGTATGCATACTTACAGTGCATCTGCATCAAGGATCAGTATGTGTGCATTCACACTATCTTATGCTGATATCTGCTTGACAGAGAGTGTTATTTCATTACAATGGCGCTTCTTTCTCGGGGCTATAGCTCAGCTGGGAGAGCGCTTGCATGGCATGCAAGAGGTCGCCGGTTCGATCCCGGCTAGCTCCACCAAATTCTGAGGCTGCCGTAGGCAGCTTCGGCAAGGCAGAACATAGTGTTTCTGTCCCCTTCGTCTAGAGGCCTAGGACATCGCCCTTTCACGGCGGCGACAGGGGTTCGACTCCCCTAGGGGACGCCAATGTAAAGCCCACTCGGTATTACTACCGAATGGGCTTTTTTATTCGCCTGTGTATTTTCACGCAGCGCCAAACACAATGGCTGCCACATCACGAAAGTGTTTGGCGAAATGGACTTTGAAGCCTTTGCGGATATGCTCAGGTAGCTCTTCATAATCCCCCTGGTTTGCTGCAGGCAGGATCAGCTCCATCACCTTAACGCGTCTCGCCGCAATAACTTTTTCCTTGATTCCACCAACAGGCAGAACCTGACCAGTAAGCGTCATCTCGCCAGTCATCGCGAGCGGGCGTTTGATGCGTTGCTTGCGCGCCAGCGAGAGCAGGGCGGTGGCCATGGTAATGCCGGCACTGGGGCCATCCTTGGGTGTGGCGCCCTCTGGTACATGCAGATGGATAAAGGCTTCAGCAAAAAAATCATCTTCAGCACCGAATTGTTTTGCATGTGAGGAAATATAACTGTGGGCTATTTCAGCTGATTCACGCATCACATCGCCGAGTTTGCCGGTAAGTTTGAAACCAAAGTTGCGCTTGTGCACTCGTGTGGCTTCGATGCTCAAGGTGGCTCCGCCCATGGCTGTCCAGGCAAGGCCAGTGACTACACCTACACCTGTCATAAGTTTTTCACGTTGAAACAGCGCTTTGCCAAGTATGCTTTCGATGTTGGTAGGCCCGATGCGTATAGGTGTCTTCTCGCCACCGACGATACGCACCACCGCCTTGCGTACGATTCGCCCAAGCTGTTTTTCCAGATTGCGCACACCTGCTTCGCGTGCATAACCCTCGATTATCTTGCGTACGGCACTGTCGGTTATTTTTAGTTGGCTGGATTTAAGGCCGACCTTTTCCAGTTGTTTTGGCCAGAGATGGTTTTTAGCAATGGCTAATTTTTCCTCAGTTATATAACCAGACAGGCGAATGACCTCCATGCGATCCAGTAGCGGGCCTGGGATGGTATCGAGTTGGTTGGCTGTGCAGATGAAAAGTACCTTGGAGAGGTCAAAGCGCAGATCCAGATAGTGGTCGAGAAAGTCACTGTTTTGTTCCGGATCGAGTACTTCCAGCAATGCCGATGCCGGATCACCATGATAGGAGGCACCGACCTTGTCTATCTCATCGAGCATGATGACTGGATTGGCGGTCTCGGTCTCTTTGATAGCCTGAATAAATTTTCCTGGCATGGCACCGATATAAGTGCGGCGATGGCCTTTGATTTCTGCTTCATCACGCATGCCGCCCAGCGAGAAACGATAAAATTTACGTCCCAGGGTATTGGCAATGGAATGACCAATAGAGGTCTTGCCTACACCAGGTGGGCCAACCAGCAGCAGGATGGAACCGGCCACTTCACCCTTGAGTGATCCCACAGCAATAAATTCGATAATGCGCTGTTTGACATCGTCCAGGCCATCATGATCCTGATCAAGGGTACGGCGGGCGCGCTTAAGCTCCAATCGATCAGTGGAGTGTAGCCCCCATGGCAGGGAGCTTACCCAGTCGAGGTAGTTGCGCGTAACGGTATATTCAGGCGAACCAACTTCCAGGATGGATAGCTTCTGTAATTCATCATCTACGCGTTTTTGTGCTGCTTCAGGGAGAGTTAACTTGCCCAGACGATCTGTAAAACGCTCCACGTCGGCTGTACGATCATCCTTTTCCAAGCCCAGCTCTTTTTGGATCTCCTTGAGCTGTTCGCGCAAAAAGAATTTACGCTGCTGTTCACTCATGCGCTCATCTACTTTTTCACGAATTTGAGATTGCAGTTGGGCGACATCGAGCTCTTTTTTCAGCAATACCAGCACTTTTTCCATCCGTGGCAGGACGGCAAAGGACTCCAGCACTTGCTGTAATTCTTCGCGTTTAGCACTGGTCAGCGCAGCAGCAAAATCAGTCAGCGGCGAAGGATCATTGGGGCTGAAGCGGCTGAGAAAATATTTCAACTCTTCGCTATATAGTGGGTTAAGCGGCAGTAGCTCCTTCAAGGTGTTGATGATGGCCATGGCATAGGCCTTGAGTTTGGAATCCTCCCTGGCTGGTTTCTCACCCGGATATTCCACCTGCACCATGAAGGGTGGTTTGTCAGATAACCATTTAACGATGCGAAAGCGTTGTATTCCCTCTGCAATGAATTGAATTTTGCCATCGGAGCGTGATGGATTATGTACGCGCACTGCCGTGCCAATACGGTAAAAATTTTCTGGATGCAGATTTTCAGGATCGCCCTTGCGCACCAGCACCAGGCCTGCCATACGGTGTGGATGATCGCCAATATGCTCAAGAGTATCCAGCCAAAGTTTTTCATCGAGCAGAACCGGAAAGGCCTGAGCTGGAAAAAATGGGCGATCGATTAGTGGCAATAGATAAAGTGTTGTTGGTAATACATCGGTGCGCACGGCCAGATCAGAAGTTGAATCAGCTGAGGAGAGGAGCTCGGCTTCAATGGTTTCATCGTTGGGCATTGTTGTTATTCCTCACACAGTTCTATTGAGAGCAAAAGCGGTAAGCGTTGACTGTGGTTAATAGTGTGGTCAAAGCTTGCAGTCTGCAAGTCTGTTGTTGTGAAGCAGCATGGTGACGCGAATTAAAAATTGATCGACAGTTATTTTGCCTAATAGCGACTGATTTCCTTGTTAGACAATTTTTTATGTTTATAATCAAATTGTCGCTCACATAAATAAGGAGAATCATTGTCATGCCAAAAGTTGTCAGACGTGCCGCCGCCAAAACAAGTGTTGCCGGCAAAAAAACTGCTACACCAAAACGTGCAGTGAGTCGTGCTGCTGCAAAGTCGGCTAGCAGTAAAAAGACTGTTGCCGCCAGCGTGAAGAAAATTGATACGCAAGCCAAGACGATCAAGGCGCGTCTTGCAGCCGGGAAGAAGAAGGCTGCTCAGGCAGAAAAACTCATGGCTGCCAAGTTGCGTGCATCAGTCGCAGATGCCAAGGCGCGACTGAAAGCCGCCATGGATGAGGAGAAGGCTCACAAGGCTCGTCAGGATTTTCTTGCCAAGACTGCTGCTGCTTATGACAAGAAACAAGCCAAGGCGAAGAAGACAGTCAAACGTAAAGCTGTGCGGAAGAAGGCAAGCGCTAAAAAGTCCTGAACATAATGGGCCACTGTGTGTGGACAGTGGCCCATTGTTTATCACAGTCGCCACCTTTGCTCAGGTGAGTTTCTCTATTTTTGATTTATCTTATTCAACTTCATCCCGCTTGTGCCAGATGATTGGTACGTAGACACCACACTGCGTCCTTGGCATGATTTATGATTTTTGAGCGTGCGCAGCCCGCACTAAACAATCCACTTTTGCGGTGTGCACAGCACCGACTGTAATCAAATCAAACCAGCAAATGGCTGCACTTCTACTATACTCCCCGCCTCTATATTGTTGCTTGCCGCCGGCAAGATAATGAAACAGTTGGCGAGGCTCATCGAACTGAGTATATGCGATCCTTGTGGCCCGGTACTGCGCACGCTTAGTTGTCCATCTGTCCCATGTTCTAATATCCCTCGTTGGTAATCGACGCGGCCGGGTGTTTTTTTCAGCGCAGTGGTGCACGGCACTTGCAAGCGCAGGGCGGGGCTAACCGTCTGCCCCTGCATAATTTGCAGGGCTGGCTGCACCAGCTGGTAAAAGGTGGCCATTGAAGATACCGGGTTGCCGGGCAGACCAAAAAAGGCGGTATTGCCCAGCTGTCCAAAGGCCAGTGGTTTGCCTGGTTTCATGGCGATCTTCCAGAAATTAACCTGCCCCAGACTTGCCAATGTTTCTTTCACATAATCTGCATCACCAACCGATACTCCGCCTGAGGTGATCAATACATCGGCCATGGCCGCACCCTGGTTAAATGCCTTGGTGATATCTTCACGCCGATCTTGTATCACCCCCATGTCGATGATCTCTATACCCAGACGTTGCAGCATGCCATGCAGGGTGTAGCGATTGCTGTCGTAGATCTGACCTTCTTCCAGCGGCTCACCCAGCGAGCGCAATTCATCACCAGTGGAAAAAAAAGCGACACGCAAGCGACGTCTTACCTTGACCTCGGCAACACCTAGGGAGGCGAGCAGGCCAAGGTCGGCAGGCGTAAGCAAGCGGCCTTGTGGCAACACTGTCTGTCCCTGGCGGATATCTTCACCTGGGTGGCGTACATGCTCACCCTGACACAGCTTGCCGCTAAGATAGATTGCCTCACCTTCCCGCTGTGTTTGCTCCTGCATGACTACAGTATCGGCACCATCAGGGAGTTTTGCACCTGTCATGATACGTACACACTGGCCTGCTGCAACATGTCCTGTATAAGGGTGACCGGCCAGCGCAGTACCGATGACTTGCAGTTTTGTCGCGCTGTCGAGGGCAGAAGCATTGCTGTTCAAGGCATAACCATCCATCGCGGAATTAGCGTAGTTCGGCACATCGACAGGCGAGAGTATGTCCTCGGCGAGCACTCGTCCCAATGCTGCATGCAGGTTGAGTTGGGCAAAGCCTGTGACAGGTTTGAGTTGGGCGCGTATGAGCTCTTCTGCCTCGGCGATACTGAGTAACGATGGTTTGTTATGAGTTTGATTCATCAGTTAAGGCTCCTTGTTAAGTGTGTGACAGGCCACAATGACGACAAATAAAGTCGGCAATGGTTGGCGGGTTGTTCAGATCCAAAAGTGGTAGCGTGGTAACTGGCGTGGGTGGCGCATCACAGGCAATGGCGATAATGCGCTCATCCTGAGAGTAGAGAGGCGGCTTGCCCAGAGTAGGGCGATGCACTTCTATTTTATCGATATTTTCATGTTTGAAGCCTTCTACCAGGATCATATCCAGGTCTTTCTGCTCGAGTGCGGCAAGCAGCTCTGCTAGTTGTGGCTCTGCTAGTTGCTGATGCTCGGTCAGCAGTGCCCAACGATGACGTGAGGCCAGCATGACTTGTTGTGCACCAACAGCGCGCAGGCGATAGCTGTCCTTGCCGGGCTGGTCGAGATCAAAATCATGATGTGTATGTTTGATGACTGCAATGCGCAGACCTCGGCTGCGTAGCAGCGGGATGATTTGTTCCAGTAGCGTGGTCTTGCCTGTGCCGCTGGCTGCGACAAAGGCAAGTATTGGTGGTGTCCAGTTGGTATTCATAATGCTGTCATTTAATTTATCAAACCAGATCCTGGGGGGTGTTGATATTGCGAAAAGCAGTTGCTTGTGCAGAAAAATCAGCTATCGCCAATTTTTGACTGGCCAGCCAATCCTGTACTTTGCGCCTGCCGCTGGCTAGATAATCTTCGATGGAAAGTAAAACTTGTGGCCGTACTAGCAGGACAACGGCGTGGACCTGCTCGCCATCACTGACGCTACAGACATCTGCATTATTGGTCGTCAAACACTCATGCATGCGCGCAACAAGGTCATCAGGTAAACAGGGCATATCACAAGGTACACAAAGCAGCAGTTTGTTTTGGTTGTTTTGTAGTGCTGTGAGCAGGCCAGCCAATGGCCCTGGCTGATCTGGCAGGCTATCAGCAATGACGGGCAGACCAAACGCCGAGTAATCTGTAGCAGGACGATTGCTGTTTAGAATTATGTCATGCACCTGCGGGCGCAAGGCAGCTATTACATGCGCCAGCAAGGGCTTGCCGTTATATATTGAGAGTGCCTTGTCTGCGCCGCCCATGCGCCGGGACTGGCCACCGGCGAGGATCACGGCACTTATCTCAGGCAGGCAGGGTGTTGTGGACATAGGAGCATGCAGTTGTTGGAAAATTATCTGCGCCGCTGTTCGAGCATCCAGATGGCTGCCTCCAGGCGGGAGCGTAGGTTGAGTTTTCGCAGTAGGTTTTTCACATGTACCTTGACGGTTCCTTCAGTGATGTCTAACTCGCGCGCAATTAGTTTGTTGCTCATGCCTGTGGAAATATGCTCAAGTACGCGCTGTTCCTGCTCAGTCAGCCCTGCCTCATCCGGGGTTTTTGGACCGCTATCTGCTCGCAGGGAATGAGCTAATAGTGAGGCCATGCGATCGCTGAGTGTTACTTGGCCCTGCGCGGCCTCCTTCAGTTTCAGCAGCAGGGTTTCCGGCTCCGTTTCCTTGAGTAAATAGCCATCGGCACCAGATCGCAGTGCAGTCATAAGATCATCGGCCTGATCGGAGACGGTCAGCATGATGATAAGGCTATCGAGTTTCCACGCCTTGATTTCCTTCAATACATCAATTCCGCTCATGTCTTTCATGTTCAGATCGAGCAGCACCATATCAGGCTCCAGTTGGCAGACCAGACTGATGCCTTCCTGACCTCCTGATGCTTCGCCGATGATAGTGAATTCAGGATCTTCGTCGATGAGCTGGACGACGCCACGGCGAAACAAGGGGTGATCGTCGATGATCACCAGGCTCAATGGCAATCCATGTGTCATGCTGGACTCCTCTGTATCAACGGCCAGCGGCCTGTTTTCTGTTGCTGGGCATAAAACGCAGCACGACTCGCGCACCACCACCAGGCCGTGTTTCGTGTTGGAATGTGCCGTGCAATGTCTTGGCGCGTTCTTGCATAATCACCATACCATAATGATGAGTCTCGGCTTTTTTGATCAACCCTATGCCGTCATCCTCTATGCTGACATCAATAAAACCATCCGGGCTGCAGCTAAGTTTGATCCAGGCATGACTGGCCTGGGCATGATTTATTATATTGGCAAGCGCCTCGCGGATGATATGCAATACATGAATTTCCTCGTTTGGTGAGAGGCGGCATTGCGCTATCTCGTGCTCGAGTGCAATGATCAGTTGTCCACGATCGGCAAATTCAGCAATAGTCTGTTGCAGTGAATTAGTGAAATCATCGCCTTCCATCCTGAGTCTGAAGGTAGTGAGCAATTCGCGTAGCTGCAAATAGGCGCCAGACAGCCCTGTGCGTAATTCAGCGAGCATGGTGGGTATTTGTTCTGACCGTTCAGGCATGGATATAGCTGATTGCAGTCGACTGACCTGGATTTTCATATAGGCCAGTGACTGCGCCAGAGAATCGTGTAACTCGCGGGCGATGACGGCGCGTTCCTCAAGTAACGCCAGTTTGCGTGTCTGTTCATTGCGCAGATCAGCACCAATGGCAACACCAATATGGCGTGATAGTGCCTCCAGCAACTGTACCTGCCAGGCTTGTGGTATATGCTCTGCCGGGACCTCAATCAGCATTACGCCATATTGCTCGCCTGATTCCGACAGGGGCAGGGTGAGTAATTGGCGGCCATCATCATCCAGGCTGAGTCGTGGCGTGGACGTGTTGAGGCACCAGCTGCACCTGCCTGCATCGCATGGATTAGTATTGCCAGGTTGCATCGAACTGGCCAGGCAGCGACCTGTTTGGCCACCGCGCGCGCCCAGGCAGACGATACCAGACCCCATGCCAAGCACCGATTCAATATCTTGCAGCACTGCCTGATAGATTTCTCTTGTTGGCGCGGAGCCATGCAGTCGGGCGATGGAGTGATAGAGCAGTTCGAGTGATTGATTGCTGCGTGTGAGTTCGGCTGTTTTTTGCGCTACTCGATCTTCAAGATTTTGATAGAGTTTGGATAGCTCTGCCGCCATGCCGTTGAAGGATTGACCAAGACGACCAAGTTCATCATCGCCAATATGCGCTGTGCGTACTGACAAGTCTCCCTGGGCAACCATTTTAGTCATGTTCAACAGCGCGCGCAGGGGTGTGACCATGCCGGTGTGGATGAGAAAGATGGTCAGCAGGACTATCAGCACGGTTACCACCAGGGCGATGCCCAGCATGATGCTCATTACCTGGATCTTGGCCTCGGTGTCATTGGCCAGCTGACGGACGAAATAATCGATCTGGGCAACAAAATCATTGATGTCAGCGAGGATATGGCGTGCTGCCGCATCATCATCCAGTACAGTGGCTCCGCGTGACAGGGCGAGCAGTCGTGGGCTAATGACGGTTTGCCAATGTGTATAGACACGCGCATAACTGGATGCCACCTCTGAGTCGGCATTACCGGACAGAGCCTTGGTGAGAGTCGGGTTGTTCAAGGTAACCTCAAACTGTTTGGTGGCCGCCTTCATCCAGTGTTCGCCTTCTGTTGTTTCATCCCGCCCCAGCGCGAGGTAATAGCTGGTCATGCGCCAGCTTTGCATACGCAAGCTGCCTGCAAGATTGATTGCCTCGCCATTGCCCTTGGTTGACAAGGCCACCAGCGCAGATATAGACATGCCGATCGTCGCTATCAGTGCGATGGCGGCGATGGCGCCACCCATGCGGGTGAGCATTGCGTGTTCTGTAAAAATCGAGGATTTCATGGCCGATTCAATGCTGTGTTCAGTTATGAGTAGTGCATGACACAGCTCTTTTATTTGTGTGGTGCATGTGCATATCACCATGGTGTGTCGTTGCTGGTTTTATGGAAATACCACCAAAGACCTGCTAGCTGTGAAGAGTAATTCTACGTCAAGCGCATAATCAAGCTAAAACAATCGTTTGAATAAATAAGCAGCTACCTCTTTGGTGGTATTTGCAGTGTTTCGCTCTGGTATTGGGGGGGTGGCGTGAAATGTTTTAGTTCAGGACACTTGGCGTCAACGCAAATATACGAGGTATTTTGCAATGACATCCCATCAGCAAAAACAGATATCTGTGCTTACTTTGAGCACTTTGGCGTTTACCGTGTGCTTCGCCGTCTGGATGATGTTTGCGGTGATCGGAATTCCAATCAAGAAGCATCTTGGTCTGAGCGAAACAGAGTTTGGCATCTTGGTGGCCATGCCTGTTCTGACTGGATCACTGGTGCGACTGCCGTTGGGTATGTGGACGGATCGCTTCGGTGGACGAATAGTTTTCTTTGTCTTGATGCTGAGTACCGTGCTGCCGATTTGGCTGCTCGCCTACGCCACAAGTTATTGGCAGTATCTGCTTGGTGGGCTGTTCGTCGGTCTGGCAGGTGGTTCTTTCTCGGTTGGTATCGCTTACTGCGCTCGCTGGTTTTCCAAATCAAGACAAGGCTTCGCGATGGGCGTGTTCGGTGTGGGCAACACCGGATCGGCGCTGACTAAATTGATAGCGCCAAGCATCGTAGTGGCCTATGGCTGGCAAATGGTGCCACATGTCTATGCCGTGGCGATGTTGGTTATTGCGCTGTTGTTTTGGGTGTTGAGTTACGACGATCCAGCTCACCATGTGGGCGGACATGTAACCATGCGAGAACAACTGCAGGCACTCAAGGACCCTAATGTCTGGAAGCTCTGTCAGTACTACTCAATTGTATTTGGTGGCTATGTCGCGCTGGCGCTGTGGATGACTGAATACTACGTCTCTGAATATGGTTTCAACCTGAAGACCGCGGCACTGCTGGCGACATTTTTTTCCTTGCCAGGTGGTGTGTTACGCGCAGTTGGTGGGTGGATGTCCGACCGCTGGGGCGCGCATCGGGTGACCTGGTGGGTGCTCTGGGTTTCCTGGATCTGTCTTTTCATCATGTCCTATCCACAAACAGATTTCACCATAAGTACAGTCGATGGCGCGCGTACTTTTCATCTCGGACTTGGCCCAACGATGTTTACTATCCTGTTGTTTGTCGTTGGTGTGGCCTTCGCCTTCGGCAAGGCCTCTGTCTTTAAATACATCGGCGATGACTACCCAGACAACATCGGGGTGATCTCCGGCATTGTCGGCTTGGTTGGTGGTCTTGGCGGTTTTCTGTTGCCCATCATGTTCGGTGTCCTGGTTGACCTTACTGGTGTGCGATCCTCGGTCTTCATGCTTATGTTTGGCGTGGTCTGGGTGTCGCTGATCTGGATGTATTTCATGGAGGTGCGCAGCATGTCTCTGATGGGCAAGCCAACTGAACAACACAGCACTCAGATTTAAAAAAACAAATAAAGGGGATAAGCGTATGAGTAGATACACAATCAAAGAATGGGACGTAGAGGATCACAATTTCTGGGAGAACGAAGGCCGCGCCATCGCAAACAGAAATCTGTGGATATCGATCCCCAGCCTGTTGGTGGGCTTCGCCGTCTGGATGATGTGGGGCATCATCACGGTGCAGATGTTGAATCTTGGTTTTCCGTTCACACCGGATGACATGTTTGCCTTGACCGCTATCGCTGGTTTGTCTGGCGCCACCATGCGTATCCCTTCTTCATTTTTCATACGCATTGCCGGTGGGCGCAATACTATTTTTCTGACCACGGCGCTGCTGTTAATCCCGGCTTTTGGTACGGGCCTTGCGCTGCAGGATAAAGACACTCCGCTGTGGGTATTTCAGTTGCTGGCCTTGTTGTCTGGTATTGGTGGCGGAAATTTTGCCTGCTCGATGTCGAATATCAGTACCTTCTTTCCAAAGCGTCAACAGGGTGCTGCGCTAGGTATGAATGCTGGCCTTGGCAATTTTGGCGTCACCACCATGCAGATCCTTATCCCGTTGGTGATGACAACAGGTCTGTTCGGTGCATTCGCTGGCGGTTCGATGGAATTGCTCAAGGATTCAGGCTGGATCATGGGCAAGATTCATGCAGGCACGCCGACCTATATCCAGAATGCCGGTTTTGTCTGGGTGCTGGCTTTGATACCACTGGCATTTATTGGCTGGTTTGGCTTGCGTAATTTGCACCCTATCTCGCCAGCTATTGGTCGTACGTATCAAGCCTTCGCCAAGATCATCTGGCTGTATTTCCTCTCTGCGGCGGTGGCGGCAGTTGGTCTTTATTTTTATCTGCCTACCAAAGCTGGTGGTCTGGGGCTGCTAAATATGTGGCTGGCCTTGCCGTTGATCATAGTCGCAACGCTGTTGGTTATGCGCTTGTTTGCCATTGGCGAGATGAAGGCTGGTATACAAAAACAATTTGCCATCTTCTCCAATAAACATACCTGGTCATTGACTGCGCTTTATGTGGTTACCTTCGGCTCATTCATTGGTTTTTCTGCTGCTGTGCCATTGGCGATAACGGTGATCTTTGGCGATGTACATGTATTTGATGCAGCCACCGAAAGCTGGGTACACAGCAAAAACCCCAATGCGCCTTCTGCCCTAACCTATGCCTGGATCGGCCCGTTTGTTGGTGCATTGGTACGCCCTGTTGGTGGTTGGGTTTCTGACAAGGCAGGTGGCTCCATTGTCACTCAGATCATTTCTGCCGTGATGGTAATCGCCTCGGTCTATGCCGGCTGGATCATGATGCAGGCATATCATTCAGCAACGCCTGAAGTTTATTTTATGCAGTTCATGATCACCTTTGTGGTGGTCTTTGCCGCCTCTGGCATTGGCAATGGCTCCACCTTCCGTACTGTCGGTGTGATCTTTGATCGTACCCAGGCTGGTCCGGTGCTTGGCTGGACATCTGCTGTCGCCGCCTATGGTGCCTTTATCGCACCAGTAGTGATCGGTGGACAGCTCAAGGCGGGCACGCCTGAAAATGCCATGTATGGCTTTGCCATTTTTTATGCACTTTGCCTGGTATTGAACTGGTGGTTCTACCTGCGCAAGGGTGTCGAGGTTTACAACCCCTGATTTCATGGTTCACAGGAGAAAATTATGAGTCACTTTCTGGATCGCTTAACTTACTTTACCCGTCCTCGTGAATCATTTTCGAATGGTCATGGCATCAAGACCATCGAGGATCGCAAGTGGGAAGATGCTTACCGCAATCGCTGGCGTCATGACAAGGTGGTGCGCTCCACACATGGTGTTAATTGCACAGGTGGTTGCTCCTGGCAGATCTTCGTCAAGAATGGACTGGTGTCATTTGAGATGCAGCAGACAGACTATCCGCGCACTCGTGATGATCTGCCTAATCATGAGCCACGTGGCTGTCAGCGCGGCGCTTCATTCTCCTGGTATCTCTACTCGCCACATCGCATCAAACATCCGATGATTCGTGGCCGGTTGCTTGATCTGTATCGAGCCGAACGCAAGTCGGGCAAGGATCCGGTCGAGGCATGGGCGGCCATTCAGGCCGATAGCAACAAGCGTGATAAATACGTCAAGGTGCGCGGCCTGGGTGGCTTCGTGCGTACCTCGTGGGATGAGGTGCTGGAGATTACTGCGGCGGCGAATATCCATACCATCCAGAAGTGGGGTCCGGATCGTATCTATGGTTTCTCACCCATTCCGGCGATGTCTATGATCTCCTACGCTGCAGGTTCGCGTTATATGTCTTTGATCGGTGGTGCCTGCGGGTCCTTCTATGACTGGTATTGTGACTTGCCCATCGGCAGTCCGCAGACCTGGGGCGAGCAGACCGACGTGCCTGAATCCGCTGACTGGTATAACTCAACTTACATCATCATCGCCGGTGCCAATCTGCCGATGACACGTACCCCTGATGCCCACTTTGCTATCGAGACACGCTACAAGGGCACCAAGATTGTTTCCATGGCACCAGACTATGCAGAGTATGTGAAATTTGCTGACTTATGGATGCCGGTACGTCAGGGCACCGACTCTGCTGCCTTTATGGCAATGGGCCACGTGGCACTGAAAGAGTTTTATATCAAACAACAAACACCATATTTCCAGGAATATACACGTAAATATACTGATCTGCCGATGCAGGTGGTATTGCGCAAACAGGGTGATACCTACGTTTCTGATCGTAATCTGCGTGCCTCTGATTTTGCCAACAATCTAGGCGAGGCAAACAATCCTGAATGGAAGACCATAGGCTGGGATGAAAAATCCAAACAGTTTGTTGCACCCAATGGCTCGATTGGTTTCCGCTGGGGTGAGGAGGGTAAGTGGAATCTGCTGGAGAAATCTGCCGGTAGTGATACCCAGCTTGAGCTGAGCTGTCAGGGCAAGCCCGATGTGGAGATTGTCCCGGTCAGTTTCCCGCATTTCACCCAGGGTGAACCTGAACTGCTGGCGCGCAATGTACCAGCACGTCGCATCAAGTTGTCCGATGGTAACGATGCCTATGTGTCTTCGGTATTTGATCTATTGGTAGCGCAGTATGGTGTAGACCGTGGCCTGGGTGGCGCTAATGTTTCCAGTTCTTATGAAGATGCTGATTGCGCCTATACCCCGGCCTGGGCCGAGAAGGTCACTGGCGTAAAACGCGCCGACATCGAGCGCACTGGACGTGAATTTGCCGACAATGCCGCCAAGACCAAGGGTAAGTCCATGGTCATTATGGGAGCGGCGATCAATCACTGGTATCACCACGATCAAACCTATCGCTCGATCATGAATCTGTTGCATCTGTGCGGTTGCGTGGGTAAAAGCGGCGGTGGTTGGGCGCATTATGTTGGCCAGGAGAAACTGCGCCCGCAGGCTGGTTGGGCACCGATTGCCTTTGCCCTTGACTGGCAGCGCCCACCACGGCATCAAAACTCTACTTCTTATTGGTATTTCCATACCGATCAGTGGCGTTATGAATCAGTCAAGGCTGATGACCTGCTTTCGCCTGCTGGCAAGAATCGTAATAAGGGCTATTCATTAGCCGATTATAATGTCGCCGCCACACGACTCGGTTGGTTGCCATCGGCCCCACACTTCAATCAAAACCCGCTTGATCTTGCTGCGGCCGCAGCCAAGGCCGGTGCCACAGATGAAGCTGCTGTCGGCAAGTATGTTGCTGAACAATTGAAGTCTGGTGAGCTGGATGTGGCCTACGCCGATCCGGACAACCCGGTTAACTGGCCACGCAATTTGATTGTCTGGCGTGCCAATCTGATCGGTACCTCGGCCAAGGGTCATGAGTATTTTCTTAAGCACCTGCTGGGTGCTCAGAACGCCGTGCTGCAAGAAAGTGGTGATGGTAATGATTGCAAGGAAGTGAAGTGGGTTGAAGATGCACCGGTCGGTAAACTGGATCTGATGGTGGACATCAATTTCCGCCTCAACTCAACCGGTGCCTATTCCGACATCATTCTGCCAACGGCCACCTGGTATGAGAAAAATGACCTCAATACCACGGACATGCACCCATTCATTCACCCCTTGTCGGAGGCCGTCAGCCCAGGTTGGGAGTCGAAATCTGACTGGCAGATTTTTAAAAGCCTGGCGAAGAAATTTTCTGAGCTGTCTGGCAAGCATCTGGGGGTCAAGCAGGATTTGGTTGCCCTGCCCATGCAGCATGACTCGCCCTTCGAGCTGGCGCAGCCATATGGTGAGGTCAAGGATTGGAAAAAAGGTGAGTGTGAGCCGATCCCAGGCAAGACCATGCCGCTGATCAAGCTGGTCGAGCGTGATTATGCTCAAACCTATAACAAGTTTATTGCTCTTGGGCCATTGATGGTCAAGCAGGGTAACAACATCAAGGGACTGGACTGGAACACCGAGCAGGAATACAAAGAGCTGGCCTCGCTTAATTACACCGTCACTGAGCCTGGTATCTCGCAGGGTATGCCCAGTCTGGAAGACGATATCTCCGTGTGTGATTCAGTCATGCGCATGGCCCCGGAAACCAATGGTGAGGTGGCACATAAATCATGGTCTGCCCTAAGCAAGAAAACAGGCATTGATCATAGCCATCTGTATGCCGGTCGGCATGAAGAGAAGGTCACCTTCCGTGATATTCAGACGCAGCCGCGCAAGATTATTACCGCGCCTACCTGGTCTGGTATCGAGTCTGAGCATGTTTCCTACACGGCAGGCTACACCAACATCCATGAGCATATTCCGTTCCGTACGCTCACCGGTCGTGCTCATTTCTATCAGGACCATGAGTGGATGCTGGACTTTGGCGAAGGCTTTTGCAGCTTCCGTCCTCCGGTGGATATGCAGGCGCACAAGAAGGTGCCTGCCAGCGTAACTAAAGGCCCACATCTGGTGCTGTCCTGGATCACGCCGCACTCCAAGTGGGGTATACACTCCAGTTATCAGGACAACCTGCGTATGCTCAACCTGTTCCGTGGCGGACCATACTTCTGGATCTCAGAAGACGATGCCAAGAGTGTGGGCATAGTGGATAACGACTGGCTGGAGGCAGTCAATGCCAACGGTGCTACCGTGGCGCGCGCGGTAGTCTCGCAACGTGTGCCACGAGGCATGGCAATGATGTATCACGCTCAAGAGAAAACCATCAACGTCCCCGGCTCACCTACAACGGGCAAGCGCGGCGGCATACTTAACTCGGTTACTCGCGTGATCGTTAAACCCACGCACATGATCGGTGGCTATGCGCAATTGTCCTATAGCTTCAACTACTACGGTCCGGTTGGCAGCAACCGTGATGAAGTTGTGGTGGTGCGCAAGATAGAAGATCGGGATGTGGACTGGCTGGAACGTCCATTGACGCCGGAGCGTGAGCAACAGCGTAATCCCGCCGGTATCGGCCCTAAATAATTGTCCAGCAGGAGAAAAACATGAAAGTCAGAGCTCAATTCGCCTTTGTTTTTAATCTGGACAAATGCATCGGCTGCCATACCTGTTCGGTGACCTGTAAAAACATCTGGACCAATCGCAAGGGTGCCGAATACATGTGGTTCAATAATGTCGAGTCCAAGCCCGGCATCGGTTATCCCAAGCAGTGGGAGGATCAGCAGCAGTGGCGTGGTGGCTGGGAGTTGAAGAATGGCAAATTGCAGCTGAAATCAGGCTCGCGCCTGAATCGCCTGCTGAATATTTTTGCCAATCCAGATATGCCGGAGATCGACGATTACTACGAGCCTTTCAGCTTCAATTATGCTCATCTGACCAATGCGCCGCTTTCTGAGGCGGCGCCTACCGCAAGGCCAGTCTCGCAGATCACCGGCGAGACGATGGACAAGGTGACATGGGGGCCAAACTGGGAAGATGATCTGGCTGGTGAGTTTGAAAAGCGTAGCCGTGATCAAAACATGGTCAACATCGAGAAGGAGATCTACAAGCAGTTTGAAAATACCTTCCACATGTATTTGCCACGTATTTGCAATCACTGCATCAACCCGGCCTGTGTTGCATCCTGTCCATCAGGTTCGATTTACAAGCGTGAGGAAGATGGAATCGTTCTGGTCGATCAGGACAAGTGTCGTGGCTGGCGCATGTGCATCAGCTCCTGCCCATATAAGAAGGTCTTCTATAACTGGGAATCAGGCAAGGCAGAAAAGTGTATCGGCTGCTATCCCCGTGTTGAATCAGGTATGCCAACGGCCTGCTCTGAATCCTGTGTTGGACGTATTCGCTATAACGGCATCATGCTCTATGACGCCGATCGTATCGAAGAGCTGGCCTCTATTGAAAACGAAGAAGACCTCTACGAGGCACATACCCGCATTTTCCTCGATCCAAATGATCCGAAAGTAATCGAGCAAGCGCGCAAGGATGGTGTGCCAGACGACTGGATTGAAGCCGCGAAGAAATCACCGATCTGGAAGATGGCGATGGACTGGAAGATTGCCTTCCCCATGCATCCGGAGTTCCGCACCTTGCCAATGGTCTGGTATGTGCCGCCACTCTCACCTGTGCAGTCACAAATCGATCAGGGCAACCTGCCCACCGAGGCCGATGGTTGCATCCCTAAGGCTGAGGCTATGCGCTTACCGATCAAATATCTGGCTAATCTATTGACGGCTGGTAAGGAAGAGCCAATTCGCCTGGCACTGAATCGCATGATTGCCATGCGTAGTTATATGCGCTCGCTGCATGTGGAAGGGGAAACAGCTACAGCCGTGTTGGAGGCTGCCGGCATCGACGAGGCCACCGCCAAGGAGATGTATCGGTATATGGCAATTGCCAACTACGAAGATCGCTTTGTCATCCCTACTAGCCATCAAGAAGTCAACCTGGAAGATTATCACGCCTTCCAGGGACAGAATGGCTTCAGTTTTGGCAATGATTCTTCAACCGGTATTTCGGGCTGCTCGTTATATCCAGAGCGTCGCACAGAATCGGTTGAAACACTCGATCTGCCACCTGCCGCTGACAAGCAACGCTAGCTTGAGGAGAAAACGTCATGTTTTATAAATTGATGGCCAAGCTGTTGGAATATCCCGAAGAGGATTTATTGACAGCCATACCTACTATAAAGCCTGCTCTGCAAACCTTGCCCGAGCTTGAATGTACGGTCATTGGGGAATTTCTCAAGGGCCTCACCGCACAGGAATTGACCGAGACGCAGGCCAATTATGTGCAGGCCTTTGATATGACCCCGGAGCATGCCTTGCATTTGACGCATCATATATTTGGTGATGACAAAAATCGCGGGCCGGCATTGATAGATCTGACTGAATACTACAAGCAGTACGGCCTTGAGCTGGCAGCCAATGACGACAGCTCTAATGAACTGCCGGATTATCTGCCCTTGGTGCTTGAGTTTGCTGCCCAGTTGGAGCCGGAAGCTGCCCACATATTTCTTTCACAATGGAATAAGGTACTGAACCAGTTAGCAAGCAATCTGGAAAAGACCGACAGCACTTATGCGCCACTGCTGCGTCTTGTGGCGCAACGCAGTAGCCTGGTTCAGCCCCAAGAGGCTATCGCCTGAACGAGTTAGGAGAACAACATGAATTTTGATCTGCACACCCTCCTGTTTGGGGTTTATCCATACATTGCCCTGGTTACCTTTGTCGTGGGTAGCTGGCTGCGCTTTGATAACGAGCAATACACATGGAAGAGCGATTCCAGTCAATTGTTATCCAAACGTCATATGCGTTTGGGTAGCAATCTCTTTCATATAGGTATCCTGGGAATTTTCTTTGGCCATCTGGTTGGACTGCTGACCCCACACAGCGTCTTCCTCGCCATGGGGATTTCCGATATGACTCACCAATATATAGCCATTTATGCAGGTGCTGTATTTGGCCTGATGGTGGTTGCTGGCGGTGGAATTCTTTGGCTGCGCCGGATGTTCAACCCACGGATACGCGCAACCAGTCGCTGGACAGATATAAACATCCTTGGCTGGTTGGTGATTACGGGAACCATTGGCCTGACGACTATTTACTACTCGCTCGGTCATGCCGGGCATGGTGATGCGTCTGTCATGATTCGTCTGGCCGAGTGGGTGCAAAGCATAGTTATTCTGCAGCCAAAGCCTGATCTGCTGCGTGAGGTCGATGCGGTCTATCGTTTGCATATCTTCTTTGGTTTATCGATATTCCTGTTTTTTCCTTTTACCCGTCTGGTGCATATCTGGAGCGCGCCACTTGGTTATCTGTTTCGTGCCTATCAGATCGTGCGCGCCAAGCGCGTAGCCTGATCGCGCTTTTGTTCCGCCATGCCAGAAAACTGCCTTTGTCACAATTACGCTTCCACCACACCAGAATGTGACAAAGGCAGGCATGGCGGATCTTTATATCAGCGCAGAACCTTCAATTAACTTCTTTCCTGCATGAGCAACTCGGGTCTGCATAGTAGTGTGCAGCATGTTGGCATGCCTCTGCCGCTGAAACTGTTTGCCTGCTTTCTGTCTGCCTTTGTCATTTGCCTAGCGCTGGTATTTTTGGCAATCGGGCCTGTACAGCTACTCACAAATTTTGCCCTGCATATATTCATTCTGCCGCTTTCTGTTCTGGCCCTGCTGTTTTTTGTTGATGTTTTAGCGCGTCGCAGATTCATGCCAGGACAATCCCGCCTGGCATTGCTGCTCCTGCTGTTGGCAGTGGCAATGCAGTCCGGCATCTTGCTTGACTGGTTTGCCCACTGGCTGATGATGCCAGCTAGCATCATCGCCGCCATTGGTATTTGGCGTGTCTATAAACTGATCGGGCAGGGGGGTGTGCAGCAGCCATCTCATCCTGGACTGAATTGGTATCGTATCTCGTTGTTCTTTCTTGGTATTAGCCTGCTGGCCTTGTTCTTGAGGCCATTTTTCCCCGCGTGGCAATCTGCCTTGCTGCATATCCATGTACAAATGAGTCTTTATGGTTTTCTCGGTCTGGCAGGGATAAGTTCCTTGCAGGTGTTGCTTCCTGCTGTCAGCCAGCGCCAGGATCCTTCCCTGCCAAACCGTCTCAAGGAAGATTTGCCCATAGTCAGTTTTGGTGTTGTGCTGTTATCTGTCGGCGAATTGCTGCAACCACTTATCTCATCACTGGGCCTGGCCTGTCTGCTCCTGCCACTGTTGCGCACTGCATTGGTTTGGTGGCGACTGTATCGCGATAAAATATGCAGCTTGCATGGTATTGCCCCAGTGCTCGCCGCTGCATTATTCGGGCTTGTTTTTTCACTGCTGTGGGCCTTGCTTGGCATGGTTACATTGGATCTGTTTATTGCCGGTTTTCTTTTGCCATTGCTGGCAGGTGCCTCATCCTATCTGCTGCCACTTTGGTGGCTGGCCGATGTAAGGCCAACGGCAATGAAAATAGGTTGTTTGCCGATGAACCACTGGAGCGGACTGCGCGCAATACTGTATTTCCTCACCGGCATCATGCCTGTGCTTTCCTTGACGGCAGCGCCTTATTTTGGCTTGTTGGCATTTATCTGGTATGTAGCCATCATATTGCGCTGGTCGCTCAACCTGTCCCCTGGCACAAGTTTTTTTATGATCGATCCAAAACGCAAAAACAGCTGAGCAGGGCAGGATTGTTCTTGCCAATCAGGAGAGTGCGCGTTGGGTACTATTTTGCGCATCATTCATCATTCTTGTTCAGCTCGTATATTTCATCCATATTTCATAAGAGTCACCTTATGCTTCAGGGCAAAATTCTACTTGATTACTTTTTAACCAAAAAGCAGTTCCTCCTGGATTCCCGCTTGCGGGAGAGGGGCTTGGGGAGAGGGTAATAATAGCCTGCGGGAATGACGGGATAGGTGCAGGTCTTCTACATTCGGCGCAATGCTGGTTGGTTATTGCGTCCTTAAAAAGCATGTTCTTGCCCTGCCTTGTTCTTCGGCACAAGCCATGCTTGCTGTTATTGTATGCCACATAGCGTTAACGGGATTTGCATAATGGATAAACAGATAACAGCGGGGCCAGCTGAGCCGACGGTGGAAATCGAAGAGCAACAGGTGTGTTACCAAGGCTTTTTTCGCCTGGAAAGCTATCAACTGCGTCATCGTCTATATAACGGCCAGATGGGTTCTAGGATCATACGAGAGTTGTTTGAACGCGGCCATGCAGCGGCGATTCTGCCTTATGATCCGGTGCTCGACCGTGTTGTTTTGGTCGAGCAATTCCGCATTGGCGCCATTCATGCAGCCGGTGGCTCATGGTTGCTGGAGATCGTCGCCGGCATCATCGAGCCAGGCGAGTCAGCGTCCGAGGTGGTCAGGCGCGAGCTATTGGAGGAGGCTGGTTGTAACCTGCTTGCACTGGAGCCGATCTGCGAATACTTCGTTAGCCCGGGCGGGACATCGGAGCGTATCAGTCTTTATTGCGGCCGAGTTGATGCCGATGGGGTGGGCGGGATCTATGGCTTGGCTGAAGAGGGTGAGGATATTCGGGTGATTACAGTGAGCTTTGCCGAGGCCATGGCCCTGCTGGCAGAAGGCAGGATCAATTCCGCCAACCCGATTATAGCCTTGCAGTGGTTGCAACAAAATCGGGCACGATTGTGCCAGATGTGGCAAGCTTGACAAGAGCTACGGGATACGAATGGAGTATTTGCTATGAATATTACATCGTCACTACATAATGCGCTGCATGGCATTCAGAAAGGTATGGCAGGCATAGATCGAAATACCTCTGAGATTGCCAGTGCTGGCCAGATGGAAGGCAAGGCCTCACCTATTGAACCACTGGTCGAAAGCAAGCTGAACCGCCTGCAAGTGGAGGCCAGCGCCAAGGTTATGCAAGCGGTGGATGAGACCATAGGCAGTTTGTTTGATGACAAGGCCTGATGGCAGGAGAGGTTTTTGTAACACCATGCACATGCCCCATACACCAACCACCACCAGGCTCGAGATCCAGAAACTCAACCAGTTGCCGCCCATGCCGTTGGTTGCGCATGAGCTGCTGGAAGTTTTTTCCGCAGGCAGCATGGATGTGCAGCGCATTGCCGCCATCATTGAGCGCGATCCAGCCCTGTTGGCGCGTCTGATAGGTTTGGCGAACTCTGCTTATTTTGGTTACCCCGAGCCAGTGGTAACGGCTGAGGATGCGATCTTCAAGGTGTTGGGCATTAATATCGCACGTAGCCTGGCCTTTAGCGTAGTTTTGGCTGGTTCGTTGCAAACCAGTCATTGCCCCACATTTCGCGTAGATGAATATTGGGCCAATGCCATGGTAACGGCCAGTCTGGCGCAGCAATTGTCCCGCTTGCTTGAAGACCCTTCCCCTACATTTGCAGGTAATGCATATCTGGCAGGTTTGTTGCACGATTTTGGCCTATTAGCCCTGGTGCACTTGTATCCAGCTGAAATTAACTGGGTGTTTGAACAAATAGCGGCTGATCCAACACAAAATTTGTCGTCTTTATTGGCAGCAACGTTGGGCGCTAATCATGCACAGGCTGGCAGTTGGCTGGCGCGTAAGTGGCACTTACCTGGCTTTGTTGTTGCTACTATCGAAAATCATCGACAGGCAGATTATGTTGGTGAACACCAAACCCTGGTGCAGTTGATAGATTTTTGTTCTCGTTGGGCATCGCGTCTGTGGCTTGAGAATGAAGCGCTTGAGTTGAGCCAGTTGGAGAGCTTGGGCATACCACAGGCCGAGGCACGTGACTTTTTGACTAGGATGCTGGATGAGCGTATTAAAATCCGTTCAATGGCCAAGTTATTATCGGATGCATGATATGGACGCTGCTCCTTTTATCGAGACATTTCGCGAGCTTAATGACAGATTCCTCAAACTAATAGATTCCCTTTCTGCCCTGCGCAATCTGTCTTCCATGATGGCTCTGGGGCAGGAGGATAGTCAGCTATTGGCCGGGGCGCTGGATGTGCTGATGCAATATCAGGATCTTGAACGTTGCTCGGTTTATCTGCTGCAGGATGACAGACTGGTCAATGTAGCAGGTCTTGGCTGGGTCGAAATGATCTGTCTATCCGATCAACAATCCTCCCGCGAGACACCGTTGTACGGCAGCTTTGCTCTGGGTGAAGGGCTGGTAGGTCGTGCTGCAAAAACTGGTATTTTGCAGCATAGTCGAAAATGTGCAGATGATCCACGCTTTGAGTATGCCTGTTGCTGTGTTGATGCTGGAGCAATGGTTATTGGGTCATTGATCAGCGTCCCCATCAAGACGGGTGATGAAATTCTGGGTGTGCTCAATGTATCGCACCCTCATGCTGATTTTTTCTCCGCCGCGCAGGAGCGCATGTTGGTAATCTTTACCAATTTCCTTGCGCAATTATTGGTCAATAATCGTCTGCTTAACAGGATGGAACAACAGGTTCTGGAACGCACTCAGCAACTTGAACGCGCGCTTGCCGATGCCGAGTCGCTCAAACGCCGTTATGCCGAACTTTCTGTGATTGACGAGCTGACCGGGTTGTATAACCGTCGATTTTTTTTCCCCGAATCCAGCTCGATCCTGTCGCGTAGCTTGCGCTATAAAAAAGATCTCTGTCTGTTGTTACTGGATATCGACCACTTTAAAAACATTAATGACACCTATGGTCATATGGTTGGCGATGAGGTGTTAAAACAGTGCGCCAACCTGTTCCGTGAGCAAATCAGAGAAGCCGATGTGTTGGCGCGGTTTGGTGGTGAAGAATTCATATTTACCTTGTCAGAGACTGATCTGGAAGGCGGCAAGCAGATGGCTGAGCGCATCCGTGCTGCAGTGAAAGCCATGAAATTCAAGGCCGATGATCATTCTTTCGACATAACTATCAGCATCGGCATTGCCTGCCTGGGCAACAAAGAACAGGGCAAGGCTCAGGTCATATTAGAACGCCTGATCAGCGAAGCTGATCAGGCGCTTTACTTTGGCAAGCATAGTGGCCGCGATCGTTCCAGTGCCTATCCTGAGATTGCCTGTTTTCTTTGAATTAGAGAATCTCAGAACAAGTTAAAACCTGTTATCGTGAGTGTAGCAAAGCAATCGAGGCGATTTTTAGAAAATCCGTGGCTTATGTATTGCGCGGCTAATAATCGGCATAATGCCGGCCTGCCCGCCTACTTTACCCGGAAGCGGGGATGATATTGCCGCCCATGGTATGTACTGAGCAAAATTGCAGGAGGCCAGCCATCTGGTCGATAGACATGACTAGATTGATGCACTTCGTTCCCAGGTACACCCTTTGCCTGCTGATATTGGTTTCATCAGCCGCTTGGGCTGATGTTGATAAAAATGTTGTAGCTGAAAACAAATATTCAGCTGCCACTCAGTTATTCATGACAAGCGCAGAGCATGGTGATGCCGCAGCTCAATACAGGCTTGGGGTGATGTATACCTATGGTCAAGGTGTCCCGCAAGATGATTATGAGGCAGTTAAATGGTTTCGACGCGCAGCAAAACAGGGGCATGTCCAGGCCGAATACAATCTTGGCCTTAAGTATGCAAATGGTGAAGGTGTGGCGCAAGATTACAAGGAAGCCGCGAATTGGTACAGGTTGGCGGCAGAACACGGCAACATCGCTGCACAAAGTAACCTGGGCGTGATGTGCATCAACGGCCAGGGTGTGCCACAAGATAACAAGGAAGCCATTAAATGGTTTCGGCTTGCTGCAGAACAGGGTTATGCAGAGGCGCAGTTTAATCTTGCGGTGTCTTATGAAAACGGCGTGGGTGTTCCACAGGATGACAAGGAAGCTGTCAAATGGTATCGGTTGGCAGCTGAGCAAGGCGATGGTGATGCTCAGCAGATCCTTGGCGTTATGTATGTCAATGGTCGAGGTGTATCACAAGACGACAATGAGGCAGTCAAGTGGTACCGCCTGGCAGCAGAACGGGATGATCTGGCTATACACAACGAACACCACGACAACCAGGCAATCATCAAGTAGCAGCTTCATTTGTGTACGCTAAAGTTCACTGCTGTATAAACGGATGGTTTGTAACCTGGGCGGAGCGCAGCGTGTTCAGGGAGCAATGCAAAATTGCATGTAGCGCCTGCTTTGCTTTTGCCTGGACTATATCGGCAGGCAGTTGAGCGTGTTCATCGTCTTGCATATCCAGCGTTAAGTACTTCTAGATTTTTTCTTTTTCAAATGATCACAACCACTCATGAAACCGCTTGATATACCAGGTTTTTACGAGCTGGGTAAGGAAGCTGTATGCGATCAAAATAGCGATAAGCCAAGGGAAATATGAAAAGGGTAAAGGCTGCATGTACAACACTTCAGCCAGGGGTGTAAATGGAATGAAGAGTCCGATCACTATAACCAGGGAAGTCATAGCTACCACCGGTGCAGATGCCCAGCTTTGGATAAAGGGTATTTTCCTGGTGCGGATCATATGCACGATCAAGGTTTGGGAAAGCAGCCCTTCCACGAACCAGCCGGTTTGAAACAGGCTCTGGTGCTCCGGGCTGTTGGCTTTGAATACAAAGAACATGACCGCAAATAAAACATAGTCAAAAATGGAGCTGGTGGGGCCGATATAGATCATGAATCTGCGTATGCTTGATGCCTCCCACTTTTTAGGTTTTTTTAAAAATTCCTCATCCATGTTGTCCCAGGGGATGGAGGTTTGGGACATATCGTATAAAAGGTTTTGCACTAGAAGCTGAATGGGCAGCATCGGTAAAAAAGGCAAAAACGCGCTGGCACCCAAAACACTGAATGCGTTTCCGAAGTTGCTGCTTGTCGCCATTTTTATATATTTGATGATATTTCCATATGTCCTGCGGCCGTATAGCACCCCTTTATGCAGGACCATCAAATCCTTTTCCAATAAAATTATATCCGAGCTTTCTTTGGCAATATCGACTGCATTGTCGACAGTAATGCCCACGTCAGCTTCTTTTAATGCCGCAGCATCGTTTATTCCGTCTCCTAACACTCCAACGGTATGGCCATTTGCGCGCAGTGCCTTAACCACGCGCACCTTCTGTAGTGGAGTTAATTTGGCGAAAATAGATATATCACCCATTCGCGCGGTGAGTTCTTCATCGGAAATTGTATCTAGCTCATCCCCCAGTATGATATTTTGCACAGGAATACCAACATCGCCGCAAATCTTTTTTGTGACAATAGCGTTGTCGCCAGTCAGCACCTTTACCTCGACATTAAGTTTATGTAACGCTTCTATGCTGGGTTTTGCGGATGGTTTAGCAGGGTCGAGGAAGCCAATGAATCCGGTGAAAATCAAATTGCTTTCATCGTCAACGTTGTAATTTAATGGGTGGTCTCCTTTGAATTCGCGGATTGCGAGAAGCAAAATGCGCAGTCCATTTGCGTTCAATCGCGAAGCGGTGTCCAGGACGTTTTGCCGCATGGCATCGTCCATGACCACCACTTCATCTTGTTCTATGTGCAATTCACGGTCTTCACCAGGATGAAAACTATGGGTGCATAAATCCAGCATTTCCTCGACGGCTCCCTTGCAAATGAGCAGGTGTTTGCCATTTTTCTGCTCTAAAATGACGCTCATTCTTCTGCGTTCAAAGTCGAAAGGAATTTCATCTATTTTCTCGAAATCTTTTTCCACCTTCAGGTAGTCATGCAATTCCACGTGCTCCAGAACCGCCAAGTCCATTAAATTTGTAAGACCGGTTTGATGGTGACTGTTCAGGTAAGCCCATTTCAACACTTCAAAGTCCTCTATGCCAAAAACGTTGAGGTGTTGCGTCAGCACGATTTTATCTATGGTAAGCGTGCCGGTCTTGTCAGTACACAGTAAATCCATGGCACCAATGTTCTGGATGGCGTTCAAGCGTTTTACGATTACCTTGTGCTTGCTCATGCTCATGGCGCCTTTGGCGAGATTTGATGTAACGATGACCGGCAACATCTCAGGTGTCAGGCCCACCGCCACAGCAATGGAAAATAGCAGCGCCTCCATCCAGTCGCCTTTCAACAAGCCGTTTACTAAAAAAATGATCGGCACCATTACCAGCATAAATCGGATAAGCAGGAGACTCACTTTATTGATGCCGATATCAAATGCGGTTTCCGGACTTTCGCCGATGACGCTTTTGCTGATGTTGCCGAAATAGGTGTTGGAACCTGTGGCCACGACCACGGCAGTCGCCGCTCCGCTCACCACATTAGTGCCCATAAAACACAGGTTATTTAAGCCTATGACGGTTTTTGTTTCGGCCTCGGGAATGGACAAAGGCCACTTCTCCACTGGGAGTGACTCTCCTGTGAGCATGGATTCGCTTATAAATAAATCAATGCTTTGCACGACTCGGCAATCTGCCGGAATCATGTCGCCAGCGGATAAATAAATAATGTCGCCAGGCACGAGTCGCGACATGTCTATCTCGACCTTGCCGATCTCTTTTCTCAATACAGTGGCGGTGGTTGTCACCATGTCTTTCAACCGTTCGGCCGCGCGGTTGCTTTGGTATTCCTGAAAAAAACTGATTAGTGCGCTGATGACGATCATCAAGGATACGACCACCACCGTTTTGAAATCACCTTCGCCTGGCGCGGCCATCCATACGTCGATGGCGAAAGAAATCACCACGATAGCGAGGAGAATGAAAATAAAAGGATTGGCAAAGGATTTTAATAATTGCTTGAACCACGAAGGTGCTTGATCGTAATCGACCTGGTTGAAGCCAAATTTAGTAATGCGTTCTTCAGCATCAGCCTGAGATAGCCCCTTCTCGGAACTATCTACCATGTCATACACCGCCTTGACATCTTTTTTCGATGCTTCACGCAGTTTGCTCACTGCGGCGAGATTCATTTCGACTCTATGCGGCGACCTGGTGGTTTTTTTATGCCGAGTTTTTGATTCTTTCATAGAGATATACCCTGGCCTGATATTCTTTCCATTAAAAAATTCTCATAATGCTAAAGCACAGATTCAACTAAAAAGTGCAACGCAGTTGAATGACTGGGCGTGGGCTAAACTAAATACAACATTAATTAGAGGTTAATGTTGCATGGTCAGGAAAAATCTATAAGCAATTAAGACGACGCTGAATAAATACCAATCTTGCCTGTCCCTTTGATAAAATATCGCAAACCTAAAAGGCGGAAGTCATCGCTATCCAAATCACCTTTGCCGAGGCCGAATGTCCGCCAAAATAATCCATTCCTCGCGAGCTTTTGCTAGCTGATATAGAACATTTGATTCCTTAAATTGCACTCCATAGAAATTTCATCTTTTACCCTGATACAGATAGCAAATCTGGCTACCAACTGTTTATGGGCGTGGCCCATGAGACGGTACGGATATAAAAGCTGGTCAACTTAAATAAAAGTCAAACAGCTGCAAAACTCGCTACCTTAATCTGGCAAATCACAGCACAACTGTACAGACTGCTTGGGTGGGCTAATTTATTTAGTCACCCCTGAAATATTCGCTTTACCACACCGCCACGGCATGTGTCGTGCTTTGCTGAGATAAAAACCCAATAATCGGACGACGATTTCGATCTTGAAGACCTGATTGAGGTGCAAAAAACAGGCGT